>MDTG01411311.1_pt1 | contig 19280 bp, 19 predicted proteins | sample 811421 | NCBI WGS metagenome assembly MDTG01 (sample SAMN05326645, study PRJNA326480) | marine metagenome | isolation source: seawater | place: Pacific Ocean: South East | collected 2011
CAAATGAACCAACAAATACAAATGAACCAACAAATACAAATGAACCAACAAATACAAATGAACCAACAAATACAAATGAATCAACAAATACAAATGAACCAACAAATATGGATGTAGTAGAAGATTATTATAGTAGCGATAATAGTAATGATAATAATATAAATTAAAAATTGTTTAATTCAATATTTACCATCCAGTATGTAGTATATTTTTATTTGTAACTTCTTTTAATTTAAAGAAATTATATACTGAAAATGTATTTGTTTTATTAGTGCTATTTTCTCTTATTTTAATTATATTTTTTATAGATAATGGTATAGTATTTAACAATAAAGCACCATAAGTTTTTTCAACATAGAATTCAGGATATGAATACAAGTATTTTTTTGGATAATCAAAAATATACATATTTGTAAGATATTTTTTGTAAAAATATGGATAATCTCTTAACATTTTTTTTTCACCTCGGAACGAAGTAGTTTTTGAAAATAATTCATTTATTCTTTGTCTCACTTCTTTAAATTCTGTCCACCATTTAAAAATATTATTTATATGAGATTTTATATAATTCATTCTAAGTTTTTGAATATCTTGATTTATATAAAATAAATTATCAATATTTTTATTGTAAGGTAAATATTCTAATATATATAATACAACTTCACTAGGTAATGTTTTCATATTCATTAATATATATATAAATAAATTTAAAACAAAATCAATTTTTAATTTTATTTTAACACATATATTAATTGAAAATGAATAATTTTTGTTATAAAAATGATAAAATAATCATTATAATACGAATTAAAGATTAGTTAAATATATAGTTTATGAGAACACGTTCATATTATCGTAATAATAGAAAAAAGGAAATAAAAGAATCTATCTATGAAAAATATATGACACAATTAATATTGAGTTACGACAATAATAAACTATTAGTTAATACGATGACATTGTATTTATCATGGATATTTATTCATTATATATCAAGTCATTTATATAGCACTTATTGTACCAATTATTCTTTATGGGGATTTTTGAGTTCACCTATTATTGTTACTACTCCAATTTGTCGTGGATTAAGTTGGATTATTTACACTGGTTCTGACAAAATATTTAATATGTGGAATATTTTTGGAACATTTATGCTAACATATATTTCTTCATAAATAATTTTATATTTATATCTAAAATTATTTATTAAACGGATTCATCAGATTCATTTATTTCATTAGAATCAGTTGATGACGATTTACTATTGTTTTTTAATTCTTCTACATCTTTTTTCAATGTTTTTAATTCTTCTTGAACATTCATCTTAGGAGTTACTTTCGTTTTTGCACTTTCATTAACTTTTTGTAAAGTATCTTTTATGTCATTTGCAGTATCAAAAATTTGTTTAAATCTACTTCTTTTTTCTTCTATCATAGGATTATAAAAACTATCTGAAACAGGAAATTTATTTTCAATACCAAAATCATCTCTATCCTTTCCTAATTGAGGATCACTACCTTGATCTTCTACAATTTTTTTTATTTCTTCTTCTTTTTCTGAAACTCTATAAATAGGCTTTGTTTTTAATAAATCAGAATTTTGGTATTGTATTTCATACTTTACATTAGGCAATTGTGCCCCTCCACCAGATTGAATATTTTCATTTAATTTATTATTAGATGAAACAGGTGGTGCAGAAGGCTCAGATGATACTACAGTTGCTACTTGCGGGTTAGTAGTAGCTACTGCTGTTGCTGTAGGAATAGTTTCATCATTATTTTTATTTTTATCACTTGTATTAGTTTCAGCTTCATTATTTTCTATTTTAATATATTCTTGTTTATGATATTTAATGCTTCCATCACTAGGTTCTTTAATAGGTAATTTTTCAGTAAGTAATGTCACAGGTGCATTTTTATTATCACTTCTAAAACAATCTACTTTCATCTCGTTAAGTTTTTCAGATGACAAATTATATTTTTCAATCATCGAATTTAAACGATGTGTCTCTCTAATTTTCTTTTTATCCTCTTCATCGGATATACCACTAAGAAAGTCTTCGACAACTCTTTTTTGTTGGGTTTCTAATTTATTTATTTCTTGATCTGAATCATCGAGAGAAAGAGTAAGTAATTTGTTTAATAATATTTTTTGATTCCATGGTGGAATTTCAGAAAAAAAATTTTCAAATTCACTTTTTTTTCCTAACATATTATCTTTTGCTGATTGAGAAAAACTAGAAAATGCGGATTTTACATCATTACCTCCTTTTTTTCTTCTTCTAGTTTTTCTTAATTTTTTAAAAAATTTTCTCTTAGTTCGCACATTAAAAAATTTTTTTTTTCGTCTATTTTTAACTGTTTTTTTATTATTTTTTCTATTAATTTTTCCCATATATATTATTTACATATTATTCTGTTTTTTCTTCTTCTTTATTTTTTTTTACAATATTAATTTTTAATTTTTCTCTATTTGCTTTTATTTTTTCTTCTTTTAATCGTTGTTTTTCTAATTTCATCTTTTCTTTTTCTATTTCTTTTTCTGCTTTTAATCTTTGTTTTTCTAACTCTTTTTCTTTTTTTAATTGTAACTTAATAGCATCTTTTTCTTCTTTTAATCTTTGCTTTTCTATTTCTTGTTTCTGCTTCAATAATATTTTTTCTTCCTTTAATTTTTGCTTAGCAATTTCTTTTTCAATTTTTGCCTGTTCTCTTTCACGTTTCTTTTGTTCTTTTAGTTCTTTTTCTTCATTTGGTATTTGGTCAATATAATAATCAAATAATAATATTTTAACTTCTTTCATTCTATATGCTTCCTTTTTCTTTTCAAATTTCTCCATATCGTCTTTATAATCTTGTTCTAACAATGCTAAATCATCTTGTATGCGTTTTAATTCGTCTTCATTATCTTTAATACCTGGTAGTTTTTCCAATACTAATGCAAATAATTGCTGGATTGGTTTCATTACCTGATTTGTAATGTAGAATGCATAATCAATAGTAATATTATTTTCACGAATATACGTTGGAGTCTCTATTTTATCACCTTGTAATTTACTTCCTTGATTATTCACTATATATACATAAGGAATTCTATCTCCGGAGGCTGGTTTATTACCAGGGTCACGCTTTGCCATTCTATCTGCTAATACTTTATGAGCAATACGAGTTGGATCTTTATAATTTGACCGTAAAGATTTTGTAATAATTAGTTTTTCAATAGGATATTTTTCTTCAATCAGATTTTGCAAGCATTCTTGTAAAAAGTAAACCGCTTTCTCAATATTCTTTTCTTTCATAAGAATTTCAATAACACCACCATATATATCTTTTACAATAGGTGCATTATCTCTACGTTTTAACACAATCCCCATGCTTTTTTGTTTACATTTATCTACATCTGTTTCATATAACATTCCAACATATCGTTTCTTAGACAATAAACAGAAAGGCATAAATGTTTTCTCATATTCTAAGTCATGTGGTTTTTCAAGAACACTTGATGCAACTTTACCTACTTCTTGTGCTATTTCTATAGTTGCTTCTAATGCTGGTTTACCTACAATTTTTTCTCCAGTTTCTACATTTTCAAAATTAAATGTAAAGAATACCGAATCTGTATCACCGTAAACATATTTAGCTTTACTTCTAACTTTACCTAAAGCCTTAGTATCACAAATTTTATCTCCATATTTATTTTCCACTGTTTCTTTTGCGTAAATTAGCAAGTTACGTCCTTTTGCTGTTGTAGATGCCGCAACATCTTTTTCATAAAACGTACTAGTTTTAGCACCACATTGACCATACAATGAATTTGCCGTTAATTTATAACTTAATTGTCGTTTATCTAAAATATTTTTCATGAATTCATCAGTTTGTTGAGGTATTAATTTTCTAGTAGCCTTACGTGCAGATAGTAATTCTTCTAAAATAGAAGGCATAATACCTTTTTCTCCATTTTTATTTTTAGCCCATCTGCAAATTTTATATCCAATTTTCTTTTTTACAGCAGCTTTACTTGGAGCATCAGGGTCTTTTTTAGTTTCATATGTGTCATATGTAATATCAACATACTTATAATCCTCTAAATTATCATAAATATAATTATTATTTTCATCTTTTACACCATAATCATATACTAAATTATTGTCCAAGTCATATTCTTTTGTCCATACTTTTGTATCATGTGATAAATTTTCACTTATCATTGATGATGGATATAGAGAAGCATAATCAACGCACGCTACAGGATTATCTAGATATAAATCACATTTTGGGTCCAACACAATTGCTCCTTCGTAACCATCACTAGAACTGCCTTTATTAATTACAGGCATAAGAGTTTTTTTTTCTCTACATTTTTTTGCAATAAAACTTGTGAGTTTAATACCCTGACCTCTCATAACTAAGAAATCAATTGGTACACTACAAATATTTGCCATCTCAATAAAACCAGTAACTACATCGATTTTATTTAACAAATGATGAACAAGATTACAATCCTGAATACAGTATTTTGCAACAATACCACGTCCTTTTGCACCTTCATTTGTATATCTAAATATATCTTGAGGAGTTACATCATCCTTAGCAAGCCCCCATCTTACTTTTTTATCCATGTTAAATTTCTCAACTCCTTCAATTGAAAATGTACATGCTTCTTTATCAATTTTAGCTATTTTGAATTTTGCACCGTCTTTATAATAATCAGTACTATGACTTGACTCTTCAAAATGTACAAAGCTTCCAATATTTAATCCAGTCATATTTTTTGTAAATACTTTGGTAAATAATTTCTTTGATTTTTTTTCTTGAACATTTTTCACGTCATATACATCATCACCAATGAAATAACTTGCAACATGGTCAAGCTTATATGAAGATAAATTTTCTTCTCGTCTAAAATAATTATATAAATCTATTTGTAATCTACCTGTCATTTTAATATATTTTAATTCGTGTTCACCACTTGCAATAACAATCTTGCTTTCTTCGATACCCGAAACTTTTCCATTTTTATATTTACCACATATTTCATTTTCAATACGAGATAACTTTAAAAATTCATGAACACAATGATTCTCTTGTGCTCTTTGAAACATAAACTGATAATCAAAACCAAATATATTGTAACCAATAATAATGTCAGGGTCTTCTCGTTGTATTAAATCACTCCATTTTGTCAGTACTTCTTCTTCACTATCATATGTTTCTACTTGATAATTCTTAACATCTTTATCAACTTCACAATCATTTAATACTATACAGTGATTAAGATAAGGCTCTTTTTTACCATATTTCATAAATGTAGAACCAATAAAAGTTACTTTATCTCCCTCAACTTTTGGAAACAATCTACAAAATGTTAAATTAATTTTACCTGATTTTTCTTCCATTTTATTATTGGAATTTAATAAATCAAATAGTGTAACATTATCATTCACAATTATTTTATTATTATAAAATGTGGTTGATGTTTCTTCCTCATCTTCTAATGATTTTAATAAGGCTTCTTCACTTTCATGAAAATCTAATATATTAAAATCTTTTCGTTGTAAAGCTTTGATATTTTCTATTGTTGTATTACTAAGAATGTTTATTTTATTCATTAAATCACTTTTATCAACTTTTTCCTTTGTAAACACTTTATCAATAGCATCTAATTTGCTCTCATCATCTACTAAATCAAATGCTGTATATAAAATATTCATTAAACTTTCTATTTGTTTTCCTTTTGACATATCATTAATCATATTTTCATCCCAATAAGTTACTATCTGGTCTGATAGTCGTTTGTAATTTTTCTTTGCAAGTGGAAAATCACCATGACTACTACTGGCCTCAATATCAAAGCTACATATTTTATATGGAACTTGATCTTCCTTATCATTCAAAGGGGTTATATCATCTTTTGATATATTATATTCATATGTACATGAACTTGTTTTTTCATCTACTTCATCTACATAATCTGCAAGTTTAATCCATCCTGAAGGACTAATTTCGTGAACATGAAAGAATCTAAGTAAGGGTGGAATATTACCTTCGTATAAATAGCATCGTGTTTTTGTTTTCAATGAATTAAATTCATAATAATTTTTCTTTGCACGAAACAAATATCGTACTTTATTTGCAGCATTTAAATTATCAAATGTTATTTGAACAAATGTGTGTTCTTTATAATTATCGAATCCATACAATTTTTTTCTTTTTACTAGTTTATATTCAATAATATCATCTTCAATAGATTTAACTTTACTTTTCAATTCGCTAATTAATAATTTCTTTTCGTGTGAACCCCAACTATCATCTACTTTTATAAAGAAGAAAGGCTTATAATCATCTACGTTAATTAATACACTTTCACCATCTTTATTAATACCAAATAGTTGTATTAAAAATTTAGTATTTGTGGATTTATTGTCTGAATTAACACTACTAGAATCACTTTCAGTAGATTCTTCAACCAATTCTTTCTTATCACAAAATTTAAAATCAAATAATCTGAATTCTTTCATAGACATATTGTATATATAGTTTTATATGGTTGAAATAAGAATATTATAATCAATTTTTTTCGTAAATGTATATTTTTTAATATATACTTATTATAGTATGTATTTTATTGCACATCGTGGTTACCCTAATTTAAAATACAAAGATAACTCATTTGAAGCATATAATAATGCTATTAATAATGATTTTCACTTAATTGAAATGGATATACAATTATGTAAATCAGGAGAAATAATACTGTACCACGATATATATTTAAAAAATAGATTAATACAAGATATTCATTATGATGAAATAAAAAAATATGACATAAAAACATTACGCGATTTTTTTGATAATATTTATAAACAAAATATGAAATTGTTATTTGATATAAAAGGTGGTCATGATAATTTAATTGTTGACAAAATACTAATACTATGTAATAAATATAATGTAAATTATAATAATATTTATATGAGTAGTTTTAATAAACGAATTATTGAAAAGCTAATTGAATATAAAAAAGTATATAACTATACTCTTGGGTTAATAAGTGATAATAATTTTTATTATGATGAAATAAAATATCAACTTAATAAAATAGATTTTATATCAATCAACTTTGAAATGTTTTTAATATGTGATAAAGAATTAATTAATGAATGTAAAAATCAAGAAATTAAAATTTTTATATGGACCATTAAAAACGAAAATCAATATGAATTGATAAAGAATTTTAATAATATAGATGGTATTATAAGTGATATTAAACTATCTTAAATTTTTTTTTCTTCGTGTTTGCTTTCTTTTCTTATTTAATCTTCTATTTTTTTTTGTTTTATTTATAGAAACTGGACATATCGATATCATCCAATTAAAAAGTGATAAGCTATCACGAGGACCATTATAAATAATTTGTTTTCCATCTTTTATAGCCATAATATGTGGAAATCCATATACATTAGAAGTATTTATATGTAATTTATTCATATATTCCATATTTATAAAGCTTACTATACCCATTCTTTTAGATTTTTTTAATTTATTTGCTGCTTTTTTCCATTCAGGGTGAAGCAATTTACAATGAATACATCCTTGTAGATAAACTGCAATAATGTTACATTTATTTTTTTTTAAACTATTATTTATTTTATTAATACCATTACTGCTATTTTTAATTTCTAAATACTGTATCATTATATAATATATTGCTAAAAAAATATTATATAAGAATAATCAAGTAAATTAATGAAAAATAATTTATATGAAATTTAATATTTTTATATGTTAAATATATATGTATAAAAATGCCAAATTGTATTTAATAATAATTATATTTTTAATGGGTTTATATGTAATGTCTTGTTATAAACAAAATACATTATATGAAGGTCTAGAAGGAAATCAAAGATGTCCAAATATGTTAATTCAAATTGGTTCAAATTATTATTTATATAATTCTAATTTAGCCAAAGTTCCAGGTGTTAATCCTGTTAGATTTAACAATTTAGAAGAATATGTTGAATTTATTGAATGGCAAAAAAGTCAAGGAATCAGTTGTCCTGTATTATATTTACAAAAAACATATGATACACAAGGAACTAGTATATATAAAATTCGACCTGACCCTAATGATCCAGAAGGAGGATTACCATCTACTATACAGACTGCACCAGTGGATAAAAGATTACCACAACAAACAGAATTAATTGATGCAGGAAGGAATGATAAACCATTTAATTTAAATTCTTATCCAGGATTTGACCCATATGGATTATATATTGGAGTTGATACACCTTTAGACAAATTATTCTATGTCAATGAAGATTATATTTTAAGTGATAATGCTATGGACCAAAATTGGGGCGGAGTAAAATATAGCAATCAAATGGCAGCTATAGGTCATGCTAAAGATAATAGAATGGATGGTCAAAATTTTAAACCATTTTACATTTACGATGAAAATAAAACAAATTAATTTCGTTATAAAAAAAATATATATTTATACTTTTTTTATAATTAATGGTTGAAAAAAAAAATATTGAAACACAGACCTACGAAGAAAATGAAGATGAAAATATACCAAAAGAATTTGAAAAAAAAATAGATAATAAATTACATAAATCAATATACAATAAAAGCTTGGCAAAAACTGTTTTATTGAATAAATCTGTTGTAGATAATGTTCGATTTTTTATAGGTTCATATTACTCATTATTACATACTATAATTATGGCATTAGGATTATTTGTTATAATATTTAGTAATGACTTATCTTCTCTTATTTGTCTTTTAAATATATTATTTTTAGATTCACTTAGTAATATAATAATGTATGATTGTCCATTAACCATGTTAGAAAAGAGTTATTTGGGATATTCATTTACATCAACACGTCTAGAATTTTTACAAAATATTGGTATTTTATACACAAATTCTAGAATATACGATACACAATTGGAAATAATTATTAATGTAAGTGCAGCGTGTATTTTCAAAATACTTTGTTTATGTATATTTAGGTGGTATGGAACTGTAAAAATAAATTAAATAAAAAGTATTTTATAATTATATTTTTATAATTTATGTATCTAAAAAATTGGGAACATATAAAAAAATCATTATTTATAAATTACAAAACATGGTTAGCTTTATTTATTTCTAGCTATTTTGTGTGCGATTATAAAATATTTTCTGGTATTTTTAATTACTTACTCGGATTAATATATATTTATTGTGGACATGTGTTTTATCATTCACCATGTTCTACTGCATGGTATTATATACATACTTATCATCACGACCAACATGATATTAATGGAACATTATTTGAAGTAATTATGGAATTTACAGGTACAATGATGCCAATAATTGTTGTTTATAGTTTATTAAAATGGAAAAAAATATATGATGGTTTTAATCCATATGTGTATTTATTTTTTGCTTTATTTTATTCAACAGTTCATATTATTAATTACACATATTTAAGATGTAATAATATGCATATGGAACATCATAAAAATATAAATGGAAATTATTTTCCTGATATATGTGATTTAATTTTCGATACGAAGCACAATCCAGAAGACGTTGAAAATACTGACCATTGGTTACCAAATATATTTGGAGTTACTATTTTTGTTCTTATTATTCAAAGGTTATACAGAAGTGTTAAAAATAAAAAACGATTAAATCTAATTGGATTTATTATTTATGGCCTTATGTATGATAGTGTTTTATTTTTCAGTCTTTATTATTTTTTAAAAGATATAAAAGAATTTGATAGAAAAAATAATACTGAATTTAACAATAATGTAATAATGCTAAAAAATAAAATTAAAAATAAAAATTAATATTATTTATGGAAAATGATGATATTAATTTCAACATGAATATGACATATTTATTAAATAAACAATATAATATTCATCATACATCAAAAAATATTGAAAAAAATAACATAGATAATAAGGATAAAAAATTTTATAAAAAAAGGATTCTTGATATAAGTAAGAAGATTATAAATAATGAATTGTTAAATAATGAAATAAATCAGCCTATTATTGATAGTTTTCATGAATTTGCCCGAGTTTGTATAAATCATTTTAAAACTATTGATGTAAATGATGAAATGCAAGAAAAATTAATAAATGTATCAAATAGTTCAAAAAAAAAGGTATCATTTGAAGATGATAATAAAAAAATTAACAATATGCTTTTTAAAAAAAATAATAAAGAACATACATTAGACTCATTCGTAATAAAAGAAAAAAATAAAGATGAAAATTATATTTTACCAAAGCAAAATGATATTAATATATATAATGTTAAGAACAAACGTAAAAACATAAAAAAAAAGCAAAAAAAAATGTCCATATATACTAATGAAAACCAAAAAGAGAAAGACTAATAAAAATAAAAATAAAACGAAGAAAAAATAAAGATATAATATAATAATGTGTGGAATAATCGGAATTTTATCAAAAAAAAATATTAATATTTTTGAGTATATTTTAGATAGTCTAGTACAATTACAAAACAGAGGATATGATTCATCTGGAATATGTCTTATTGAAAATAATGAATTTATAATACATAAATATGCTTCTACTATTGAAACAGATTGTATTGATAAATTAAAAAATAATAATTTATTATACAATAATGCTAATATAAGTATTGGTCATAATAGATGGGCAACACATGGACCTAAAAATGATATTAATGCTCATCCTCATATAAGTAATAATAAGAATATAGTTATTGTACATAATGGAATTATTGAGAATTATAAAAAATTAAAAGAATTTTTAGTAAATAAAAATTTTAAATTTTATTCTGACACAGATACGGAAGTAATAGCTAACTTATTAGAATTTAATTCTCTAAATAATAATAATTTCAAAGAAGTAATAAAAAAAACTATAGATAATTTAAATGGTACATATGGATTACTAATATTAAATAAAGCTGAGAATAATAAAATATATTGTGTTAGAAATGGAAGTCCTTTATTATTAGGATATAATGAAGAATATGCAATGATAACAAGTGAGCAAAGTGGATTTTGTAATAAGTTAAATTCATATATTTCATTACAAAATGATGATATTTGTTATGTAGAGTTAATTGATAATGAAATAAAAATTAATTATAACTGTACTTATAATTTAAATAATGTAAATTTGATTAATTTTGATGAAACTCCTGAGCCATATGAACATTGGACAATAAAAGAAATTTATGAACAACCCCAAAAAATAATGAATTCTATTAATAATGGTGGAAGAATTTTAAATAAAAAATTAGTAAAATTGGGAGGATGTAATGATAATATAGATGTGCTAAAAAATATTGATAATATTATTTTATTAGGTTGTGGTACATCATATCATTCATGTATGTATGGTAAATATTTTATGAAAAAATTATGTAATTTTAATTTAATTCAGATACATGATGGTGCTGATTTTGAATTAGATGATGTTCCAAAAAAAGGAAATTCATTAATGATATTTATATCACAATCAGGTGAAACTAAAGATTTACATAGATGCATTGAAATAGCAAAAAATAATAATATATTTACGTTAGGTATTATTAATGTTGTAGATAGTTTAATAGCTCGTGAAGTTGATTGTGGTATTTATTGTAATGCTGGTAGAGAAATGGGAGTAGCATCTACAAAAGCATTCACTACACAAGTCGTATGTTTATCGTTATTATCATGTTGGTTTAGTCAAATACATGATATAAATGAACATGTAAGAATACAAGTAATAAAAGATTTAAAAAATTTAAGTATTGATTTTCAAAATTGTTTAAATATTGTACATAATCAAATTAACAATGTACTACATATTTTAGATAATTCTAATAATTTATTTATTTTAGGTAAAAATACAGATGAAAGTATAGCTAGAGAGGGTTCTTTAAAAATAAAAGAGATTTCATATATACATAGTGAAGCTTATTCATCTAGCAGTCTTAAACATGGACCATTTGCACTTCTAGATGAAAATATGCCTGTTATTTTATTAAATAATAATTATTTATATGAAACAAAAGTAATTAATGCTTATGAGGAAGTTTTATCAAGAAAATCACCTGTAATATTTATAACTAATAATAAAAGTATAAAATATCCTAATACTATTTACATACCAAATAATAAATCATTTTCATCGCTGCTTGGTATTATTCCTTTGCAACTTATTGCTTATTATTCATCAATAAAAAGAAATATAAATCCTGATAAACCAAAAAATTTAGCAAAAGTTGTCACAGTTGAATAGAGTTTTAAACATTTTAACTTATATCGTATTTAAAATTATTTTTATTAATATATAAAATGAATTTAACAATTTGTATATTAGCAGGAGGAGAAGGAAAAAGAATGAAATCAACATTACCAAAAGTATTACATTTATTTAAAAATAAACCAATGATTGTAAATATTATTGAAAAATCATTAGAATTAAATCCAATTAAGATAATTATTGTGACTGGAAAACATAATGATTTAATTAAAGATACTGTAAAACAATTCATAGATAATAAATTTTTTAGTAAATTAGTATTTGTAATTCAAGAAACTCCATTAGGCACTGGACATGCTATTTTATGTACACTAGAGAAATATATTGATAATGAGATGGTATTAATACTAAATGGTGATACACCTAATATAACTACTAATTTATTAAAAAATTTTATAAATAAAAATGAAAATAGATTACTTATTAGCGAAATTGAATTTCCAAGTGGATATGGCAGAGTAGTAATGAATACACAAAACGAAATTCTAAAAATAGTAGAAGAAAAAGATGCTAGTGAAAGTGAAAAAAAAATAAATAAAATTAATAGTGGTATTTACTATTTAAAATCAATAGATTTAATCAATTACGTACCTAAAATAGCAAATAATAATAAACAAAATGAATATTATTTAACTGATATTGTAGAAATAATGGTTCAGAATAATAATAAGATAAATGGATTCCTAATTAATAAAGAAGACAATAATTTAATATTAGGAGTAAATACAATTGAACAACTGAATAATTTGGAAAAATTATAAAATGTCCATATATACTAATGAAAACCAAAAAGAGAAAGACTAATAAAAATAAAAATAAAACAAAGAAAAAATTTGAATTTTCAAAATGTAGTCCTCTTTCCGGAAACAAGTCATATACATGTTATAATAGTGAACAATTAATAAAATTAAAAAACATATGGAATTCTAGACGTCCAGACAAAAAAATTGACGAAAATGACCCTAGAGCAATATGGAATAAAATCAGAGTTCATTTACAAAATTCTTGTAATAGAGAATCTTGTTGGTTAAGACAGAATATTTTTAAATTAGGTCTAGATAAAAAAATGCTTAACGTATTTGCACCATTAAGACCTAAAGAATGGGATAAAAATAAAAATGAGTGGCTAACAGGTGATGATATTGAAAAAGTAATGAAACAATATGAGAAAAAATATCCTAATTTTGATTTTATTGGACCAACTCCTATTGATTATGATACAATCGAAAGCTACGGTATTTGTGTATGGGAAGAGCTATGTAAGTTCGATTTAAAAAAGATAATGAAAAGAGGAAAAAATAAAGTTGGAATTATTTTTAATTTAGATAAACATACAGGACCAGGTAGTCATTGGATATCCTTGTTTATTGATTTAACATCATCTAGTATTTTCTTTTTTGATAGTGCAAGTATTTATGTACCCAGTCAAATTAAAAAATTAATAAATAATATAAAAACACAAAAATTATTAATCAATAAAAATATGCCATTTAAAGTATATTTAAATAAAATAGAACATCAAAAAAAGAATAGTGAATGTGGCGTTTATTCATTATACTTTATAATTAACATGTTAACAAAAAAGAAAAGTTGGGAAGATTTTCAGAAAGAACGTATCAATGATGATTATGTTTCTCAGTTTAGAGATATTTATTTTAATAATAAATTATAACTTAAAAAATAAATATAAATAGAGAAATTATTATATTATAAAGTATATGTCGAATAATTTATTTGTGGAAAACACGGTAATAAAAAAGATAGTACCAAATATTGCTAATTTTGAATTCGAATATCCTTATGTGTATATTACATTTAATAGCAAACAAATTATAGATGATAGTAATTTAGAAGTATTTTTTAATATATGGCTCAGTATTTATGATGAAAATAAACCATATATATTAGTATTTGATGGAACATATATTGATTATGCAAAGCCAACATTTATATATAAGTTTGCAAAATTCATGAAGAAATTAAGAACAATGGAACCTCAATATTTACAATATAGTATAATAATAGTTGATAATTCATTGATGAGAGGATTAATGAATATGGTATTTAGAATACAAAAACCAATTGCACCAGTTTATATGTGTAAAACTGCAGATGAACTCGTTGATTTACATAACGAAATACATAAAAATACTGCAAGTACAATAGTTATTGAAGATAAAAATGATGTTAGTGAAGAAGAAATTAAAAAAGTTTATTTTGATAATAATTATAAAGAAGAAGTTGTTTAAATAAATCACAATATATTATTTAAAAATGTCAAATAATATATTTACTCAAGATTCAAATAAAGCATTATTATGGGAAATTTTAGAAGATTCTTTTAATAAGATTGATAATAAAGAATATAACAATTTTAAAATATTTTTTGACAATCATATTCAGATTATAAATAATAATTTACAAAAAAATGGTGTAGACGATTTAATGGAAAAAAATAAATATTTTATTCAAAATACTTTATCTCTCATAAATTCTCAAAAATGGAAGAATATTTATAATAGTGAACCATATACAATAAAAGATAGGAAAGATAAAGAATTAAATGAGTTTGAAAGAAGATTTATGGAGAGACAAAAAGAATTTACAAATCTAATTAATATACAAAAACCAAAGGAAATAAGCTTTGAAGATAGTGAAAATGAAATGCCAATAAATAATATGAATGAAATATTAGAGAGATTACAAAATGAGAGAAATAAGCAAGTGGAAAACAATAACTTTCAAGAATTTGGCAGTAAGAAAATAAATATTTTGGAAGATAATAATATTTTGGAAGGTAACAATATTTTGGAAAATAATAATATTTTGGAAAGTAATAATATTTTACAAGATAATAAAAATAATATTCCCAAAAAAAAGGTAACATTTGATAATTTAATCAATACAATTGATAATGATGGAAATAATAATGTTGAAAATATAAGCGATTTAAAAGAAGAATTGAATGAAATAAAATATGAAATATCTAATTTAAAAGAATTAATAAAAAATTGTTACGATATATTGATAAATAAAAACAATAGTGATAATTAGTGCAATTTTATTTATTTTCTTTTTACATTATATTATGGAAAAAGAAATAGAAGAAGTTGAAAAATATTTTAAAAAAAAAGCCTATTATAATAAACTTAAAGCAAATCAGATTACGAAAATCAGAAAAAATAATACTTTAACAAAAGAAGAAAAGAGAAAAAAAGCATTATCATTAAAACTACCATGTATTTTTTGCAAAAAGAAAATAGGAACAATATTTGAAAAGAAAGAAGGATATTTGATTGCACGGTGTGGAAGTGAAGATAATGGTTGTTCCGAAATAATTAAAATTAGAGTTTATAAACATATTCCCGCAGAAAATATAAAAAATATATATTTTGAAGATATTAGTATATTAAAAGAAGAAATTATTGAGTTAAAATGTAATACTTTATTTAAATATATATCTGATGAATATGCAGTAAAAAAATTTGAAAAATTAAATGAAGATTTAGCTATCACGTCAGATATTTATTTACATATATTAAGAAAATATACGAATCATGTTTCTAATATAAACTATATTGATGAAGAGCTAGAAGATTTATTGAAGGATTATGAAAATAACATAAAAAATATTAAAAATTATTATAAAAAATATAAAGAAGAATTAAATGAACATTATTTAAATGAAATCGCAAATATTTATAAAAATAACTTAATTCCTTTAAACGAAAAAATACGAAAAAAAAAAATATAAAAATATGGAACTGATCCATCAAGAAGAAAATAATAAACATATTAGCAAATTAAAATATAATACACATACACCAGAAGATGTAGAAGAATTTTATGATGTTGACGAAGACTTGAAAAGTAACACATCTAGTAAATCTGATTCACATAAAAAAATGTATACAATTAATGAAGAAGTACAAAAAGACTTAAATCCTCCTTCTATTATTAATAATATGAAAGAAAAAGAAGAAGATAAATTACAAATTGATGGTAATAAAATATTATTTAAAGATAAAATAATTGCTGATAAAAATGACTTTGAAAAAAATAAAGAACTATTACAAAAAATGGCTGAAATTAATGCAACGGAAGCAAATAAAAATAAATATCAGTTTGAAATGATAAAAGTTGAAGAAAGTAAACCTGAATTAATAGCAATTAATCCTGAAAGTGGTGAAATGTATAGAGTTATAGCAGGTCAATAATAAATATAATTATTAGATTTTTTTATATTTATTATGTAAAAGTATTTGTTAATTATTAAATTAAAATCTAAATAAAATATATGTCAGTAATTGGTCAAGGAACGTATGGCTGTGTTCACAAACCTAGTTTAAAATGTAATACTACTGAACCAGTTGATTATACAGATAAAGTATCCAAAATTTTAATTAAAAAAGAAGCTACAAAAGAAATACAACAATATAGCATACTGAAAAAAATAGACCCAAAAGAAAAACATTATTTGGGTATGCCAATAAAATGTCAAGTTAAGAAAAATAAAGAAAATATTAGAAACATTAAAAAATGCAAGTATAAAGAGAATTTTTTGGGAAATTTGGATAATACACGTCTTTTAGTAATGAAAGATGGAGGAAATAATATTCATAATATTTTTAAAAATGTATTGCCAATGAAGAGTAGAGAAGAACAAACAATAACAAGTGAATTAATTATTTTATATTTATTAAATGTTTTCAATACATTAAAGTTCTTTAATAAAAAGAAAGTATCACATCGTGATATTAAATCAGAAAATATTATATTTAATACTGAAAAGCAAGAAATACAAATTGTTGATTTTGGATTAATGCATAATTATAATCATATTAAAATTATTTCAAAAAGTAATGCAAATCCATTAACAAGTATATGGTGGTCTATACCCCCATATGCTATTTTTATGAATAAATCACAATTTGAAAAAATAAAAAATATAGATATTTCTGAATCAAAATTTAAAGATTTTTTGAAAGAAGAACAAATATCAAGTGGTGAACAAATAGATTATTTTTATAAAATTATATCAAAAAATGCCTTATTAGATATATCAGAATTAAAAATAAATTTGTTTAAACAATTTCATAATACAATGGAAAAATCAAAAAATATTAGCCATAATAAATATTTGGATTTAGTTGTTCCTTTACTAGATAATCATAATATGGGTATTGTTTTATTGCACACATTAAGTTATGCTAAGAAATATATTGATAATAATTCATTATTGGAAAGTATAAAATCACTTGGATTAAAAATGATAAATTATGATGTTCATAATCATATTGATATAGACCAAGCAACAAAAGAATACAAGAAAATATTAAAATCATCTGGTTTAATAAAAAAACATAATTTACACTTACAAAATAACGAAATAAAGGAAATCAGAACTAAATCATCTTCCATTGGAACGGATATAGGAAGATTTCCAGTTGAATCAGTTATTGAAAAATTTAATTCCAACTTGAAATTAGTGCAAAGTAGAACTAGAAAAGGACCAACAAAAACAGTAAAATTTAAAGAACCAACAAAAAATAAGACCACTCCTCCAGGTAAAATGTTGAATCCAAAAACTGGAAGATATATAAATATACCAAAGTTAACAACTAATAAAACAAAAAGAAAAACCACAAATAAAGATAACGAAATAAAATTATTGAAACAAATAATACAAACAATGAATAAAAACAATAAAACAGCAAAAAATAATGTAATTGTTATTAAACAACCTAGTGCAAACACTGCTAAAAAAACAACAGCTAAGAAAACAACGGCTAAAAAAACAACGGCTAAAAAAACAACGGCTAAAAAAACAACACTAAAAAAAAAGACTCCACCTGGTAAAATGTTAAATCCAAAAACTGGACGTTATATTAATATACCTAAATCAGCTTTAAATAAAACTAAGAAATGTCCTCCTGGTAAAGTATTAAATCCAAAAACAAACCGCTGTGTAGATGAGTTTAAGAAAAAAAGATTTATATTTTTTTAACTAAATAAATAACTATATTAAAAATAGTTACTTATTTAATATATGGAATATAATCAAGACGAAATAAATGAAATTAGAAAAAATTTCTTGTGCTCTTCTGAAAATAATTTTTATACTCAAACAGACTCATTAAACGAAATAAAAGATGATGATTTTAACGAAATGACTAAAAATATTAATTTATATAAATTGATTTCAGAAAATATAATTATTCGTAAAAAATTACAAATATTAGAGAATGAAATAAATGAATTGAAAAAAGCAATGAAACAATAATTTATTTTTTCTTATATGTTTCTTTTAATATTTCAGGAGAACCACATATAACATCCCCACAATGGTCTCTATTGGCATTATTTGACTTAATTTCTTGCTTATCTACACAATAATCTAGATTCCATCTTCCTAATTCTGGTTTTTTATGTTCCTTAAAAATATGCATTAATGATATATCAGCATTATAAAACATACGTGGCAAATTTCTGAAAATTACTGTTAAACGATTTTCCATGATTATAGTTATATACTTATTTTTATATAATATTTTTCAATTTTTATTGAAATATATTATTTTATATTTGACTAACATTTAAATAACTTTTTTAAAAAATCCCAGCAATCTTCTTTCATATCAATTGAAGTAGTTAGTAAGGCAAATGAAACATCAATTAATTGAAATACTTTTTCTTTATTTTCGACATTTAAATATTCTTTTACAATTAATACTTCCAATGTGGTTTTTACAAATAATAATACTTCTCCTACATTAGGTAATACTTTTTTAATCTTTTTAATATCTGTATTTATGACAGATGTTACTAAATTAACAATAACTGGTACATCGTCTGTATTTAAAACTTGATCTTTTACAATAATATTAATTTTTTCAGAAAGTGGATTAAATAATTCAGGTAAATTATCTGTTACTTTTTTTACTAAATCTAGTCCTTGTTTGTC
>MDTG01109276.1_pt1 | contig 19279 bp, 18 predicted proteins | sample 811421 | NCBI WGS metagenome assembly MDTG01 (sample SAMN05326645, study PRJNA326480) | marine metagenome | isolation source: seawater | place: Pacific Ocean: South East | collected 2011
AGCATATAAATTATATAGTAATAAATAATTATCATACTTTTAAAACAGATAATAACTTTCTTTGTTTAAAATTTTACTGTAGATTTAAGGACTTAACTTCCGAGTTCGGAATGGGATCGGGTGTGGCCCCTTCGCAATAATTACCAGGCACGATCTTATATTAGTTTTATTTTGTTATGTAAATAGCCAAAAATAGTCTATTTAAAGCAAAATGATTAAAATAAAAGAAAGTTTTTGCTCCCAAATTTTAAATCATTATTTTAATATACAGTTATTTATCTTCTTTAGGACCGTTAGCTCAATAGTAGAGTGCTCGCTTGACATGCGAGAGGTAGTAGGAGCGTAACCTACACGGTCCACCAAAGTAATTAATTGATCTTATTTTTTTTTAAAAAAAAAATCCTCCAAATAACTGCAAAACATTTGACCAATAAGTATTTCTGCAACTTGAATTTGTGAAGTAACTTCTGATGGCACATTTATCACTCCATCAACATATTTTTTTAAATTTCCACCTTTATTACCTGATAAAGCGAATATTTTTATCCCTTTTTTTTTAGATATTTTTGCGGCTTCTACCAAATTTTTACTATTTCCCGACGTTGTGATCGCTATTGCAAGATCCCCTTTTTTGCCTAAAGCGTCTAATTGACGTGAAAAAATCTGGTTAAAACTATAATCATTTCCAATAGCTGTAAGAGCAGATGTATCAGTTGTCAAAGCGATGCCTGAAAGAGGTTTTCTGTTAATCTTAAATTTACATGTGAGTTCTGTTGCTAAATGTTGAGCGTCTGCTGCACTTCCTCCATTACCAAAAAAAATAATTTTGCCTTTTTTTTTAATAGTTTTAACACCTTCTTTACATAAATTTGAAAACATCAAATTTTTTTGACTTTTAATTAAAAATAGTAAATCGATGACTTGATCTAATTCTTTCAATAGGTGCATTTCACTTTTGCTCATGTTTAATAAAGTTTTAATTCAATTTTATGTTTCATAAATAAAACCTAAATTCTTATACCTATCTATTTTACCTTTTTTAAAATTAAAACTCATTAAAATTTTACTTTTTTTTATTTTATGATTTTTAAATGCAAAGTTAAATGTGCAAATTTTCCAGTTGTTTTTTTTATAAAAAGGAACATTCTTTCTAGTTGTAATAAGAAATGAGGGTAATTTTTTTTTATTTATTACTTTATTATTGAGGCGCATTATAGAATTTCCAAAACCTTTTTTTCTAAATTTATTATGAATTATCAAAGTATCAAATAATAAGTAATTAAATTTTTTATTGAATATATAATATTTCCTTTTTCTAAGACAAGTGTAACCAATTAAATTTTCATTAATGAATAAACAATTATGAATATCTTTCTTCTTTATATTTTTTTTAAACCAAATTTTTTGAGATTTAAGACTATGTCGCCAATAGTTATTTTTTAATTTAAGAATTTTTTTGAATAAAATTTTCGATACTTTTGAAGAACTATATGAAACTAATTTTGATTTCATTAAAATCTTTAAAAAAATAAATTATACACAAAAGCCTTGGGCTGTTTAATGCAATATAATAAACTTTTATAACTTAGTTTTGATAATTTAAGATAATATTTTTTTTCAATTTTTTTTCTGTTTAGAAATAGGATACAATTATAAAAATCTCTAAGGAATAATTTATTTTCTATCAAATTAATATTTTCTTGTATTTTTTTTTTTACCTTAAAGAATCTTTTTTGTTTTGAAAAATGAAAATTATTGCATGAAACTATTATTCCGTACATTACTTGATCAATATTTTTAAGATAGCTGATTGATTTTTTGTGATCTCTTAAATATGTTAATCTTTTTTTAATATTATCAATTTCACCTTGATTAATTAATTTGCTCCACAATTCGTAATCTTGTGAATATTTAAAATTTGGGTTATAACCACCAACTTTTTTATATACGCTATGCCTAAACATCGCTGAGGAATGTATAAAACAATTCTGATAAATAATTGATTTTCTAATTTTTTTTTCTCCACAAATCACATTTTTCTTTTTAATAGCATTTTTTTTATTTATTAAGAAATAATTGGTGCCACATAAAACTCTTTTGGATGATTTTTTAAACCACTCAATTTGAGTTTGTAGTCTGTTTTTAACAGAAAAATCATCACTATCTAATCTCGCAATATACTCGCCAGAAGCTTTTTTGATTGCCTTAATAAGTGATTTGGTCAGACCTAAATTTTTTTTATTATTAATTACTTTTATTCTTTTATCTTTTTTCTTAAAAAATTGGAGTATTTTCTGCACTTCTCTACTAGAGTAGTCATTGACAATGAGAAATTCAAATTTTCCGTAAGTTTGAGTCAAAATACTTTGAATTGCACTTTTTAAATATTTGGTCTCGTCTTTTACAGACATAATTACTGATATTTTGTCTTTAACCATTTTGGATAAATTACTTTTATAAGGTTAGGTCGCTATCTTTTTTATTGAAGAGATGTTTAACATCAAAAACAAAAGATTTTTTTTTCAAGAGCTTTTTGAAGAATCTAATTCCCCGTCTTTGAAATAAGGAATGATCAACACTAATTATAACACCATCGTAAAATTTTTTTTTAGGTTTTTCCTCTAATTCAATTTTATGTTGTGAATATAAGTAATCTCTCGATACAAAAGGGTCATGAACATGAACTGTTTTTACTTTTTTATTTAAATACTTATAAATATCAAGAACCTTCGTATTTCTAATATCTGAACAATCCCTTTTAAAAGTGAAGCCTGCAATCAAAATTTTAGAGTTCTTAGCTTTGATTGATTTTTTTTTCATAAGATCAAAAGTTTTATTAGAGATAAATTTAGATACAGAATTGTTAACTTTTCGTCCTGATAAAATGATTTTTGGATTATATCCCTCTTTTCTAGATTTATAGGTAAGATAATAAGGATCAACACTTACACAGTGTCCTCCGACTAAACCTGGTTCGAAGTTTAAAAAGTTCCATTTCGTTGAAGCTGCTTTCAAAACTTCTCTTGTATTTATTTTTAACTTACTAAATAAAAATGACAATTCATTTACAAAAGCTATATTCAAATCTCTTTGTGTGTTCTCTATTACTTTAGCTGCCTCCGCTACTTTGATTGATTCTGCATTATAAACTCCTGCTTTAATGATTGTTTTATACAAATTTGAGACAATTTTAAGAGTTTTTCCGTCTGACGCTGAAACTACTTTTTTTATATTAGTTAATGTTCTTATTTTATCTCCTGGGTTTATTCTTTCAGGTGAATATCCACAGAAAAAAGTTTTATTAAATCTTAATTTCGAATACTTTTCAATTAATGGGACGCATATTTCTTCAGTAACTCCGGGGTAAACTGTTGATTCAATTATAACAATCGATTTTTTTTTCATATATTTTGCTACAAGCTTAGTTGCTTTAATTAAAGGTTTTAAGTCTGGAAGATTATTTTTTTGTAAAGGTGTTGGTGCAGTTATAATAAAAATTTTAGTAGATTTTAAATCATCTGGTGAGTAAGAAAATTTTAGATTTTTTACCTTTTTTAAATCTTTTTTGTCAGATTCATTATTGTAATCAATTCCTTCTTTAAGTGTATCAATTCTCCTTTTATTTATATCAAATCCTAAAACTTGGAATTTTTTTGAAAAAGCTAGCGCTAAAGGTAACCCGACATAGCCTAATCCAATTATTGCAATTTTGCTATTTTTATTTATTTTTTTCATTAAAATTTTCTTTTTTCATTACTTGTTGTATAAAATCAACATAATTAATTGCTGCAGATTTTATATCTAAATTTTTTCTAATAATTTTTTTTTTTATAAAGACTTAGATTATCAAAAATATCGTTTATCTCTTTTTTTAGTATATTGTAATTTGGTGCAGGTGGATTGTAGTAATCGATTTTTTCAAAATTAAACTTTTCATCAGTATCTAATACTTTTCCTCCATTTGCCTTTAAAACTGTTTCCCCTATTCCGCCATTATTACAACATACTACTGGTAAACCACAAGACATTGCCTCGATTTGTGTATTTCCGCATGGTTCGATCCAAGCTAAATGTAAATATACGTCAGCTGATCGGTAGTAATAGGGTAATTTGTAATGAGGAATGTGCCCTGTGTAGACGATATTGTTACTTATGATTTTTTTTTCGTCAGTATGTCCAAGTATTAAAAGTTTATACTTATAAGGTTTTTTCTCGTTATTAAGTATGTTCAATAGCTCAATTGACTCCTTCAATCTTTTATGTCTTCTCCAACTAGCTGATATTACTATTATCCTATCATCATTGCTAAAACCAAGTTTTTTTCTAAAGTTATTCCCTTGATTAGAAAATTCATCTGTATCTACTGCATTATGTATAATTATATTTGGAATAGTTATTTTCTTATACATTCTCTCAACTATTTTTTTTGAATAATCACTAATAAAAATTAAACCAGAAGCTTTATCAATTGATTTAAAAATTTTACTATTTAGCTGATCTGTTTTGAATTTTTTTTCAAACTTGTCGAGATATAAACCATCAACTCTTAAAAAAAAATTTTTTTTTTTAATTAATTCTTTTTTTTTTTCAATTAAATAAAGATTACAGTCAGATCTTGGGTCTAAAATGCTTGTTAAATTACACAATTGCTGTTTTTTTATCGAATTAATCAATCTATCTAAAAAGATATACGGTCCTTTTCTAGACAGTCTGCTAAAAAAATAATTTTCCACTCCCAATATCATCAGAATTAATATTTAATGTTATTAATCAACTAATTTAGTAGCATAAGCGTAACCTCTTAGATTTGAAGACATAATTTTATTGATTTTGTAAGAATGCTGATTTTCTACTTTATCAACAAATTCTACAACTTCATCAAATAATCCAGGTGTATGGTCATCAAAGAATATTATATCGCCTTTTTTTTGTCGTCTACTTACATAATCAAATTCAATATTGAGATCTTTATATTTATGTTCAGCATCTAAAAATGCAAAATTAATTCTGTTTAAATTAAGATTCTTTAGAATTTTTTTGCTTTTTCCATGAAGAAAATTTATATTTTCCATATAAACACTCCATTGATTTAATAATTCTTTTCTTGATTTCATCCTATCGTTATCATCAATACAATTCCAAATCATTTTCATATTATGCGGTATTATATCTATAGTAAAAATTTTTCCTTTCCTCTTTGTGTCTTTAAGAGCTTTTGACATAATAATTGATGAAAATCCTCTTGCGGTTCCAGTCTCTAATATTGTCAAATTATCATGTCCTTTGCTCAAATATTTCATTAAAATTGAATATAATATTTTTCCATGTTGATAATTAATTGGATTTTTTTTAACAACAACTTGAGTGTGTAATGCTAACTCATCTAACCACTTAGTATCAATTTTATTGGGAAAATTAGATAGAAAAGTTTCAACTTCTGGATAAATTTTTTTTTTTGCTTCATTAAATATCCTCAAATATTCTTCCCTGGAGGCTAAAACTTTTTTACCTAGATGGTAAAAAGGTAAATTTAATTTTAATGCTAAGTTTAAATGTATATATCTAATGATAGATTTTAAATTCATTTTATAGATTAAATAATTTTAGTATTTCTTCTTTATAAATTTCAGCTACTTTTTCACTATCATGAAATTTTTTAATGATTAATAAGCAATCTTTTTTAAATTTGGGATAATTATCAACAATTGTTTTTATCGATAATATTGGATTTTTTTTATCATAAATTACACCACCTTTAAGATTTTTTTTTAAAATCAATTCGGGAGAACCTCCGGAGTCTGCAGCTATCACAGGTAGTCCAGAGGACATTGCTTCTAATATAACATTTGGTGAACAATCATTGATTGATGGGAAAAATAAAATATCGCAACTTCTATAGTATGAGGCTAGTTTCCTTTGATTATCCATTTTCCCTAAATACTTACAATTTTTAAAATATTTAATATCATTTCCGCAGACTGGATCATAAATTTGATTCCCTATTAGGTAAAACTTAAAATCTTTATTATCTTTTAAAATCTCAGCCATTTCTAATAAAGAATGAAGATTTTTATTTGGATTTGAGCTTGCTGAAACATGCAAAATTTTCCATTTGCCGCTTAACTTCATTTTCTTGCCGTTAGGATTAAAAATTTTTACATCTACTCCATTTTGAATAAGAATTTTTTTTTTTGATTTGAGTCTTATATTTTTTCCAAATATTGTTTTTATTTTTTTAGTCCAAACTTTTTTAGAATAATTTGATTGGTGAATTGTTAAATCTGCGTGGTCATTTATATTTTTAACTGTTTTATCAACAGCGTAATTTTTGCAAATTATTTGGTAAACTCCATCAAGCCTATGAATAATTTTCAAATTTTTGTTGGACTTAATGTTGTTTATTATCCACTTTTCGTAACTCTTATTTGTAATTAAAAGTTTTTTATAAAATCCTAATCTATAAAGACTTAAAAAATTCCCAAGTTTAAGAAAAAATAAATCAAACTTTTTTAGAAACTTACTTATAAGTTCTTTATAGGATAAATTTTTAAATTTACTGTTTTTGATAGAGAAATGATTGCCCCCAGCAAAAACAATCATAGCATTAAGATTTTTTCTCACTTTCTTCTCTGGTAAAAAAACGTTGAATCTTCTATCTTTTTTCAATTCCTTAAAGATAATATTTGGAAAGGTTTGACCAGTATATTTTCCCTCAATAACTGGATAATCTACTAAAATATTTATTTTTTTCATTTATATTTGATTAATCTTTTTTATAAATATTATTTACGGTTTCATTAAATTTAAGTTTATATTTTTTATTTCTTAAAATATTTGCATTCGTTGAAATTATTTTTTTGAATTTATGTGAAAGTAATTTGCGCTCTATATATTTATTTTGTTTTTCAAAATTAGGGTTTGTTTCAATTAAAATTTCTTTTAATTCACCTCTAGCTAATAATTTAGTAGACCCTTCCAAAATTAAATGTTCTATACCATCAACGTCTATTTTAATAAAATTAGGAACATTTAAAAATTTATTTTTTATTAAAAAATCAATAGTTGTTCCTAAAATTTGGTATCTTTGTTTTATTCTTCTATTGCTTAGTGTTTTTCCTTTAAAATCAAAGTTTTCATTAAAAATTGATTCAGCCTGCCCCTCTGTATTTTTAGTTTCCTTAAACATACCAAAAGAGGTTGAGTTGGATAACGGAAGGGTAATTAATTTAATTTTTTTTGACAAAGAATTGATTGAAATATTTCTTGTAAGAATTCTCAAATTGGAGGAAGAGGGTTCAAATGAAATAACTTCGATATTTTTATATCTTGTCGCTGCGTAAATAGAATATAAGCCTAATTGTGCTCCAATATCCCAAAAAATTATTTTACTTTTATATTTATAAAAATTATTTATCCAATTTAATGTCTCGGGTTCATATTTTTCAAATTTTTTAACTTTATTTAAAGATCGTTGAGATGGACAAAAAAATTTCAAATTTTTATTATTAATTACCTTATTATGAAATTGGCTACTCTCTAAAAAATCATGAACAATATGAAAAAAATTATCTTTTCCAAAAATCAATTTTAAGAGCTTATCTAATGTATTTAAGAAAATTTTAAATATGAAAATTAAAACTTTATTCAAAATCATTTATTTAAATCCTTTTTTTGATCATTCAAAAAATTTATAAACTTTTTTGTCCAAATTTTTGAATTATATAATCTTTTATGTGCTTTATAAGCGTTAATAGATATTTTTTTTCTTAATGTATGTGAAATTATAAGTTTTTCGATAGCTATGATCCAAGAAGAAACTGAGTGAGCGAGGTATCCATTTTTTTCATCTGATAGAATTTCAAAATGTGATGGCCAAAATCCAGCAACTGTAGGTATACCGGCCTGATGAAATAAATGAGATCGTCCTGGATTTGCATTGTATTTAAATTGAATTATATAATCTGTTTTTCTTCCAAATTTTGAAAATAAATATTTAAAGATATTTAAAAAAATATTTTTTTTATTATCGGTGTCAAACAAAAAATTATTTGTAGCTGGTACTATTCCAATATCAATTTTTTTTAAAAAATTTTTAAGATTTTTTTCACTCCAATTAATATTTTTATATTTAATATATTTATTTTTAAAAATTCCTAATTTAAAAGGATAAATTGAATGAAATTCTAAGTTGTGCCTCCTTGATAATATTTCTATAGCTTTAATATAATTTTGATTTGAGCCTGCCAAATTTTGAAAATTCCCGTGATATCCTAAAATTATTTTTTTTTTTGAGCGGTGTTTTTTTAGATTAAGTTTATAATTTTCTATTTGGGGGAACCTCACAATTTTTTTTTTTAAGTTCTGTAAATAAATTTTTTCTTCGATTGACCCTACAACTCCAAAATCCACTATTTTTAATTTTTTTAAGTCCTCTTTTGAACTATCATTAGGATGAATAATACCAATTTTTGAATTTCTGATTTTAGATTTTATTGTGAATAAATCTTTGGAAGTGCAATACTTAGAGCAAATATAAAAATCATATCCTTTTTTATAACTTGAGGAAATAGTGGCCTCTTTAACAAATGGTCTTACCCATTTTGCTAAATTAGATATGTAAATCCTATTTGATCCTAAATTCTTATCACCTTTGTGTACGAATAAAATTTTCATATTACTATTGTAAAAAACTAGATGAATATAAATTTAAAAAAGATTTTTTGGAGTAAAAATATTTTTTAAAAATCTAAAAATTGTACCTTTTTTTGAAAGTCCTTTTGAATAAAGAGTGTGATCAAGACCACCAGTTAGAACACAAAACTTTCTCAAATTTTTTGTTATATCTCTCTTTGTAACACCGTGAAGTGAGTCAATTGTATTAAGGAAAATTATAAAAGTATTTTTTTTATATTTAACAGTCTTAAACGTATTAACTTTGTTATTTTGAATTTCTGATTTTCTTGCAAAATATGCTTTGTCATTTTGATGTATTATATTTTCGTTCCATCTTAATAAATCCAAATCACCGCCATTTGTGGAATCATTGTCATCTCTCAAATAATACAATCCAGTGTATAATTTTGAAGGCTGATCAAGATGTGCAGTTCTTACTGAATTAGCATTGTTTTTAACGGGGGAGTTAGCGCTTACAGTTATATTAGAGAAAATATCCTCTGCTTTCGGAAACTGTTTTTGATAAATTAATTCAAAAGATTCCTTAAAAATTTCTCTCAGTTTTAATTTAAATTCATTGTTGGTATTTTGATCCATAAACTCATTCCAACAATTAGGAATTTCAGATCGATCCCAAACAATTATTGAACTTTTTTTTTTTGGTTGATTATAAATAAGATCTAGTCTCTCATTGGATAAATTAAATTTTTTCATTTCTTCAAAACTTTTAATTGGAAATGTTTTTATCAACTCATCACACGCGCTTTCTGGAAGAGCATTCTCAATGACCAAATAAGGGAAAGGTTTTTTTTCAAAAAATGCTTTGTTAAAATTTTGTAACAGAGAAAAATTCATATTAGGTGATATTAAGATTTAATTATTAAAATTCAAGTTTTTGATTTCTAATTTTTTTTCATTAAAATCTATGACAAAATCTGCAAATTCGAGATACTCTTCTTGATGCGAAGAAATTATCACCAATTTATTTTTTAGTTTGGTTTTAATATAGTTAATAATAAGTTTTGTATTTTCAAAGTCTAAATTACTTGTAAACTCATCAAAGATAAAAATTTCTGAGTCAGATATTATTTCTCTAATAAAATTTATTCTTTGAATTTGTCCGCCAGAAAAATTAGAAATTGTCTCATTAATTTTTTTATCAAGTGCGTCTTTATCAAAATTAAGTTTAAATTCCTTTAAAATATTAATTAATTCTTCATCTGTAATTATATTATTTTTTAACTTTAAATTATCTCTTAAGTTAATATCAAAAATACTATTTTGTTGATCTATGTAACTAAATTTTGTTCTAAAATTTTGTAAGTCTAGATCCTTCAAGTTTAAATTATTATATTTTACATATCCCTGATCAGGCTGGTAAATTCCCATTAAGATCATCAAAAGAGAAGTTTTTCCCGATCCAGAACCACCTTTTAAAAGATATGTTCTTTCATTTTCAAATTTTAAATTTAAATTTTGAAAAATTGGTTTTTCAAAACTTAAATCTATATTTTTCAAAGTAATTGTATTAAATTTTGAAATATTCTGATTACCTGAATATTCTTGCTCAACTTCAATTCTTTTTAGAAATTCCACACAATATTTATGGGCAGTATAGCTTTTGCTATAGGATTGGAGTTGAGTTACTAAAACCATAATTTCAGCAAATAGTCTTCTCATTATTACAAATGTAACTATCAATATTGCTATTTCAATTTGAAATATTTCTAATCCAGCATAAAAAATTATAATTAAAGAAATTAATGAAATTGGTTCTCTAAATATTTTGGTAAATTTATTTAATATAGTAAATTTTATATGCTGTTTGTTAAAACCTTTTACAAATCCTTTAATACTTAACGGAAGGTAATTTTTACTTCCGAGACTTTTAATATATCTATAATTTCTTGTTAATGAATCTGTCAAATTTATCAAACTTTCATTTATTAAATTTAATTTATTTTGAAGCCTTCTTACTATTCTTAATGTAAATGAGAAAAGAGTGAAAACGATCAAAGCAGTAGAAATTGTTAAAATTAGGATGATCGGTGAAAAATATATCGCTAAGATAATGAGCAGAAATATGCTAAAAAATTTTTCAATAATATTGAATTGATTTAATAAAGTTGTACAAGACTCAAAAGAGAGAATTATTAAAGAATTTTTGAATTTACTGAGGCTATCAGAAGATTTTTGAAATTTAGATTTTAAGAAAAAATCTAAAATTTTAACTCTTACTCTTTTCAAGTAATCAAAAGCAGAATAGGAGATTAATATTCGATACACAAAACTTAATATCGCAGTCATTAAAATAGATATTCCACAATAGGTCAATAACCAGTATTTAGTATTGGGCAGATTAAAGTATTCTAAATACTGAAATATTTTATCAATTAATTCATTATCTAATTCAAGGTTAAAAAGGATAATTATGAAAGGGTAAATTAAACTAATTCCTAAAAATTGCATAAGCGAGGCAAGCAAAGCTAAAATTATACTTATGATTTTATATTTAGCCTGTAAAAATAATTCTAAATGGTGATTTTTCATTAAAGTGAGAGTTGTTTTAAATACATTTCAAATATATCCCCATCACGATATTCTTGTGGGTGTATTAAATTATTATAAGTATTAAAATATTCTTCCTTATTAGGAGTATTATTCATCAATTTATCAAAAATATTTTTAAAATCTTGATGATTTTCTGTATTGTTAATATTAATTGAGGGAATTACGTTACTACAGTGTTTTAAAATAATAATTTTTTTATTTAGTGCTATCGCATCAAGCAGTGCACTTGTATAAACCCCTAAAATTATATCGTTTTCCAATACAAGCTCAAGCGTCGAGATTTTTTCACCTAGATGAAATTTACAATTTTTAAAATCTTTAAATTCTTGATAAAGTTTTAAATTCTTAAATTGGGACGGATGAAACCTTATATTCAGAGTGACATCTTTGTATTTTTCTAAAATATAAAAAATAGCCTCTTTTTGTAAATTTTCATCAAATATTTTATTTTCAATGTGAGAATGTAACTTTGAGGGAAAAAAAAGTATATTTTTAAAGTTTCCCTCTTTTTTTTTAGATATGTAATTTTTATTTAATTTAAGAATCTTATGTTGAAGAATTTTAATCCAGTCTTGAGTATACCTAAGTGGAAAAATTTTAAATTGATCGTAAAATAATTTTTTATTAAATTTTGTTTTATAATTAAATTTAAGAAAATAAAACCATTCATAATTTTGTTTTCCTTCAAAGAAAATAGTATTAACTAAAGGGTGGTTTAAAAATATTTTGCTATTATGAGCTTCGCTTAAAAATTCATCTGGTCCATCCCAGAGTGGGAACCCATGAGGTAAGTTTAGTATAGAGTTTTTATTAGAATTTAGTTTATTTAAAACTTTTATCGCAAAATTATTGTACTTAAAAATGAAATATATTTTATTTTTATTTATTGAATAGAATATTATCTTAATAACAAATAAAATTTGAATAAATTGTTTGAATAGTAATATTGTATAATTTTTAAAAAGATTATTTTTTTTTAAATTTTCATTGAAATAAAGATTCTCTCCGAATATGATTTTTTCAAAAAAAAAACTACAAATTTTACTAATTAAAAAATTTGTTTTTATATTTTGTGATAATAAATATTTATATAATTTATTTTGAGATAAATTAAAATTCGAATGATTATACTCAATATCTGTAACAAAAATTTTTGATTTCGAGACTCCTTTTTTTAATAGCGCATATATAATTGGTAGGCAATGATCAAGATCATTTGAACGTTTGATGAGAAAAAAATATTTTTTCTTCATAAATTATTTTGTAATATATTGGCTATTTCAAAATCTATTGGATTGTGAATTTCAAAAGCAGATTTTTCACCTAATAACGAGTGTCCAACCCGAATATTTTTAATATTTTTATTTATTTTTTTATAATTTAGAATTTCTATAGCTTGAACTTGTTTATATAATTCTTCTCTTTCAAGTTTTAAAAATTGATTATCTTTTTGTATTGATACTAAGCCATTTCCATCATGTTTAAAAAGCAAAGAGTTTGTTTTTACTACTGAAATTAATCTATCTAGTTTAAATGTATCAAAAATATTTATAGCAGTGTCTATATCTTCTTGACTTTTAAAGGGTGTACGAACAAACAACTGTACAATATTTAAATTTTTAAGTTTTTTTGTTTTAAGCTTTTTAATAATGAAATTTTGAGTATCGCTCAATGAAGTATTATGCAAAGAAATATGCTTACTTTTTGTGATTATCTTAATTTTTTTTTTATATTTTTTTTTAACAAATTTGTTAATTGCATGATTGGGTGATGTGAATATTAATTTATTTAATTTTTTCGACCTCAGAGCAGATTCAATTGTCCATTCTAAAAGAGTTTTTTTTCCTATTTTTTTTAAATTAATTTCTCTATTTTCTTTTTCATCTCCTATAATTGAAATTATTCCAACAAAGTGGTTCTTATTTTGGTTTCTTGAGTTGAAGTTTTCCAAAATTTTTGACTTGGTTTTTTGAATAGTATCTATGTTTTTTGTAAGACTCCTTGTATGCTGTCTGTAGTAAAAAAGTGGTAAATTAACATTCTTAACTTTATACTTTTGTATAAATCTTATCCATAAATCGTACCCGTCCTGGCAAAAGAAATCTTTATTGTATCCACCAATATTTTTTAAAAGCCTCGTTCTTATCATGGTACAAGCGCCATGGGCTGGTTGGTCCTTTAAGTTGACTGAATTGAAATCGTGCCTTTGGTACTGACTAAAAATTTCGCTATTTTCATCAACTAGATAGTAATCTGGAAAAACTAAACCTACCTTCTTATCATTTAAAAGTTTTGACGATAAAATTTCTAAACAATTAGGATGCATCCAATCATCTGCATCTAATCGGATAAAAAATCTTCCTTTTGCGATTTTCAAAGCTAAATTATTGTTCTGGTTTAAGCCAATTTTTTTTTGGTTATATATAATTATAATTTTTGGATTATTAATATAATGCTCCAAAATTTGTTTTGAGTTATCTTTTGAATTGTCATCTATAATTATTAACTCAAAATTTTGTAGCGACTGATTTAGTACACTGTCAATTGATTTTTTTAAAAATTTCCCGTAATTATGGTTCGTAATGTATACAGAAATTAATGGGCCTTTAGATATTTTTTTAGACATATTAATAAATCAATTTACTCCAGTCTTTATTAGTATTAATTTGTATTTTTTTCTTTAAAGAGATTTTAGAGTCATTTTTTTTAAAAAATTTAATTATATCATTCATTCGATAATCAAATAATTTATTTTCATTTTTCATTTGTTTTAAAAATTTAGTAACTCTTATGAAATCTTTTTTAGTATCGATTGTTAATCTAATTCTTTTTTGATGAAAAAATTTAACCGGGGCCGAGTTACAAATGTACTCACTTTTACTATCAGTAACATAATTTGTAAGATATTCAGTGTCTTCTGATGAATAAGATGTAAGCATAATGTTTTTTAGTAATTTAGAAGAAAAAATTTCTGTCTCTGTGCCTGAGGGTAATTTTTTATGATCTGTATAATCAGAATTTGTGCGTAGATGGCTTCTAACGGCTATATCTAAATAATCCGGATCAATCAAAATATCATCTCCTGTTATTCTTACAATATGATCAAATTTTTTATTTTTTAATGATGAAAGCATTCTATTAAGAACATTTTTATTATCTCCCCTAAAAAAAGATATTTTATTTTTTTTTGCAATTTTAATTATATTTAAATCTTCTTTTTTTTTGGTAGTACATAAAATTATTTGATTTATTGTTTTACTTTTTTTAACTCTTCTTATTAAATGATCTAAGGTTGTGTAACCACAAATTAATTTAGAAGCTTTATTCGGAAGTCTTTTTGATCTACTTCTTGCAACAATAATTACTATTATTTTTTGTTTTAAATCTACATTTCTAATCGGAAAAAATTTTTTAAGTTTTCTGATTGTTTTTTTTCCAATGAAATTTTCTATCGGCTGAGGTTTTACTTTATGATTGCTCGATCTCAACATAACTAGATCTTTACTTTTTAAAGTATATTTTTTGGGAATATCTTTTTTTACAAAATAAATTTTCTTAGTATCTTCTCTATATATTTTCTCTTTTTTTGAAATCTGGTATATATTTCCATTATAAGATTTCTCCAAGTTTCTTATTAATTTGACGAAATTACTAAAGTCTTTTGGTTCTATAGAAGAATAATAATCTACTCCTTTTTTTTTACGGTCAAAAGTGATGTGTTTTTCCAAATAAGTTGCTCCCATTCCACACGCAAAAAATGGAAGTAGTTTATGGTATTGACTTGATCCAGAGGAATGATCTTGGTAACCAAACTCTGCAAAATCTTGAAATATTTCTTTTAAATAACCGAATCTGGAGAAATTAACGTCCAAAGGCTCTGTAGGATAACTCTGAAATCCGTGAAGCAGAATAGGCTTTATTCTTTTTTTTTTACAAATATTCACTGCATAAGCTATTTCATTTATATTAGCGCCTCCACATGAAAGAAAAACTTTTTTTGTTTTGATCTCACTTAAAACTTGCTTATTAGCCATGTCAGAAGAGTGAATCTTGATTCCTTTTACATTATTTTTTTGCACAAATTTTAAAGCATCTAAACCAAATACATCGCAGTAAAATTTAATTTTTTTTTTTCTACAAAAATTAAAAATCTTTAACCATTGTATTTTACTGAATGATTGTTTTTTAAAATGTTGGAATCTTTTGTGTTTTGGGCTTAGCATCTCATTAGCGAAATACACTTGGAATTTTACTGCATCAGCTCTTGACATAAATGCTGCATTAGCCAAATTAATCGCTTTTTTTACTGATCCTTGATGAGCATTAGCAATCTCACCAATTATTTCTATTTTCATTTTTTTAGGAGATTTTTATTTTTTTCCACTTGTAAGTTTCTTTAAAGGTACAATTTTTACAAATTTCAATATTTTCTAAAGAATTTGAGAGATGATTTTTTCTAAAATCTGCTAATTCATTTCCGTACCAAATATCTGAAAGTGTAGAAATTTTTTCCTTTGGTGTGTTATAGCATGCCGGCATTTTTAAATTCATAAGCTCAAAACCAGTTTTTTTTTTCTCAGATGAGTCTATTACTTCCTTATAGTGTTTATCTTTAATCTTGAATGCCAAATCATCAACGTAACCTAAAGTATGCATACTTCCCCAATCGTAACAGCATGCACTTACTCTTCCGTCATATGTTATTAGAAGCCTTTGAAAAGGCTGTTCACAAGGTAATCTGCCTGTGGACGCATAAATTTCATTGTCATTATAAGTCAATATCTCGGCATTTTTTTTTAAGTTGTTTTCTTGAAGAATTCTTTGAATTTTTTCATCACTATATTTTAAATTTTTAACTTGTCCGCCTCTTTCCGTATATTGTTTTACACTAATATCATCCACGTATTTTTCAAATAATTTATAGAAAGATTCTTTTTCATCCATAGTTTCTTTGGTTAGAACCATTTGTATTTTGGTTCTTGGGTAAAAAGATTTCAATTTTTTTCTTAACTTACAAAAATCAATAATATTTTTATAAATTGTTTCAAAACTATTTTCTTTAAACCTTCCGGGTCTTAATTTCTCGTACGTTTTTTTACTTCCACCATCAAAAGAGAAAATTAATAAGTCCAATCCGGACTCTATAAGTTTTTTTGAGTAACTTTCGTTTAATTTTGTTGCATTGGTGTTGATGATTGTTTCAAGTATTCCTTTTTGTTTCGCGTAAGCAATAAACTCTGGTAATTGAGGATGCAAAAGCGGTTCACCTCTCCAATTAAATTTCATAGATGGTACTCCTAATTCACTAGCTTGATCTATGAGTTTAATTACTAATTCTCTTCTCATAATTTTATCTGGTGTAGAAATGTATTGTCTAAAACAGTGTGGACAAGCTAGATCGCATACGGCTGCCACTTCTAAGTCAACACAGAGAGGAATGATTTTCTTTTTTTTAAAATTTACTTGATTAATTTTTTTTTCAATAACCTTTTTAGGTTGATCAGTCCAATTTTCTCTGTATTTTTTAAAATTTTCTTGCATTAATTTTAAATTTGTAGCTGAAGTATTTTTAGAAAGTTTGAACGCTTTATTGTGTTTCATGTTTTTTACCATGAAAACATCCTTTGGTGTTTTAGAATTTAAAATTTGTATAGCTTTTTTTCGCATATATAAGTTAGTTAAAAATACAATTTATTTTTATTAAATCCAACCATGTACCTACTAAGTGTGTACAAATTCAATTTACCCTTATTAATACCTGATCCAACTGTTGGGCATATTTTAATTCCTTTGGATTTGATAGTTCTTATCACTTTTTTATTATATTTTCCCTCAGGATATGACGCATAATAAAAGGAATTTTTGAGTTTCTTTGAGATAAAAATTTTTTTTGATTTATTTACAATTTTTACCAAATTCTTTGAAGATAAATTTGTTAACTCAATATGATTGATAAAATGATTGCCTATACTAATAATATCATTTGATGATTTTTTAATATCACGCCAATTAGCTATCTTATAAAATGAAGGAAATTTTTCTTTAACAAAATTGTGCTTTGTAAAATATGTAATAAATTTTTTTTTTTCACTCAATATTAGATTTTTGACAATTTTTTTAACAAAAATTAAATTTTTTAATTTATCTTTTTTAAGTTGATTTTTTAAAATTTTTTTTTTGTTTTTATATTCAATTTCAAGTTTTTTGGAGAAGTTAATTATATGCTCTATCCTATCGGTCGTAAAAATTTTATTTCCTTCAATCATATCTGGGCAAATGAAAAATATACATGGGATTTTAAGTTTATTTAAAATTTTTGCGGCAATAGTAAAATTATTTTTATAACCATCATCAAATGTAATTAAATAAGAGTTTTTTTTAATTTGAAAATCTTTTTTTAGTAAATCATATATTGAAAGAAAACTTACTTTCTTTTTAATTTTTAAGTATTTTAAATAACTTTCGAATTGAAATTTAGATATATGTTTTTTTTGACAATTTTGTATACCAACTAGGTTTTGGTTATTAGGTATTACTCCATGAAAACAAGCAATTTTGAGAAATTTTTTAGGCATTAAAATAATTATCAAACTTTTTAATTACAATTTTTCGTAGGTCATAAGGCATAAATGAATAATATTTTCCTTTTTTTCTCTTAAAAAAATTAATTTTTTTATTTTTAGTATATTTTTTCAAAAATTTTGAAACTCCTTCAACAGCTAATAAAGTTGTGTAATATTGAATCATGTGAGCTTTTAAATTTTTTTTAGGATTCATTTTTTTTTCAAAAAAAATTTCTCCAGAATCTAATTCTTTATCGACTTTATGAACAGTTAAAAAAATATTCTTTAAATCATTGTGGTAAATTGCCCAAAGATCAGTGTCTAATCCCCTGTACTCATCTATTTTTCCTCTGTGAATGTTGATGAGCCCGTTTTTAAAACATTTAATTATTTTGGAAGAGATTTTTCTAGTACCAAAAACTATTCCTAAATCTGGTTTATCCCTTCTTAAAAAATTAAGAGTTTTTTTTGAATTTATATTTTTACTTAAAAATAAATTTTTTTTCGGCCATTGAGTTTTTCTATTATTAAAGAAAGCTTTTTTTTCGAAAGATGCTCTTTTTTTTTCATATGTGGGTCCAATTTTGAACTTAGGTAAAACTGAATTAGTTTCTAATAAAATTTTGCTTATTTTAAATTTTTTTTCTATTTTCTCTAAAAAATAGAGATGGTGAAGCGTTTTGGTCGTCAGAAAATGTATTTTTTTCAATTAAATACCTTTAAGATATTTTATTCTTAATTCACGCCCTAATTTTACAAGATTGTAAAATTCTTGAGGTGAGCTAGATAAAGCATGGTCTCTGATTACATTACTTGATTTGTCTAATGTAAAATGTCTCTCTATAATATTAGCTCCTCTTGAGATAGCTAAAAGAGAAGTGTCTATATCTACGCAATGATCGCTTAAACCATCATAATAAGATTTATCAAATTTTTTTGGAAAATTAACTAAGTGTTTATTAAAAGTAGGATACTCATATTTGCACCATAAATATTTTATATTATTTGTTTTTTTGAAAGGAAGAGATTTTTTATTCCACCTGCCAAGAGAAATAAATGTTTCTTTTTTCAATTTTAAAATTTTTTTGACTAAGTTAAGGTTTTCAACGAGTGTGCGTGAAGCAATTTTAAATCTTTTTGGCTTAAAAGGTTTTAAAAGATTTAATGCTTCATCATTAAAAACTGAAAACATGATCTCAATTTCAAAATGATTCCCCCAATCATGTAATTTTTTAAGACTTTCCCTATCAATATGATTTCTCTCACCTTTTTTAGCCCTCCAACCCAATTGAAATTTTGCTATATTCGCACCGGCAAATTTAGCTTCTTTGATTAGCTCGTAGCACAAGTCAATATTGCCATTATGATTTTGACCGATCTCGGCCACAAACGTTACATTTTTGTTATTCATGATCTTTTCATAACTACCATATTAAGAATAAAAATAAAAATTATATTCTTATGGAGTTCAA
>MDTG01228604.1_pt1 | contig 19279 bp, 17 predicted proteins | sample 811421 | NCBI WGS metagenome assembly MDTG01 (sample SAMN05326645, study PRJNA326480) | marine metagenome | isolation source: seawater | place: Pacific Ocean: South East | collected 2011
AAAAAATACTTCTAAGAGCATTTTAGAGAGCAGAATTGCATAATCAAGCGTGGACAAGTGGGTACAAAAGTTATGTTATTACTAAACGCCGCCTGAAAACTTTTGGTATGACTAGAAAAATTAAGTGGAGCCAAGGAGACTCGAACTCCTGACCCCCTGCATGCCATGCAGGTGCTCTACCAGCTGAGCTATGGCCCCAAAATCTTAAAAGGTTAGTCATAGTAGACAATCTAAAGATTTCTTTCATAACTCCCGTAATTCCTATAGTACTTTATAGCGTTTGATTATTTAAAACTGCAGCTTAAAATGTACCTAGTGATTTACAACTTGTAGTATCCTCTACTAGGTAACAACCTATTTAACTTTCTTCATAAACTAGAAAATTATTAGATATTTCCAATTTAGTGAAAAAGTTTTTTTTTAAAATTTAAAATCGATACAATTTTTTACTTCTATTAATTTTATATCAATATTTTCTTCAATTAAATAATTCATTATTGGACATACGTAAAATAAATCATTATATGTAATTTGTTTTGCATTATTCAAAGCAAAAGCTAATGCTTTTAGTAGTTCTGAACAACTAGGAAAAGTATAAACTCCCGCAGAAGCATATTGTGAAATTGGTTTTTTTTCAACGGCTTTTATAACTTTAAAATCATTATCTAATTCAAAATAACTATATTGGTCGCTATTACTCCTAAAAGTAAAAGCGTATCCATTATTTTCAAGATTTTTATAGGGAATAAAATCAGTTTCAAAATAAATGTCAGCTAAATCTATAATTATAGGCTCATTCTCTCTATCTGATGCTATGGAGAGTCCAGCTAGCATAGATAAAGCGGCACCTGAAGTAGGACTAGATAGATATACTACTTTGCAATTTGGAAACCATTTTTTTAAATAATTTTTAAAAAAATCTCTAGATATTTTTGATTCAATACAGACAAATATTAACTCGCTTATTTCTTTTATCCAGGGTCTAGATTGTAGAACGGATTTTAATAAAGGACCTTTTTCTGTTTTAATTAGACCTTTACAAAAATCTTTCTTGAAATAATCTGTTCCAGCAATAGGTATTATTGATTTCAATTTTCATAAAAAGGGTCATCTTTGGATATTTTATAAGATTTTAGGGATATATATTTTTTTAGGTCTTCAGGAGTTCCCAAGCCATGCATTGAAAGTGGATCGATTTCAAAAACTCCAATTTTTGAACCCCTTTTAATCATATAATTGTATATTGGACAAGTATAAAATTCTCCATTAATTCTCTCATTGTCAACTATCATATCGATTGCTGCATTACAAAAATCATTACCTCTCCTAAAAAAGTATATTCCTACTGTTGCTAAATCTGAAATAGCTCTCTTTTCTGCCACCTCACTTACAAGACCATCTTTATTTGTTTTTACAAATGACCATTTTGGATCACGATCTTTATCCTTAAAAACTAATATTGATCCATCAAGTTCTCTAGAAATACAATCTTTAACAAATTCTTCACTAGAAAAATCTACGATTTGATCAGAATTAGCTATCAATAAAGGATTGTTGTTATTTATATGTCTGTGTGCGGTTAGCACAGTTGATGCAGTACCCTCAGTAGTTTTATCGAGACTAATTAATTCATAATTTATATCAGTTAAAGAACTAATATCATAATTTTTTATATGTTCTTTTTTAAGAATAACTATAAGGGAACTATTTTCAATATATACATTATTTATTACGTGATTAAGCATTGGTTTATTATTAATTTCAATAAATGGTTTAGGAGATTTCCAATCTAATTTGGAAAATCTTGAGCCTTTACCTGCAGCGGGAATTAAAATATTGATTTTGTTTTCCTGAGAGGTGTTATTTTTTTCATATAAGTTATTTAGAGAATCTTCGTATTCCTTAATAGATTCTGGACAGTATAAAGAGTGATACTTTTTAGAGGGTATAGTTTTATGCGTTACCTTACTACCTTTCAATATTAATTGATTTATTACCGAAGATAAATAAAATAGTCCGTTCACTGTATTATCATCCAACATCACTTCCTTTGCATTTTCTATTAATAATTCCTTTGTTTTAAAATAATAAAATCCAGCAGAAGCTAGTTTGCTTATGACTCTTTTTTCAACATTTATGTAAACTTTATTATCTTGGGTAGTTTTAATATATGACCATCTTGGATGACTTGATTCAAAACTAATTAAACCAGCATCAGATTCTTCTTTTTGAAATTCAATAAGAATTTCCTTAAGGTTATAGTCTATTAGATCGTCCATATTTGAAATGACAATATCCTCTTTTTCATCAATGTGGTCAATTGCAAGCAAAGTCGAACATAAGGCTCCAGAGGTATTATTTTTTCTGAGTATTATGTTAACTTTTGAGTCGCAAACTAATTCTATAGCTGTACCTAGTGAATACTCTAAATCTAAACTTTCTGGCATTATTACAATAAACTTCGATGGATTAATGTGATATTTTAAATTTTCTATGACTTTAATTATTAAAGGTTTATTGTTTACAGATACTAATGGCTTTGGGAAATAGTAATCTTCCTTAGGAAAAAAGGGAGAATCAATTGATATAGGTATTATTATTTGAGTCATTATTTTTAATTAGTAGATTGATTAATAGATTTTATTTTATTTTCAATGGCATCAAGCTGAACATCATCAGGAGAGGCAATTTTCATTAAATGAGCTCCACTGGCTTTTGCAGCTAATATTCCATTCTCATTATCTTCAAGAATCAAGCATTCCTCTGGCTTAAGAGAAAATGAATCTATTGCTTTGACAAACATTTCTGGATCTGGTTTTGGCATAACAACATCTTGATTAGAAATTATTAGATTTAAGTAAGAATTTAAACCTGCTAGTTCCATCATTGTCTTAACTGTATTTCTTATTGAGTTTGAGCATACCGCAATTTTATATTTCTTAGACAATTTGCTTAGAGCGTACCTATGATTAAAAGTTGGTTTGCAGTATTTATGGGAATATTGAATAGTATATTTTTGTTTAAGTTGGTTTATATGATCATGAAGACCTTCAGGTAATCCTTGAGATTTTGTAAGTGTTTCTAATTTACGTATTGTTGGAAGTCCATCAAAAGTTGAAAGATGAGCATCTCTACTGATATTAAATCCAAAATGATTTAAAGCTTGATTCAGTGCCTCATAATGCCATTCTTTCGCATCTATAAGAACACCATCCATGTCAAATAAAATTGCTTTAATAATCATACTTACAAGAGTAAATTGAATAATGGCGTTATTTAATTAGTTATCTAAAAGTTAAGATTTAGATGAGATTTACTAATTTCTATAAATTTTAGATGAAATTTGAGATTTCAATAAATTTATAACATAGTTTCAAATCACCGATTATTTTAACAGATTAATCCTAAATTATTAAATTTTAGATGTAGAAAAAAACTTATCAAAAGTTCAGCATTTGAATATGATATTTTATATTAATGAATAATCAAAATAAAAAATTATTTGAAGAACTAAAAAAAGTATCAGTTAATTTAGGAAAGAATATTGATCTTATTCAAGCTAATGGTGGAAATACATCTATAAAAATTGATGATTTTATTTATATAAAAGGCTCGGGTAAGCACTTATCAAAAGCAAAAGATGAAAATATTTTTGCTAAATTGCCATTAAATAAAAAAGATTCAGAATTTTATTACGATAAAACTTCTAAAAAAGTAATAAGACCATCAATAGAAAAAGACTTGCATAAATTAATGCCAAATAAAGTTGTATTACATACACACCCAATTGATATTGTAAGCTTGACGATGACAGTTAAAGGGAAAAATATTTTAAAAAAAAATTTAAATGATTTTGATTGGATTTGGATTGATTACTGCAAACCAGGTGATCAGTTAGCGAATGCAGTAAAGAAAAAGATTCGAGAAAAAACAAATGTTATGGTTCTTCAAAATCATGGACTAGTTGTTGGTGCAAATACTGCTATTGAAGCAGAAGAATTGCATAATCAAATTCTGGAAAAGGTAAAAATTAATCCCAGAAATTTTCAATACAACAAAAAAGAAATTTTAATTAGATTTTTAGAGACTTCTGATGTAAGAGCTTATTTGCCAAATTATGAAGTAATACATAGCTTAGCCACAGATTCATGGAGTAATCATTTGGCTCATAAAAATCCTCATTGTCCTGATCATGCAGTATTTTTCGGATTAAATATTCCATTTATAGAGAACAATTCTGGATCTTTAAAAAAAATTTATAAAAAAAATAAGTATGTCATTGTAGAGGGACTTGGTGTTTTTCTTTTTGAGCAAAACCATTCTCTAGAAGTGATGTTAAGGGCTCAAGCAGAAGTTTTTTTAAGAATTAAAGAAAAAGAAGATATTAATTTACTTACAGATAATCAATGTTATGAATTAATTAACTGGGAAGCTGAAAAGTTAAGAAAAAAAGAGATGAAATAATGAAAATAATAATACCTATGTCCGGTTTTGGTGAGAGATTTAGAAAAGTTGGATATGATGTGCCTAAACCATTAATTGAAGTAGAAAATTTTAAATTCATACAGCATGTTGTAAATATGTTTTCACCTAATGAGGAATTTATTTTTATTTGTAATGAAAATCATTTAAATAATAATGATTGGCACTTAAGAGATTTTTTATGTTCTTTAATTCCAAAGTCTACAGTTATCGGAATTAAGGCTCATAAATTAGGACCTGTTCATGCTGTTTTATCAGCCAGAGAATTTATTAAAAAGGATGAACCAATAGTAGTAAACTATTGTGATTTTACTTGTTATTGGGAGTGGGAAAAATTTAAATTAGAAGTTTTAAAAAATAATTATGTCGCAGCAATTCCAGCTTACAAGGGATTCCATCCACATAGTTTAGGTACTACTAATTATGCATACATAAAAGAGATTAATAATTTTTTAATTGATATAAAAGAAAAAGAACCTTTTACTGATAATAGAATTGAAGAATATGCTTCTTCTGGAACATATTTCTTTTCAAAAGGTGAAATTTTAGTTTCAGCTTTTGAGGAGGTTATTAAGAGAGATCTTAATGTGAACGGAGAGTATTATGTAAGTCTTGCATATAAAATTATCGCTGAAAAATATAATAATATTTATGTTTACCCATTACAGCATTTCATGCAATGGGGGACCCCACAGGATTTAAATGAATATGAGCAGTGGTCTGGAACTTTCAAGAAAATAAGTAAGCAAAAAAAAGAAAATCAAATTTATGAGGGAACATTAATAATCCCAATGGCAGGACTTGGTAAAAGATTTAAAAATGAGGGGTATAGAAAAATTAAACCCTTAATAGAAGTTTCTGGAAAACCAATGGTATCTCAAGCTATTGAGGATTTGCCCATTCACAAAAATAATATTTTTGTAATAAGAAAAGATATTCAATTTTTTGAAGACATCAAGAAAACACTTATTAAAGAGAGACCTAATTGTGTTATTAAGAGCTTGGCTTATTTAACTGAAGGACAGGCAAATACTGTTATGGAAGGCATTAAGGCTCTAGAGAAATCTAATATTAATTCATATATGACTGAACCAATTACAATTTCTGCTTGCGATAATGGTGTAATTTACGATAAGCAAAAATATAAAAATCTTTTAGAAAATAAAAATATAGATGTAATAGTTTGGGGTTTTAAAGGTTTTATTAATGCAAAAAGGTATCCTGAAATGTACGGTTGGATTGACTCTGATAAAAAAGGTAAAATTAAAAAAGTCTCAGTTAAAAAACCTATTAATAATACACTTACTCTTCCAATAATAATAGGAACTTTCACATTTAAAAGTATAAAGAATTTAAAGCTATCATTAAGTGAATTAATTTCTAAAGGTGAAAGGGTAAACGGGGAATTTTATATGGATTCTTGTATTAATAAAGCTATAGAAATGGGATTAAATTGTCATTATTTTGAAGTTGATCAGTACATATGTTGGGGAACTCCAAATGACCTTAAAACTTTTGAATATTGGCAATCTTGTTTTCATAAATGGTCTTATCACGAATATAAGATACAGGACGACTTGCACATACCTAAAGAAAAAATACATGCATTAGAGCAAAGTTTTTATAACTTTGGAAAGTGAAACTTATAAAACAATTTAAAAGATATTCAATAGTAGGTGCATGCTCAACTTTAATAAACTATTTTTTCTATTATTTAACTTTTAAAATTTTGGGATTAATTGTTATCGCTTCTTTTATTGGATATTTTATGGGCCTATTAAATTCTTATTTTTTTGGTAGAAAGTGGGTATTTAATTCTAATAAATCACATAATTTAAAAACAATTTCAAAATTCTTAATTATTTATTTTATAGGGGCATTGTTAAATGCTTTTACAATTTATTTTTTAAGCAAATTAAGTCTAAATTATTATATATGCTGGATAATAGGAACTTTTTTTGCAACCTTGAATAATTTTTATGGTTCAAAAAAATTAGTTTTTAATGATCAAAAAAAGTGAAATTATCTCTTGTAATTCCTTGTTTTAACGAAGGACCTAATGTCCCAAAGTTAATTAAAAGATTAAATCAAGTTTTTAATTCTAATGAATTTCAGGTTATTCTAGTTGATAATGGTTCTACAGATAATACAAAAGAATTAGTAAATAACCTGTTGGAAGATAATAGATTAATAAGGTTTTTGCGAATAGAGAAAAATTTGGGTTATGGGTATGGAATTCTTGAAGGTCTTAAACTCGCTGAAGGTGATTATATAGGTTGGACCCATGCTGATTTGCAGACTGATCCAAGTGATGCTTTAATTGCTTTGAATTTAATAAATCATTTTGAAGAAAAAGTGTTTTTAAAAGGTAGTCGAATGGGGAGAACAATATTTGATAAATTTTTTACATTCTCAATGTCAATTTTTGAATTTATAATTTTAGGTAGATTGATGTGGGACATTAATGCACAACCCACTATATTTTCTAGAGATTTATATGAAACTTGGAAAAATCCACCAATAGATTTTTCTTTGGATTTGTTTGCTTTTTATACTGCAAAATTAAATGGTTATTCCATAAGAAGATTTCCAGTTAATTTCCCCAAACGGATTTATGGAACTTCACACTGGAATATGGATTTTAAATCAAAATTAAAATTTATAAAAAGAACATTGAATTTTAGTCTTGAACTTAAGAGCAGACTTAATTAATGTTTTTTATAAGGCATAGATGTAACTCTATTAAGGAAATTCAAGAAACCTCTAATAAGTATGGAGTTGAGGTTGACATCAGAAGTTACGGAGAAAACTTAATTCTGAATCATGAACCTTTTATAAAAGGGGTATTATTTGAGGAATGGTTGAATTACTTTAAACATAAATTCTTAATATTAAATGTTAAGGAAGAAGGTTTAGAAAATAGTTGTTTAGGTCTTTTAAAAGAATTCAACATAGCGAATTATTTTTTTTTAGATCAATCATTCCCAATGTTGATAAAGTCAGCAAAAAACAAAACTCTAGAAACATCTATAAGATATTCAAAATATGAGTCTTTAGAGACAGTTTTAAAATTTAAAGGACTAGTGAAGTGGATATGGGTTGATTACTATGAAGATTATCCTTTATCTGAAGATATTATTTTGAAGCTTAAAGAAAATCAGTACAAAATTTGTCTAGTCTCTCCTGAATTACAGGGAAATAGTGATAATAAAATTTACGAAGCTTTTAATTCAATTGAAAAATATAAGAAACATATTGATGTAATTTGCACAAAATATATTTCAAAATGGGAATCACTTTTTTTATTAAATTAATATAATCAAGTGTTCCCATCTATAATTAATTTTCAAAAAATAACAGATTCCTTTGGAATAAGTGAGCAAAGAAATTTAAAACTTTTAAATAAAGATTTTTTATTTTACATAGGCTTGTTCGTAAGATTCATATTTATTTTTAGTATTACGCCTTTTATCCATAAGATTTGGTTTCTACCATTTTTAGAAACATCAATTTTGGATCTTGATCCTTGGTCAAGTTTTTTATCAAAAGGAGGCGATTATTTATCTTTTCCATATGGTTTTGTTATGTATATTTTTTATAAGCTAATTACATCAATTGGTTTTGCACTTGATAGTTTTTTAGCCGTTAATTTTTTTGCTAAGATTGGATTCGGCTTGAGTTCTTTACTCTTTGATTTAGGGACTCTCTATGGTATTGCATTCATTGCAAAAAAATATTCAATTAAAGCTTTACTTTTATTCTATTGGTGTTCACCAATTGTAATCTACATTATTTATTGGCATGGTCAACTTGATATTCTTCCTATTTTTTTATTGATATGGTGCATTACATTAATGCACATTGAAAAGCCAGTAGGTTCTGGAATTTTATTGGGTTTAGCAATATCTGCAAAGTATAGTATGTTAATTGCGCTCCCTTTCATAATAATCTACTACTTAAGAAATAAGAGATTAAATAATCAACTTTACTTAAGTATGATTCCCTTGGGAATAATACTGGTTGTAAATTTTTTACTTTATTTTGGTAGTCAAGGTTTCTACGAAATGGTTTTAAAATCTCCGGAAGCTAATAAATTATTTTTTGTGAGTATTTCATATGGTAAAGATCTAAAGTTATATTTATTGCCAACTGTTTTCCTCGTTCTAATTTATATTTTTTGGAGATTAGAGAAAATAAATCTAGATTTGCTTTTTGTTTCAATTGGCGTGGGATTTTTTAGTGTTTTAATTTTATTGCCGCCATCTCCAGGATGGTTTTTATGGATAGTCCCTTTTTTAACTTTCTATCAGATTAGATCAAAAGGAGATTACGTTTTAACAGCTATACCCTTTTATGTTTTTTTCATCGCCTACAATATTCTTTTTTCTACTGGAGCCTACATAAATTATTTGGGTTTGGATTTAAGTTCGCCTCTTTCAAATTTTTTGCCGTATCAAGAGAGAAATTTAAAATCTATTATTTTTACTGGATTACAAGCCACAGGGTTGTTGGTGAGTTTAAGGATGTATCAATTTGGCATATGGAGGAATAATTATTATTCCAACTCGAGAGGTAAATTAGCTATTGGAATTACTGGTAATAATACTCAAATAATAGAAAAAGTAGTCAGAGGTTTTTCAAATATTTTGGTAAATGAGAGAATAGTAAGCCTTAATACAGATTGCTATAAAAAATGGGATAAAAGAAATCCTATGCAAAAAGTACTAAAAAAAAATGATCTTTTAAGTTTTAATCTCATAAATTTCTCGAAAGATTTTTTTAATATCATCAATAAAAGAAATATAATTGGTGAGAACAAGTCAGTATTTATAAAGAGGCAATTTAGTAATAGAGAATACAAAAACAGTAATATATTATTTGTTAATGGACATTATTGTTTAGATATAAAAAGAATTAGAGATAGAGTTTCTTTAAAGATATTTCTTGATACCTTTGACAATCAAGAATACTTAGATTTGATCAAAAAAGTATCTAAAGAAGATAAAAACAAAGAAAGTTTTTCAGATTTATCTTTTACTCTCATACGAGAAGATTTAAATGGATTTAATAAAGATCAAAATAAATTTAAACAAATTAATATTGTTATGGCAAATGGATTCTTTCATGAAAAACTTGTTCGAAATCTTATAGCTTTAAGTAGTTTGAAAGTAGACTTGCAACAATCAAAAAATTTGGAAAAAGTGAATCTTTCTATTATTGGAGATATTAGTAGTGAAGATATTATGTTAATTTCAAAAAATATGATTGTAAATAGTGAAGATCTTATTTTTTATAATTCAAAGTGGTCTGATGGAATGAAAGGAATAATAGAATTAATAATTACTATTCACATTGCTGATTTATTACATCAAAGATCGAGTTGATAATATGCTTAAAATAATAAATAAAAAAACAAAATTAGTTAAACCCGATGCAGTTTTATTTGATACTGATAATACGCTGTATGAATATTCGCCAGCGAACAATAAGGCCATCAAAGAAGTTGCAATTAAAATGAAAAATCTAATTGGTATATCAGAAAATAAATTTATAGAAAAATACTCTCAAGCAAAAAAAGAAATAAAGCAGCAACTTGGAAATAGTGCTAGTAGCCACAGTAGATTACTATATTTTCAAAGATTGATTGAATTAATTGGTTTAAAAGCACAATTATTGTTAGCTTTAGATTTAGAGCAAACTTTTTGGAGAACATTCTTAGACAATGCTCCTCTATTCCCGGGAGTAAAAGACTTATTTTATGTTTTAAAAAAAGAAGATATTCCAATTGGTATAGTAACAGATTTAACTTCACATATACAGTTGAGAAAACTAACTTATTTTGGTTTAGAAGATGTATTTGATGCCGTTGTTACATCTGAAGAAGTTGGAGCTGATAAACCAGATAAGAAAATATTTTTCTTAATACTAAAAAAGCTTAAACTTTCTACAAAAGATAATATATGGATGATTGGAGATAATCCATACGCAGATATCTATGGAGCCAAGCAAATTAATGCTCTAACCTTCCAAAAAATTCATAAAGGAGTTGAGCAGGGAAGAGATGAGAAATCTCCAGATATTATTTTTGATAATTTTAATCATCTAATTAGATATTTCAAAAGTTGTATTTAATTAGAGATGAATTTAGATAAAAAGATATATATACATAAACCCTCTAAGTTATTTTTTTTTATTTCAATAGTAATTTTTTTTATTTGGTTTAATTTTCTACCAATAAATTGGAGACCCGTCGATGATTATGGACCCATAGAAGATCTAATTTTAGGAAAAATAAAACTTATTGAACAATTAAAATATTTATTTTATTGGTTTTGGGGTTCTTATCCCCCAGTATGGCACTTTTGGGCATTTAACTCATATATTTTTAAAAATATAAGCATTGATATTTCTAGAAATGTTCTTGTTTTACAAGGATATTTTTCAGTAATAATCTCGGCTTTATTGATGTCATCATTGTGTCAACATTTAATTAAAAATAAATTTAACAATATTGAAAATAAAGAAAATTTTTATTTAAAACAAATTTCTGATATTTTATCAATCACAATAATTGCCTTTAATTCTCAAATTGCAACTCATGCTGGTACTTATATGCCATATCATCTAGGGTTCTTAACAACGACTTATTCCTTATTTTTTATTTATTTAATTTTTAATAAAGAAAATAAGATAATTCAAAAAAAACATTACTATTTCTCAATTTCTCAATTTAAAGCATTTTTATTACTTCTGTTTTTTTCTACATTTATATTTCAAACATATTTCATTATTTTCCCTGCTATTTTTTTCGCAATACTTTTAGAATCAAAAATTAGTTTTTATAAAACATTTAGAAAAATTAAAAATGTTATTTCAGAGATATTAGATAGCCAATTTTTGAAATCAAATTTTTATTTTAATATCTTTTTTATTATTTTCATAGGTTTAATTTTATTAGCATATTTCCGAAAATTACTTATTTTGTTCAATAGTGATGTAGATCCTGGAACATGGTCTTCAGGCATTGATAATATATTTAAGTTAAATGATCCTTCATTAAATGTTTTTGAATATCTTGATAAATTATTTTTCTCTTTGGTAAACATATTTGGCATTTCATTATATCCGTTCCAATATAATCAATATATATTTTCAATTATAATTTCAGCTTTAATTTCATTGAGTTTATTTATATTTTTTAGAGAAAAAGAATATAGATTTTTATTGTACTTTTTAGTAAATATTTTTATTTTTGCAATATATTTTGCCACTTTTCAAAGTCTGCCTCTATCTCCAACTCGTCATAATATTTATCTAATGCCTATTCCAGTTTTTCTCATTATTTCGCTAATTTTATATTTTGCTTATAGTTTAAAATTAATTCAGAATAAATTTACAAATAGAATTTTTGCTTTACCTTTAATATCTATATTTATTTTTTATTTAATAGGTTTTTCGAATTCTTTAAGAAACGTAAATTTTCCTGAAAATTTAAGAACTGATGCAATAAAAATGGCACAAAATTCTGATTTTTATCTTGATCTTAATTATGAAAGACAAGATATTTCACTAGGATTGTTCAAATCTCATGGTGATAAAGAAAATAATGCCTTGATGGGAAAAGAGTGTACATTTGAAAAAATTAATTTAAATAATAAAAACCCTTTTAATTTATTCATTTATACTAATATAAGTAATATAGACTTAAAAGATGAAAAAATAATTGATAATACGAGGGGATGTTTAAATGGTAATTTCGAAACAAAAATTTTAAAGGAAATAAAAATTATTAATAATATTAGTTATGAGCAGAATAATTTAATATCAATAGATAATAATCGTTATTTTTACTTAATACAGGTAAAAAAAATTTAGTTAATTTTTTATTTTTTTTTAAATATTAAAAATATGGAATCCTATTAAAGCTAAATTTTTAATTTTGAAATATTTTTACAATATTAATTAATTTTCCAGTTTATATTAAGGTTTTATTTTAAGAAAAAAAGTATTCAAGTTCCGTAAATTTTGTTGAATTTAGTCAATTTCATTGCATCAAAAATTGTTTCAGAAAGACATTTTTGACCGAGCTTAGTAAATGGGTGAATAGAATCTGAATATAGATCTTTGTGATTTTTAGAGCATTCTTTGAATTTATAAATAGATTGTAAGGAAATTACATTTTTTTCATCTATTACTTTTTTTATTAATATGTTTCCTTTCTTGGGTTTGCCACTCTGGAATTCTTCTCTATCCCAAAATTGAACTATCACAAATTCTATTTGCTTTTGTTTAATTAAATCTATAAAACTTTTCAGATCATCAAGACCATTTTTATTTCCATTTTGTGCTTCTTTAGATGGTAAATTCTTTAAAGCGATAAATTGTTTTTTTAATTTAGGTAATAAATATCTTGTAAACAATTCGCTAGCAGCAGAGAGAGGTTTCTTTTCAACTAAACCTGTGTAATTAAATTGTGGATTATCATTCCAGTCATGACTACTTATTACCAAAATAATTATATCTGCATTATATGTTCCTCTTTCTTTCAGCACAGAAAGCCAGTTACCTGGTCCCCAACTTCCTGCACTTATATTAGCTATTTCTAATTTACTATTTTTTAATTTTTTTTTCTTTAGTAACTCTGTACTTATATTTTTTTGACTAATTAATGAACCACCATAAATGACACTATCTCCATAAACTAAAACTCTTATTTTTCTGGGGTCTTTTATTTCTTGAATTTCATCTGATCGCATTCCATAAGAATTAATTTTAATTTTACGATGAAATCTATTTACTTTTTGATTTGGGACAAACTCATACTCTATTGTTGGATGTTTTCTTGAGAGTATGGGATTTCCAAGACCTAATACAAATCTGCAGAAAAATTCAAAGAATATAAAAAAACAAAAAATATAAATAATTTTTTTCATATTCAATTTTTCGTAAAATTAAAAATAATCACTAATATAAATCTTACCTTAAACATAAAACTTTATTTAATAATTAGTAAATTCGAAAAATAATTAGTATTAAATAAAATTTTTAAACTTTTAATATCTTTTTTACTTGGGTTTTTAAAACGGGTGGAATTAATTTCATTAAAAATACATAAACTATATTAATTATTATTTTTAAAATATTATTTATTTCCCAGGGCAGATCACTTAAAAATTCAAATATTATATCTTTATTAGATTTATTAACTTTGCTGAGACATAATTTTTTGAATATTTTCATCACTTTATAAGGCAGATACTGCTTGTATGCATTCCATTCTTTATTTATAATTTTTTCTTTTTTAAGATTTTGAAATATTCTTTTTAATTCATCTTTATTTTTGAAATATATACCTTTTTTGTTCAATATTCTTATATGCTCCTTATCAATACTTTTCTTATAAGTGATAATAGGTTTATTGGCAGAAGAAAATTCAGCTACAGCCAAACCAAAAGTTTCTCCATCTTTTCTTGCATGAATCATTGCATCGCAAGAAGATATGAATTTAGATTTGTACTCATTGCTTGTATTCCTTTCAAGATAGATAATATTTTCATGCCGATAAAATTCTTTTGTATTTAAAAATAAAAAAAATATATCTTTTCTTTTTAAAAGAATTTCTTTAATACAGCTATGTACGAATTCAATGTCAAAAGTCTCGTATCCTCCATATCTTCCATAAACAAAAGCATTTTCAGGGATTTTTAAATTATCTCTTAAATTACCAAAAAACTTAAATTCCTCGACAATATAAGGTAAGACAGGAATTTTTTTGAAAAATCTTCTATTAAGGTCATCACCTAATACACATCTATTGGAGGACCCTTGTCTGATCATAGGCCCAAAAACGTAATGATAGGTTGTTATACACTCACCCCATATTTTTTTATTTGAAAGCTTGTAATAATCTCTTAAAGTCCCATGAGATTGTATATAGCAAAATGAAATTTCTTTTTGTTTGATAATTTGACTCATTTCCTCAATTTTTTTTATTTCAATAATCTCAAATCTTTTTTTAAAAATCTCTCTTGTTATGTTTATAAAGGGTTTTTTATTTTTTTTCTCTGGACCTTTGTAAGCAATTATTATAGATTTATTACCTAATATTTTTTCATTAAAGTGAGCGTAATTATATGTAGATATCTCGGTTCCTCTTTCAGTAAAGTGACGTACAAAAAAAGCTACTGTTTTCATGCTTTTTCTAAGTTTTTTAAATTTTGTAATACTAAAAATATTAACTTAATATACATTAATAGGATGTTAAAGTAAGAAAAAGAGATGAAGTGTAATTTTGAAAATGGAGCTGAGTAGCAAAGATAAAAAAAAGGCATTAATCACAGGTATTAACGGTCAAGATGGCAGTTATCTTTCCGAATTTCTTCTTAATAAAAACTATGAAGTGCATGGTATTAAAAGAAGGAGTAGCTTATTTAATACACAACGAATTGATCATTTATATCAAGATCCACATGAGGGCAGCCCAGAATTGATTTTGCATTATGGGGATTTAACTGATAGTTGTAACATAATAAATATCATTCAAAAGGTAAAACCTGATGAAATTTACAACCTTGGAGCTCAAAGCCATGTAGCAGTAAGTTTTGAGTCTCCTGAATATACTGCAAATTGCGATGGTATTGGTACTTTAAGAATTCTTGAAGCAGTAAAACTTTTAGGCTTAACTAGAAATACAAAAATTTACCAAGCTAGCACAAGTGAATTATTTGGTAAAGTTCAAGAAATACCACAAACTGAAAATACTAGTTTTTATCCAAGAAGCCCTTATGCTGCTGCAAAAATATATGCATATTGGATAACAATCAACTATAGAGAAGCATATGGTATGTATGCATGTAATGGAATTTTGTTTAATCATGAAAGTCCAAGAAGAGGGGAAACTTTTGTCACTAGAAAAATTACTAGGGGCCTTTCTCGAATTAATGAAGGATTAGAAAAATGTCTTTTTATGGGTAATTTAGATTCATTGAGAGATTGGGGTCATGCAAAAGATTATGTTGAAATGCAATGGTTAATGCTTCAACAAGAAAATCCTGAAGATTTTGTAATTGCTACTGGAAGACAGGAGTCTGTTAGAAGATTTATAGAACTATCAGCAATCGAATTAGGATGGGATAAATATTCAAAAGGTAAACCTATTAAATGGGAAAATCATGGCATTAATGAAATTGGAAGAAGAGCAGATACTGATGAGATTGTTATAAAAATCGATCCAAGATATTTTAGGCCTACAGAAGTAAATACACTTTTGGGAGATGCTTCTAAAGCAAAAATTAAGCTTGGATGGGAACCTAAAGTTACGTTAGAGGAATTAATTAAGGAGATGATTTCATTTGATAAAGAAGAGGCCCAAAAGGAATCATTACTCAAGAAAAAAGGATTTAATGTTTTCAGCTCTATCGAAAATCCACCTTCATCAATTAACTAGATATTTTTATGTCACTTATAAATAAAGAGGATAAAATCTTTGTTGCAGGTCATAACGGTATGGTTGGTGGTTCAGTAGTAAGAAATCTTAGGGAATCTGGTTATAAAAATCTTCTTACTGTTTCAAAATCTGAATTAGATCTATCTAAATATAATGAAGTTATGGAATGGTTTGAAAAAAATAATCCCAATATAGTTGTACTAGCTGCTGCAAAAGTTGGTGGGATCCTTGCTAATAATACTTATCCCACAGAATTTCTTCTCGAAAATTTAAAGATACAAAACAATGTAATTGAGTCTGCATGGAAATCTTCAGTAAAAAGGTTTTTATTTCTTGGCAGTAGTTGTATATATCCAAAGTTTGCCGAACAACCTATAAGAGAAGAATCATTGTTGAAAGGATCATTAGAACCTACAAATGAAAGTTATGCTTTAGCAAAAATTTCAGGTATAAAGTTGTGTCAGTCACTTAGAGATCAATATGGTTTCGATTCAATAAGTTTAATGCCAACAAATCTTTATGGTACCGGTGATAATTATGATCCTCAAAATAGTCATGTAATGCCTGCTTTAATTAGAAAATTTATTGAAGCAAAAAATAAAAACTTAGATACTGTTACTTGTTGGGGTACAGGAACTCCTATGAGAGAATTTCTGCATGTTGATGATTTAGGAAAAGCTTGTGTTTTTGCATTAGAAAATTGGAATCCTAATAGTGATAAATCCCCGAAATATGATAATGACAACCCACTTTATTTTCTTAATATTGGCACTGGAAAAGATATTTCAATTAAAAATCTTGCAGCATTAATAGCAAAAATAGTAGGCTTTGATGGAAAAATATTATGGGAGTCAAGTAAGCCTGATGGAACTCCTAAGAAATTATTGAATATTGATAGAATTAAGCAACTAGGCTGGCAACCAAAACTTAATTTAGAAGAAGGTATAAAAAAAACAGTTGATGAATTCAAACAAATGAAGTTTAAATAATAAATCAATATATATGGACAACAAAGATACGGGTAATTACATCAAAATCTATCAAAGACTCTGGGGAAGCTTAACAAAAAAAAGAAAGAAACAGACAATTGTTGGTGGATTTTTAATTCTATTTTCTGCTATCACGGAGATGCTTACATTACTAACTTTATTCCCGCTGCTTACAATTTTAATAAGTAAAAATTCGATTATTGATATCCAAAACTCGAATCTTATATCTCGATTGGGAATAGATTTTGGAGAACAAAGTTCACTTTTATTCTTAACAATTTTGTTTATATCAATTTCCCTTTTCAGTGGATTTATGAGATTGTTAAATTCTTATTATAATTTTAGACTGTGTGCGGCTATTGGAAATGATTTTGGAATATTAGTCTTTAAAAACGTTATCTATAGAAATTATGAGGAGCATATTAAAGATAGTTCAAGTAGTTTTTTAACATTAATGTCTACTCATGTTTCCGGTGCAATAACGACAATGCAAGTTTCTTTTAATTTAATAAATTTTTTTGCCACAATAATTTTCATTGTTGCAGGAATGTTAACCGTGAATTTTAAAATTACATTTTTAAGTTTAATAATTTTTGCATCACTCTACTTATTAATCTCATTTTTTACCAGAAGAAAAATATATTTAAAAGGAAAGTTTGTTGGGGAATCAAATTTAGTAATAATAAATTATGTGCAAGAAGCATTCGGTGCTTTGCGGGATATCATTATTGATCAATCTTACGAGTTTTATATTCAGAAATTTTTAAAGCTTAACTATAAAAAATTGAGAGCTATTGCTGATACCGATATTTTAGTCCTTTTCCCAAGATATATAATTGAATCTTTTGGATTATCAATAATTGCAATAATGGCATTTTTTTCTAGGGCTTATGGTGATTCTAGTAGTTTGTTTATTCCAGTTCTTGGCTCATTTGCATTAGGTGTACAAAAATTATTACCTGCTCTGCACCAAATATATTCTTCTTATTCATCATTAAAATTCAATATTTTTTCTGTTAATAAAGTTATTGATATTATAGATAAAGAAAATTTAAGACAAAATGAAAAGTTAATTTTTGATAAAAAATCTTTATTTTTTTATTCATCTATAAAATTTAAGGATGTTTCCTATCGTTATGGGCACAATAAATATGTTTTAAGAAATATAAATCTAGAAGTAAAAAAAGGGGAAAAAGTAGGCATTATTGGCAAAACAGGAGGAGGTAAGAGTACCCTTTTAGATCTATTAATGGGATTGTTAAATTCTACAAAAGGTCAAATATTAATTGACAACAAAGTTCTAGACATCTCTTCTGAAAATGATTTAGTTAAAACTTGGAGAAGTATTATTTCTCATGTCCCTCAAGATATATTTTTATCTGATTCAAATTTCTTAAATAATATAGCCTTTGGAGTTGAAACCAATAATATTGACTTTCAGAGAGTCCAAGATGTTTCAAAAATAGCAAAAATATTTGAATTTATAATTTCAACGAAAGATAATTTTTATTCAAGGGTAGGTGAAAGAGGTATTCAATTAAGCGGTGGTCAAAGACAGAGAATCGGAATAGCTAGGGCTCTATATAGAGATAGTAAAGTAATAATATTGGATGAAGCAACAAGTGCATTAGATAATTTAACTGAAAAAGCAGTAATGGAGTCAATATTAAATTTCAATCCGGAACTTACTATAATCATGGTCGCGCATAGATTATCTTCACTTGAGGCTTGCGATAAAGTAATTTATTTAAAAGATGGTCAGATTGAGATGATTGGTAACCCAGAAGATATACTTCCAAAATTCAGGTAGACTTTATAAGTTAAATTGTTTGAGAATTTGATTTAACTTATTAATTATTGATGATTTTTTTTTAAAAATATAATTTTTTTCAAATAATGGTGGAATCTCTAACTTTTCATTATTTCTAATTATTTTCTTCCCCAATAAAATAATTTCTTTTATATCAGTTTTTGTGGTGATTGTATGAATCAAAGCGTTTTTCTTTAAAAAAGAACCTTCTTGACAACCCCAATATATAGAAATGTTTCCTGCTAAATACGTATGAATTATTTTCTCTGTAATGTATCCAGGATAATAAGAATTTTCGAAAACTATCGAACCCTTGAATTTTCTTAATAATTCTTGTTTGTCCTCAATCGGGTTGGTCTGTGAGCCATAGATTTGCAAGTTTTTGATATGTTGTGCCATTGCGTTGATAACAGTTTGCCTAAAAGGTTCTTCATTATTACCTACATAAACAATGCCACTTTTTCTTTTTGAAAAGTCAATAACTTTTTTATTAATAAAGAGATCTAGATTATATATCTGTCTATCATTATAATTTTTGTTTCTTTCAAAAAG
>MDTG01432868.1_pt1 | contig 19278 bp, 16 predicted proteins | sample 811421 | NCBI WGS metagenome assembly MDTG01 (sample SAMN05326645, study PRJNA326480) | marine metagenome | isolation source: seawater | place: Pacific Ocean: South East | collected 2011
TGCGTTCTTGAAAGACATTTATGTATCGATACAACAGCCGCAGGAGGAAACGCTTCATTACTTGCCGCACAATAGCCTGTCCATGCACCCGAGCGGCTTCCAAGGCTACCGATTGTTGCTTCGACCTATATGCAAAGCGTTATAGACATAGGACCTATTAAATTAATTGTAACTGGAAGCTGTGAAGTGGTCAAATGACGGCCAAAATAAAGCATACGTCGAGAGAAAGAAGTTGGGGTAGGGTAACTCAGGGCTCCATCGCTTCGCGGGGCAAGGCAATCGGCAGCGCGTCACGGATTAGTGCGTCAAGCTCTGGGCTGACAGGCATTGGATAATGCTCCTTCAACAAGCGTCTTGCTTTTTTCTGCGCGCGGTCCCGAATATCCGGCGATCCGGCATCAAGCCAGGAATCAACGCTCTGGCGATCGGCGAATTCAGGATACACAAACTCTGACTTCATTTTTTCCAGAGTCATTTCGTCATCCAGAAAATGACCGCTGCCGTTGACCGCGTGGCGGATCGATTCAATACCTAGGGTTTGATCGTTTACTTCGATACCCTTGAGACAGCGCAACACGCCCGACAGCATGCTTTCGTCGATCAGCAGTGCTTCGGGAGAATAGGCCATATTGTCTGCCAGGCCACCCATTGTCATCGTAAGCATGTTCGCGCCGGCTTGCGAGGCGAGCGCCGTCAGGTAGCCCCGTTCCCACCCAGCCTGGGCATCGGGCTCTTTTGCGCTGGTCATCCCCGCGACGATCGAACTCGGCAGGTCGTAATACCGCGAAATCTGAGCGCAGCCGCTTGCCAGCAATCCCATTTCGCCCCCGCCGCCGACGAAAGCGCCAGTGCGCAGATCGGATATGAAGGACCAGTTACCATAAAATAGCTGGCAGCCCGGCTTCAGTAGGTTCAGCGCCACGAAGCCAGATAAAACTTCGGCATTGCCAAGCGCCAATGTGCCCGCAATAGAGGCCGGACCCGTCGCGCCAGCTTGTGGCGCAGTCGAAACCTTAAGAGGCACCCCGTGCATCACGGCCGCGTCCGAAGTCCAGCACGAATCTGCGGCATATCGCAACGGCGAAACCGCAATCGTCGTCGTGGTCGATGCAAAGGGCCGCTTGCGGTATGTACTGCCCGACCCATCACCGCCGACGCTGAGATCATAAAGTTTCACCACAGCCTCAAGCGTTTCAGGCTGAAAGATTGTGGTGGTGATGTGCTTATTAGTGGCCGAGGTCGTAGCATAGGCTGTGTTCAAGTCCAGCGCATGTTCTCCAACCATGTCGCGCGCAATCAGGGGGCGCTGGATGAAGTGAACATTGTCCAGCGCGTCCAGCAGGCGAACCATGTCATAAAGGTCCTTTAGGTTTGAATCACGGAAGGTTCGGGTTTCGTGGTCAAGCATCCGTATGGCCGCCGTGGAACCTGCGAAATAGGTACGGCTGCCCTCAAGTAGCATATCGTATTTTTCTTTCCGGCCATAAAGTGTGAAGTTCCGTGCAGTCTTGGCGATGGTGTCTTCGACCAATGCGCGCGGAAAGCACAAGCGGCCGTCGTCCGTCATCCAGCCGCCTGCGGCCAGGACCCGATCACGCCAAGGCTGGATCGGCTCGGCGACGCCGATCTGCTCAAGGATGTCAAGCGACGTATCGTGCACCTTTTTCAACTCAACATCGGTAAGCGGATGGTAGCGCCCGCCCAACATGCCCGGACCCAGAGCATTAGATACAATCGGAGCTTCCTGCTTCTTGCGTCGGCCGCTGCGTGCTGGGCGGGGGGCTGTCTTATTAGCAATCATCATTTTATCTCCTTAGATTTTTTGCCGGTTCTGACATAATTGTGCAGGGGTTTGTGGCGGTATTTCAGAGGCGGATAGGCATCGATAGTCACCAGACCGGGTGACATGTTCAATACATCGGGAATACGATTTACCAACTGTGTCGCTCGAGAGATCGGTGGCACGCCAGGTGCGGTGTAATCCACGTTCATGTCGGGGGTTCCGCTAAGCTGCCAGACACGCTTGGGCTGTTCCTCTTCGGCAAAGACCTTCACCGCATATTCCGCGCGAATTGTGATACCTTCCTCGGTCGTCACCTCGGTGATGGTGTTCTTGCCGGTTACAAGCCCTGGTTCGATCGAGGTGGCCAAAGGAATGCAATGCACCGGTGTCTCATCTGTAAGCGGCTCATCAGTAAAGCTAACGCCCGTCACGGTCAGCCCAAGCCCAGCCGCAATGCTTTCGGCATAGTGCCGGAACGGCCGAAATTCCTGTTTGCCGCCGACGTTGGCGTGAAATGCCTCCAGGGTGGCGCCCGCGTGAAAATCCCGGCAGGTCTGCGCCCCAGCATTGTTCAAGTTGGTCTTGACCAGAGCGGTAATCGTCCGGACCTCGGAACAGCATCCCGAAATCAGCAGGGGTAGGTGCACTCCAAGCGCGTCCTGATTGCCACTGGCAGTGACTGTAACGCCCTGGGCGCGCGCACGGCGGTCAATTTCAATCGATTGATCGGGGTAAAGTGCCCATGGATGCGTTGCTTGGTCATCCGTACTGATTACGTCGAGACTGGCATCGATGCAAGCCAGATAGACCGGATATGTCGGTTCAAACGTAGCAACCGAAACCACGGCGATATCGGCAGGAACGTGACCCAAAACCTTGCCTTCGTCGCTTTGAACTATTACGCCCAGATCACGGTCGAGACCCAGTACCTGACCCAGATCTTGCCCCGCCTTAGCAGGGTCAGCATCGATGGCGCCAACTATATCCACACCTTTGTCTAGCATTACACGATGAATGCCGCTGCCAACGCTGCCTATTCCGATCACGATCGCCCTGATTGATCCCATTGAGTTTATTCCTTTCATATTTTGGCCAAGCAGCGCTGAAAGAGATGTTGGTGCCTCCTTGAGTTTTCTTGGTTGCTGGTATGAAGCCCGGTTAGGGCAAAAGCTTATCCGTTCCCTTCAAAATAATTTCGTCACCGTCCCATTCCAATGTGATATCAATTCCCTGACTGCTGCTGATGCGCTGGAACTCGTCGCATATTCGCTGTGCCCGCGGATCGGCGCGGGTGACAGGTTCCGGGCGAAGATCATCGTTGATGAAGCAGGGGATAACTGACACACGTGCAACCCCGCCCTTTTCAATTAAGAGTTTCGCGATCATGGTGCTGGATTTATCTTGGTGACCAACTTGGCCAAAACGCTCGCTTAGCAATTTTCCATGACGTGTCCAATCCCAATCCTTGCTTTGAGGAAACCGGTTGCCGGGCTGGTGAGCAGGCGACTGCCATGCGCCGGCACAAGCAAAATCATTCATACCGTAGAAAACCGGCTTGCCCTTATATAGCTCAATTCCCTTGGGCATATGCGGATGGTTACCGAAGATCACATCTGCCCCGGCATCTATCGCGGCATGGGCCACTTCGAACTGATAATCCGCAATCAATTCTGGGATAAAATGCACACCCCAATGGTGCGATACGGTAATGACATCGACCTTGTCCCGCAGCGCGGAGATATCTGCCACCATGGCAGACAGATCGTTGCGGTCGGCAAATGTATGAATCAACGGCGGCGTTCCGGGTTGCGGATTCCATTGTTCGTAATGGGTATATGCACGCAGGGGCACATGTCCGGGCCGGGTATCGGTTGCGGCATATCCTTCCGGTCCGACCGAACAATAGGCGAGGTTGCCAATGCGCAGCCCGTTCTTCTCCAGGATCAGCGGTTCACGCGCCTGGCTGAGCGAAGAGCCATACCCGAAGCTATATACATCTTCGGCGGAGCATCGAGCGACGCAATCTTCCATCGCCTCATACCCCCAATCAAGCGAGTGATTGTTGCCGAAGTTGAGAACATTCAGCCCTGCCGCCACGATTGCCGTCAGCATGTCTGCCTTGTGCGGCGGTGCGCCATAGTAGATCGGCCAATAGCCGTTTGGATTGTCGCCAAGGTCAGAAAAACACTGATCGCAACTGGCCATCGCAAAATCGGCTTGCCGCAGCACGGGGCCCACGTGCTCGAGCGCGTTCGCATATCCGTCAAGATCGAGAATGATATCACCAACACTCATTAATACGATTTTTACCATGCCTCAGATCGCCCTTGTAACACCGCCATCGGCCAAAATCGCCTGCCCGGTAATGTATCCGCTGGCATCAGAAAGCAAAAATTCAGCTGTTCTCGCAATTTCCCCAAGCTTTCCAAGCCGCTTCAGTGGAATGCAGCTGACCAGGCTTTCTGGTTGCTCCCAGTTATCAATATAGCCAGGAAGAAGACTGTTGATGCGAATGCCGTCACGGCCCAGTATTTCGGCTTGCATCTTTACCATTGCAAGCGTCGCAGCCCGCGTCACCGAGGACACCGGATAGCTTAACTTAGGCTCCCGTGCCGCGAAGGTTGAAATCGATAGAATAGAACCTCCGCCGGTTGATTTCAAAACCGGCACCGCGTGGCGCAGCATTCTGGAAAGGCTGAAGAACATCATGTCGAAGCCTCCCTGCCAATCGGCATCTGATATGTCACCAAGCCCTTCTGTCACGCTGTCGGTGGCAACACCGTCATCGCGCAGGGACAAGGGGGCGTGGCCGGGATTGAGCACCACCCCGTCAATCCGGCCAAAATGGGACTGTGCGGCGGTCACGAAACTGGCGATGTCTTTCTCGTCAAGAAGCGAACCGCGAAAGGCGAAGGCACTGATCTCCTCAGCTAGTTGCTCTACCTTCTCAGAGCGCGCCATAACCGCGACCCGGTGGGACGCAGAAAGGTGGCGGGCGATGGCCGCTCCGATGCCCTGACTGGCCCCGGTAACAAGGATGACGGGCAGTCCACTCATGACAGATTAAAAACTCTCTGCGCATTATCACGCAGAAGTTTCTGCTTCGGCCCGTCACGCAGATCAAGCGCCTCGATTTCCGCCAATGATCGCTGATGCGAAATAACCGGAAAGTCAGTGCCCCACAACACCTTGTCCTGTCCTCGGGTATTGATGAATTTCACGAATTCAGGTTCCCAGTACTTTGGCGCATAGGCCGATGTACCCATGAAGACGTTCGCGTGTTTAGATGCCAATGCGACGGCCTCTTGGACCCATGGCCAACCGGTGTGTGCGCAGACGATTTTCAAATCGGGAAAATACAGTGCGATCCGATCAAGATGGGCGGGGCGCCCCACATCGATCGGCATCTGATCCAAGGTGTGGCCCATAGAAATCACTACCGGTACTCCCAATTCGTCACATTTGGCGTAATAAGGAAAGTAATAAGCGTGGTCCGGGGTCAGGTCATAGCCGTGCGGGTGAATGTGTGCGCCTACGAAACCGTGCTCTCTCACTGCAGTTTCCAGCTCCCGCACGCCGTTCATCCGGCTCATTGGATTGATACCACAGAGGCCTAAGACCCGTCCGGGTGCAGCGCGACAAGCCTCCACCAGTTCTTCAACCGTAGTCTCGTAGTTCAATTTTTGCCCGAAGTATGACCAACTTTTCAAGGCAGTCACAATGATCTTGTCCACCCCGACTTCATCCATCCGCTCTGCAAATTCAGGGGCTGTCCAGCCGAGCAGGTTATCAGCTAAACCGAGCCGCTGGTAGGTTTCTAACTCTTCTGGATTTGAAAGAACGTTCTTAATTAGATTCTCGCGTGTGAAATGGTTAGACAGGCTATCAATTGCACCAAGGGTCATGGTTGATCGTCCTTCTTAGGTATTCCGGTAAAGGGCTGATTGGCCTCGGCCATCTGATTAAGAGTGAACATATCGCTATGGGCACCGCCAAGCGAGAGGTGCATAACCTGTTTTGCGCGCGCCAACACGTCACGGTCTGCGTCAGCAGCAAATACGCGAGCCATGTCCAGCGCACTAGGAACGGCCCGTCCCGTCTCGACGACCTCAAAGACAAGCCCCATGTCACGCGCCGTTTCGGCGGGCCAGTCCTCGCCCCAGAGAACCAGCCGTTTGGCGGCCGCCATGCCGATCAACCGGGGTAAGCGGGTCAGCCCACCCCAACTGGGCAGCCCCTTGATATGCCGAACCTCGGGCAGCGCAAAAAGCGCGTCATGCCCGGCAATCCGTATATCGCAGGTTATCGCCAACTCCAGTCCGCCGCCAACGCAATACCCCTCGACAGCCGCGATGGTCAGGCAGGGCAGTGCCTCGATACGGTCCATGAGGCGCAAACCACGGTCGAAATGAACGCGCGACTCCGCCTCCGTGCGCTCGGCATAGGCCTTGAGATCATCACCAGCACAGAAGGCCTTTATGCCTTCCCCAGCTAGTACTAGGGCAACAATGTCGCTGGCCTCTATTTCTTCCAAAGCCGCATGCATGGCGATCACCGTATGATGATCCAGAGCATTACGCCGCCGCTCTCGCTTGATTGTTAAAACCGCTGTGAGTCCATCCTCGTCGAGGGTCAGTTCGATTGTGTCAGTCAATTGGCATGCCCTCGGCTTGAAGATAGCGCCCGATGATCATCTTGTGGATCTGCGTGGTGCCGTCATAGATCTGATAGGCCTTAACATCGCGCATAAATCGCCCGAGTGGTACCTCACGAGATAATCCGTTTGCTCCCATGACCTGAATGCCTTCAACCGCTGCCCGCATAGCGATTTCGGTACACAGGTTTTTGGCCATTGACCCAAGGATTCCTGCCCTACGGTCGCGGTGTTTCTCAAACGCATCAATAGCCTGCATCCAAACAGCGCGCGCAGCAACATATTCTGTAGCAAGCTCCGACAGTAAGAACTGCAGACCCTGATGTTCAATTATTGGTTTGCCAAACGCAATTCGTTCCCGCGAGTAACCAATCCCAATGTCAAGACAAGCACGAGCGGCGCCAAGAGCCTTAGCCGATACATTGAGCCGTGCTTCATCAAGTGCCGACATGGCTGTCTTCCAGCCGTCCCCCTCTTCTCCCAGCACATCGGCGTTTGGAACAAAGCAACGGTCGAATTGTAAAGTTGATTGAGGTGAGCCTTTGACTGAAATAAGTTTTTCGTCGCGCACGACGCTAAAACCCTTAGATCCCTTGCGAACCATGAAAGCAGAGATACCTCGCGATCGCAGGTTTGGGTTGGATTTTGCGAAAACCACTACGATATCCGCTATGCCCCCATGAGTGCACCAGGTTTTTGTTCCAGACAGAATCCAGCCACCGTCGACCTTCTCTGCAAGTGTCGTCATAGCCGCAGCATCCGAACCGGCTTCAGGTTCCGAGATTGCTATGGCCGGACACCATTCACCGCTTGCAACTTTAGGCAGGACCTCGGCCTGCAAAGCCTCTGACCCATGCTCAATTATAGGAGGTACAGCGTCAGCCCAGGTCGAAAGAATGACGGCAAAAGAACCCGAGCAGCGAGCTATCCGTTCTATAAGCTCAAGACGAGTTCTCAGCTCCAACCCTAGTCCACCGTACTTTTCAGGCAGCGCGATGGCAAACAGGCCGAGTTTCGCAGCCTCATCATGAAGATCCCAAGGATAACTATCGTTTTCGTCTATATCCTTAGCTCTCGGGGCAAGTTCATTTTCGATGAAACGGTCCACGCTATGCAACAACTCTCGTGAGAGTTGGTCCTGCTGCTCTTGATTTTCTAAAAAAGCATTCATAATTTAATTCCCAACACTGCTGGCCATGTGTGCAACAAGGTCGATACTGTCTGAAGTGACACCGTTTTGAATAAGAGTCACTTTGTTGATCTTGTCCGAGGTGCTGCGTGGCAGGTTTTTGTCGATACGCAGAAACCGCGGAACCATGTGTACAGGCAGTCTTTCGCACAAAAAAGCACTTAATGCTTTCACGTTCAAACTATGTTCTTGACCAAGCTCCACTGCAGCCATCAGTTCAAAATCGCCATTCCCATCCGGCACCGCATAGGCCGCCGCTGCCTTTATGCCTGCAAAAGCGACAAGTTCCTGTTCGACCTGAAAAGATGAAATATTCTCACCTCGCCTGCGAATAACATGTTTGGACCTGTCAACAAAGAAAAAGCGCCCTTTGGCATCCTGCCGAAACATATCACCAGTATGATACCAGCCGTTTCGCCACGCTTCAAGCGATGCCTGAGGCATGTTAAAATAACGTGCAGCAATTACCCAAGGAATATCACATCTAATGCTAAGCTCCCCAACTGCCCCAGTGGGAACCTCAATATCGTTTTCGTCAACAATTCTTGCCGAGAACCCGTCGCGCAAAAGCCCGCAGTATCCCGAACCTGTATCCGAAATATCCACAACGATTTCAGACGTGATTGGCGGGCCGCATTCGGTCTGGTCATATTGAGTATAGACTTCAACCCCAAACCGCTTACGAAACAGTTCGACATTGTTTTGTAATGGATATTGTACAGCTAATCGTAATGGATTGATTGCATCGTCGGGTTTTTTTGATTGATTTAATAGGAAGTCTGACATGACACCAATTAACACAGTGACTGTCGCTCTATTTCGTCGCACCTGGTCCCAGAACCGCGTTGCGCTAAACTTTCCAACAATTACGAAGCTTGCACGGTAATAAAGTGCTGCCCACGGCGCGTAAGACCCCGCTATATGAAACCAGGCAGATGGCGACATGAAGCGATCATTCTTAGATAAGAATCGCAACCCATCAACTGCCATCGTCGCAGCATGAACGTGCGTGCTTTCAACACCCTTTGGAACACCAGTCGTCCCTGAAGTCAGAAAAATCGTGTGTACATCCCAGGGTTCTATTAGTGGAGTGTTCGTCAAAGGCTTTCCGAGAGCTGCCACGGCCCCGCCTGGCAGTGCCTCTCGCCCATCCTGCAGCTTTAATGGGTTTTCTGAGTCAATTGCAACGAGTGTTTTGAGACTACCAAACTGAGCATTTGGTAAACGCTCGAGAAGGTGGCCTGGTGCAATGAGCACATCCGGTTGGATATAGCTCAGCGCGTTTTCAAGTGGCCCTCCTCGAAGATCTGTGTTGAGCGGTGCTAACACGGCGCCCATGTACCAGACGGCTAAAGATAAACGAACGGCATCAGGCCCATCTGGCAACCATAAAGCGACCCTTTCGCGCTCTCCTAATCCAATAGCATGAAGCGCACCAGCAGTCTTCCGAGTCATTTCTAGCACTTCGAGATAGGTCCAAGTTGGGCCCTCATCGAAAATAACAAATGGCGCATCGGGTACCTCCTCTGCACATCGTTCAAGCATTCGCGGAAGAACGCACGAGTCACGGTCTTCAATTCGCTCTTTTAGCATTTCAATCGGTATCACAAGCCGGCTCTTATTTAGATTTTTACTGATATGATCATCGCGACTCGATCAATTTTAAACAACCGAAATTAATTCGGGCAAGGGTCGAATTGATTTCATTCTGCATAGGGTTGACTTTACGGATGCGTGGCGTTCGAGTATTTATTAGAAAGAAAGGACATGTCACTTGTTGAGAAAGTTGCCACCGCTAAACGCCTTGAGATCATTTGAAGCAGCAGGGCGGCACCTTAGCTTTACAAAGGCAGCGAACGAACTGTTTGTTACCGAGACCGCGGTCAGTAAAGCAGTGCGTAATCTTGAAGATCATTTTGGAGTAAAGCTCTTCTCACGGGAAAATACTGGACTTCAGCTCACCGAATACGGCACCTTTCTGCTCCCGAAGGTAAGCTGCGCACTAGATGACCTCAGTATTTCGGCACAAAGAGTATACCAAGCGCGTAACAAGACAATCACCATACTGTGTACGCCATATTTTGCAGCTAATTTAATCGCACCACTTCTAAGTGAGATGTCTATATTGGAACCGGAACTCAACATCACGATTCGGACATCCTTCCGCAATGAACAAATCAGTAATGCAGACTTTGACTTAGCAATTTGGTATGGGAATGTTGTGCGCGAAGGGTTTTTGCAGGAACCGCTTTGCAATTTACCGAGAGCACCACTGTGCTCGCCTGGATTCGCGGAAAAATTCGGACTTTGGGACAAGCCACAAGCTTTGAAAAACGCTTATCTCCTCCATGAATTTGATTACTCGACTTGGGAAACTTGGTGCTATCAAGCAAATGTTAACAACATCAATGTCGCCAGAGGATTCGTAACTGATCAGTTCGAAACGAATTTGATTGCAGCTCGCGCATCAGCCGGTATAGGTCTTTTTTTCAAAACTATGACGCAAGACCCCGCAATGGGGTTAATCGCCCCGTTCGGTTGCGACGTGACAATTGAAACGCAATATTGGCTTTATCAAAGAAGCGCGCCGCATGACCAAATTTTAGAAGACAAGATTATCAAATTCCTAAAAAATAGGATCGATCTTATTGGTGGATAGAATACTTTTACCCAAATTTGTTGACGCAATTCTGTTACTGAAAAGCGCTGGGGCCGATAAATTAGAAATGTACCCATAACGCATGAAATAAGGCAGATTATCGTTAGATTGTTCGTTTGAAGTCATTTAATAGATACTAACCAGACCCTGCCGCATATCGCCGGAGGCATAGATTGAGACTCCAAGTTTGAACAGAAAAAATATCTAGGAACCTCTGAAAATAAGTCGTTATGAGCAATAGTCTTTGTCTTGCTAGGCTCCTCAAAGAAACGAAAATCCGGATTTTAAGTGCGCTTAATAATCTCTGTGGCGATTGAAAACGAAGGCGCCGAAATAGGTTCGTTCGCTATCCGGATCTTTCGTGCAACTAGGGAAAGAAGAATTATTGATAAACTGTAACAGGGAGAAATGAAAATGAATACCAGCGAAGCAAACAAAATGTTCGCGTCCGCGCGTGCAGAAGAGTACAAAACCAAGAAAATCTCACGTCGAGAGTTTCTTTCACAAGTAACTGCAATGGGAGTGACCGCCGGCGCCGCTTACATGCTGATCGGCGAGCCTCGCCCGGCTTTTGCGGCTGGTCAGGCCAAGCAGGGAGGCACTCTGCGAATTGCCATGCCAGTGCGCGATATTCGTGAACCGCGCATGATGAACTCTACTGAGATGGGCAATCTTCACCGCGGGTTTTTCGAGCATCTTGTTGAGTATCAGAATGACGGCTCCTTCGTTCCAATGCTTCTGAAAAGCTGGGAAGTAAATGAAGATGCAAGCCAATACACGTTGCACATTCGATCTGGCGTCAAATGGTCGAATGGAGAGGACTTCACGGCCAAGCACGTCGCACATGCTATAGAAGGTTGGTGCGATTCATCTGTGGAGGGCAACAGCATGAAAAATCGAATGAAATCAATGATTGACTCAGAAACGGGGAAAGCCACCGCAGGTGCCATATCCGTGACTGATCCTTTGACTGTTGTACTCAAGACAAACCGTCCAGATATTACGATCATTCCTGCATTGGCAGACTACCCCGCTTCCATCGCTCATCCGAATTTCAAACCTAATGATCTAGCAACATTGATCGGAACGGGGCCGTATCGTCTTGTCGAGCATGAGGTCGGTGTGCGCTCAGTAATTGAGCGCGATACGAGCCGGGAATGGTGGGGTTCAAGCGTTATGGGCGGTGCAATGCTTGATCGCATTGAGTATGTCGACTTTGGCAGCGATATGATCTCCTCTGTTGCTGCCGCTGAAAGCGGAGAAGTCGATATGCTTAGCGAATCGACTGGAGATTTCATTAAATTAATGGATGACTTGGGGTGGACTAAATCAGAAGTCACCACGGGCCAGACTATTGTAATCCGACCGCAACAGAAAGCAGAAGTAGATGGCAAAGTGCCATATTCCGACAAGCGGGTTCGGCAAGCGCTCGCATTAGCGGTAGACAATGAGATTATCCTTGAATTGGGCTATTCGGGCCTTGGCACCCCTGCAGAAAACCATCACGTCGCTCCTGTGCATCCGGAGTATGCAAAGCTGGCGCCGATTGGTCGGAACGTTGAAAAAGCCAAGCGGTTAATGGAAGACGCTGGAATGATGGACTTCGAACACAAATTGACGTCTATCGACACAGGCTGGATGAAGGATACGGTTGACGCTATTGCGGCTCAACTGCGCGATGCGGGCTTCAAAGTGAGCCGCGAAGTGGTACCTTCTGCGGCATTCTGGAACGATTGGAACAAGTTTCCTTACTCCGGAACGAATTGGAGCCACCGTCCTTTGGGAGTACAAAACCTCAATCTTGCCTATCGTTCCGAGGGCTCGTGGAATGAATCCGGTTTCGCGAATGCAGAGTTTGACACATTGCTCGACGAAGCTATGACGATTGCTGATGCCGACCAGCGACGTAAACTAATGTTCAAGATTGAAAGTATCCTCCAGGAGGAGGGAGTGATCATCCAGCCATATTGGCGGTCGCTCTACCGGCATTTCAGCCCCAACGTGATCGGCGCGGAAATGCATGTGGCGCGGGAGATATATCCCTACAAACTGGGCTTTGCGGCATAGATCAGTCGTTCACTCTCGAACAGATTTCAGAAAAACGGCCGGTCTTTTCGAACCGGCCGTTTCCATTTTGCACATAAGAAAAAACAAGGAGAGCTAATTTTTGCTACCCGAAAAGCCAGGGCATCCGGTCGATATATTGGGTTTCGAAGGCTTCAAGATCCGCTTTGTAGGCCTCTGTGATCGTTAGATCATCGACGCCAGTCAACAGGCGCCTGAGATTGAGATCGCTTAACACAAAACCGGTGGACCATCCAACTCCGGTGCTGATCCGTCTTGACCTAAAATCGACTGTGATAATTTCTTCTGGAACCGATTGAACAATCGACCTAAGTTCACAAACGTCTTCTTGCGTTACCGCCAAGGGTGCAAGACCCAATCGCACCGCATTGCTCTTGAAAACGGCACCAAAGCTTGGGGCGATCACGACCTTGACACCATAATCCTGAACGGCCCAGACGGCTTGCGTTCGCGCAGAACCGCAGGCGAAATTCTCATCTGCGATCAGGATCGTGGCACCTGCGAATGTCGGATCGTTGAGAGGATGCTCCTCAATAATATTTCCGTCCAGAGTGAAACGCTGATCGTAGAACAGATGGTTGCCAAATTTCCCTTCGTCGCGGGGTCGGTAGACAAACCGGCCAGGAATTATCTGGTCTGTGTCAATATCTGTACCGGGAACATACACAGCGGAGCCGGTCAGTTCTTCAGTCATCCAGTTAGATAAGCTCATCTAATTACCCTCAATTTACGAACGTCGGTGATCTTGCCAGTGATGCTAGCAGCAGCCACCATTGCCGGGCTCATGAGATGTGTCATGCTGCCAGGCCCCTGCCGCCCGGGAAAGCTTCGGTTGGTAGTCGAAGCGCATCTATTTCCGGGTGAAACGACACTGTCATGATGGCCGAAACACAGAGAGCATCCGGCCTCGCCCCATAGCAGTCCCGCATCGAGAAAAACGCGATCAATCCCTTCCTTCTCTGCCTGTATGCGCACTGCGGTTGAACCCGGCGTCACTAGGCCCGGCACCACAGCCTTCCTGCCGCGCAAGATATCCGAAGCCACGCGCAGGTCCTCGATGCGACCATTAGTGCAAGAGCCGATGAATACTTGGTCAATCTTTAGCCCCTCGATCGGTATACCGGACTTCAAGTTCATGTATCGCAATGCTTCGGTAATACCGTTGTCGCCATCTCCGTCGACCTGCACCTCTGGGATCTGCTCGTGGATCGGAATGACCTGATCGGGTTTTATGCCCCAGCTGACCATTGGCACAACGTCCGCTGCGTCGAGCGTGACTGTCTCAACGTAGTGCGCATCAGGATCCGGCCGTAGCGTCCCCCAATAAGCCTCTGCCTGATTCCACAATTCGCCTTTAGGCGAGTTGGGGAGGCCTTCAAAATAGCGGATTGTCTTGTGATCCGGCGGGACAATTGCCGCCCAGGCACCAGCCTCTAGCATCATGTTGCAAAGAGTCATCCGACCTTCGATACCAAGCGCATCAACAGCGGGACCGAAGAATTCAATACAGTGTCCATGACCTCCATGCGCGCCGATCTGCGAAATCGTATATAGCGCAAGGTCTTTGGGAGCGCTGCCTGCTGGCAAGTTCCCTATGATATGGATAGCCATCGAAGACCGCGGATCCTGCCAGAGTGCATTGGTGTTCAGGATGTGGACGGCCTCGTCATAGCCAACGCTAATTCCCAGTGCGCCAACACCACCATGGCTTGTCATGTGCGAGTCCGTACCCGTCACGATCAAACCTGGCAGCGTGATCCCTCTCTCGGGAGCGACCACATGGTATATCCCCTGCCGATCGTCGTCGTAGCGCAGCACATCGATGCCATACTCGCTGGCAAATTCATCGAGCAGTGCAAAAACTCTCTTGATCTCGGGATCTGTCGGGCCCGCCGCTCTGTCAAAAGTCGGCGCCAGATGAGACACCATGAGATATTTGTCCGCAGGGCGCGGAACCGTAAGGCCCTTTTCCCGAAGTTGGAAGAGGCAGTTGTAGGCACTTTCGTCCATGTAGATTCGGTCAACATGCAACAGCTGGCTGCCGTCCGTCTGCGAAACGATACGGTGGTTATGCAGGATCTTCTGGCAAACTGTCATCGGCTCTGGTTGTGATTGACCGTGCCGCGACGGTGCATGTTCATCCGTCAATGTCTGCTCGTGTGTCATGAATACTGCCCTTGCGGGTGGCTAGCTGAATAGGTTGCGACAGGTGAACCCAGCACGTCCATATCGGGCGTAAAGCCAAGGCCGATGCAGTCACTAGTCACGTACATTTCGCCGTTTTCACTGACAAGTGAGGCGGCCCCGGTCACCCTATCCACGATGTCTGTGCAGCTGAGTGCGCCCCGCATCATCTTCGGGCTTCGCGAATGCGCCAGATGAGCCGTCGCCAGGGTGGCAACCTCGGCGCCGATGACATCCTTAATCCAGTAGGGTAGCCCCATGGCATCGGCGATGTCGCAGATTCGCCGGGCCTTAGTCAATCCACCCACACGCCCAATCTTGAGAGCAATGGCATCTGAGACCCCTTGTCCACCAGCCAAAAGAACATCATCGGTGGTGACGATCAACTCGTCAAGGATCATTGGTAATCCGATCTTGGGCCGAAGTGCGGCGCATTGGGAAAGCGTGTAGCAGGGCTGCTCAACGTAGATATCAAGATCTCCGAAGAACTTGCAGACCCGGATGGCCGTAGCTAGATCCCAGCTGCGATTAGCATCCACGATAACAGTCTTATCACTACCGAACCCTTCTACAATCTCACGATAAATCGCCATGTCATTGAAATTCGGCGCTGCGATGTGAAGTGAGTACTGCCGGTACCCCTTGGCCTGATAATGTTCCAGCGCTTGACGCATACCATCGACGCTGCCAGGAACCGAAGCGATCAGTTCCATGGTATCAGTCATGCGCCCGCCTAGTAGGTCGTGCACTGGCATTCCAACGCTTTGCCCAAAGATGTCCCAACAGGCGTAGTCCAACCCAGTTTTCGCGTAGTATTGTTGCTCGACCACTTGGTCCATCACCAGGTTCAGTTCCTCAAGTTTACACGGATTACGGCCGATCAGGGCCGGACCAAGCTCTTTGAGAACTACCAGGACGCCGTCGGGCATGGCTGGCAGGTAGTTTGCACCATAGGGGCAAACCTCACCCCACCCAATGAGGCCCTCATCGGTATGGACCGAAATGAGGGTACTCTTGAGGGTCTCTACTGTGCTGCGCGCGCTCTTGTAAGGCCCAAGGGCTATGCCAAGAGGCACTTCGTAAGCTCGAATCTCAGAAATTCGCATTTAGAGTTTCCTATTTTTCTGAAAGTTTGTCGTTGTTGGGTTCGATAGCGGAAAGCTTTTCCAGTAAGGGCATATACGTGCGATCTGTGAATGCGGGCATCGTTTCAGTGTTGATGGCGCCAATTTGACCGATGATCAGAAGCAATTCGGCCATCGCTTCATCCGACGGTGCCTCAAATACCAACACAAAGTCGTAAGCGCCCATCGTCATGTAATATTGCATCGAGATACCAAGCCGCTCACGCGCCTTCGCCACGATTTCGCCTCGCTTAAGCGAACGCGTGATCTCACTTTTGCCAGTCCCCGTCATCTTAACAAGCGAAATGAACGTCTTCATTCGTTGTACTCCAGCTCTTCCGTCAACTTAGGGCCACCCCGGGGACCCATGCGTTTTTCGGGGATTGCGCACTCGAACATTCCGCGCAGCTTTAAATCAGTGTCCTGAGAGATGTGAACCGGAAAGTGTTCCGAGAGGATTTCGTTGGCGCGGCGCGTTGCGTGATCGAGGATGGACTGCGACCCAGACTTGGACCAGTCCTTCATCGAGGTGCGATCTGCAACTTCAGGGTAAGCGAAGCTAGACTTCATTCGAGCCAGGGTTTGAGGATCGCCGAGATAGTGCCCTTCCCCCCCAATACAAGTCTGGCGTATCATATCGACAGCGAGCTCAGTATTGTCGACCACAAAGCCGCGCATCGTACGCTTGGCCATTGCAATGACATCGTTGTCTATAACCAGTGCGGCCTGAGAGTTCCCGAGGCCAGTGGCTAGCGACCCACCGCCACAATAAAGTAGATTTCCACCGGAATTACCGATGAAGCCATGCTGCATCGCCTTCTCGGCTCCGGCTTGAGCATCGGGCAGCTTGCTGTCGGAAATTCCAGACACGGTTCCATTTGGAATGTTGTAGTAGCGGGACATTTGACATGCAGCCGATGACAACAATGCCTGCTCTCCACTGCCAGCCGCAGCCGCGCCCGTTCTCAAGTCGGAAACCAACGGCCAGGTGCCGAGGAAAACACGCGCTTCAGGCGAAATCGCAAGAGCATAGACCAGACCGCCCAACACTTCCGCAATGCACTGCACGATCGATCCTGCGAAAGTTATCGGCGAGGTTGCGCCAAGCTGACCCGAGGAGCACAGGTGAACCGGCATTCCCATCCTTACAGAGTACTCTAGCCCAAGACAGGACTCTTCGGCGAACTTCAACGGCGGCACCACGAAACAGCACACATTACTGACGGAGGGTCGGGCCCGCCAAGCCGCCTCGCTGCCCAAAACATGATGCATCATTTCGATGCTTCGTTTCACGTTTTCGCCATTAAACCAGCTGAGGCTAGCGGGCTTCGAAGTACCGCTTATGCAGGCATAAAAAAGGTTAAGATCGACCCGATCAGTATCGGCGATATCAGTAGGTGTTCCACAGCGGTGAAAAACGTCAATATGATCCAGTGCGTCGGCTATCCGAGCAAAATCATAGATGTCTGCAGCCGTCATTGGACGGGTCTGTCGCGAAATCGCATCCACTACAAGGATTGACCCGCACCCTGTCGCAAAATAGGTTCTCGATCCAGCAAGTTCCACGTCGTGATCGGGTTTTTGTCCGTAAAGTATCAGAGAGGTGTTTGCCCGTGCGATGGCATCTTCGACTACCGCCCTTGGAAAAGTAACACGACCATCACTGCGCTCGACACAGCCCGCAGCCAGCAATCTATCTCGCGTGAAGTCCGGGGCTTCAGCAAAACCAACCGTTTCCAGAACTTCCAGCGCAGCATCGTGGATGCGAGCCTTGTCATCATCGCTCAGAAAACCAACTGCACCGCTCTTTAGGCCCTTTTCGACTACGCTAGGATTGCTCCCCCCGTGCTGACGTTTTCTCTTGCTTCTTCGCCTCACCACATTCAATGCTTGCTCCTTTATGTTTGCTGATGGCTCCCACGTAGCGCCTGCATCAACGTGACAGAATACAAAGAAGCGTAGTAAATAAAAATGTAAAAAGAAATTGAATTATTTTCACGTTATAACCAACTATAATTCTCCTAAAAGGCAAGATAAAATTTGAATTTAGACCCAGAGAATTTGTTTGACACACAATGAAAAGAACTCCTTTGTCGACTTGATATCAAAATGATTATCTTTCTGTTGAACAAATTAGGAGCGGCTACATGCAAAAACGGATTATCCTTGTAACCGGTGCCGCAGGCGCAATGGGCGCGGCCATCGCTGAACGTCTTAGTAAAGATGGTTTCCACTTGGCGCTTTGGGACAAGGATGAAGTAAACCTAGATAAGGTTGCGACACGATACAATGGCGCTCGCTCTTGGGCTCTGGACCAGACAGACGAAGCTGCCGTGCGAAAGGCCGCAAAAGAGGTTCAAGAGATGGGGCCAGTCTACGGGCTTGTCAACACAATCGGCTGGACCAATGGAACGAAATTCATCGACGAGGAAGCCAACTATTGGCGCAAACTTATCGAAATCAACTACATGGCAGCGCTATACGTTACTCATGCGCTACTGCCAGGCATGGTCGAACGGCAGGTTGGAAAAATTGTCTATATTACATCTGATGCAGCGAAGGTGGGAACTGGTGGAGAGGCCGTTTATGCCGGAGCAAAGGCAGCTGAAGTTGCTTTTGCCAAAAGTCTCGCGCGCGAGACTGCTCGCTACAACATAAATGTTAATTGCACTGCACCTGGCCCCACAGATTCCCCACTGATGCGCGATGTAGAGGCGCAAAATCCCGAAATGATCCGCCGAATGACAAAAATGGTTCCGTTTCGGCGTCTTGGTACTCCGGAAGAACAAGCCGACGTTGTCGCTTTTCTTGTTTCCGAGGACAGCCGCTGGATAACCGGGCAGGTCCTAAGCGTATCGGGTGGATTGACAATGGTGTAACTGTTTCAAAACCATGAATACGAAAAAGGGCGACATCGCCGAGATACAGACTTTCCACTTACTGTCATTTTTCCCAATTAGGGCCAATTTTGGCAGTACCAATGTGTCCCTTGGAAATCCATTAGATAAATTTGAGGATAGGTGTAGACCAAAACTCACGTTAGCCATTATAGGAATATTGGTCGAGACGTTAGCTCAAAATCACAAAATATATCTAACTAAAGCGAGTGATTTTAATGTACTAATTGTAACAACGGAATGGATATTACAAAGAAAGTCACTGCTCAAGGGTAGCCCTGAACAAAAAAATACTTCCACAAGTATATCATTGGTTATTGCAGTGGAGATGAACAGCTTTGAATAATGACCATGGCTTCAAGAGACCTATCGCTCTGAAAATTAAAATTCTAATCCAGCCAGGTGCTCGTCTTTCAGAACTTTTTACGGTGCGCGATGCGAGTACTGGCTTAGGTGATCAAGTACCAGGAGTGTCATGTGAGGTTGTTTCTGCGAAAGGCGGTGAAATAACCGTTTCTGAAGAAATAAAATTGTCTACCAGACCCGCACAATTCGAGCCTTTGCCCGGCCTTTTAGTAATAATCGGCTCTAAATCGGATCATCTCGATGCAAAATCCACTGCACTTGTCTTCTCAAAGGCGATGCGGCAAGGATGGCGGGTGCTTGTACTTTCTGAAGCAATTGGCCTGTTATTAAGCGAAAA
>MDTG01256552.1_pt1 | contig 19276 bp, 12 predicted proteins | sample 811421 | NCBI WGS metagenome assembly MDTG01 (sample SAMN05326645, study PRJNA326480) | marine metagenome | isolation source: seawater | place: Pacific Ocean: South East | collected 2011
AAAATAAGAAGTATAGACAAAATAAAAGTAATGTAGATAAAATTAGTGCTTCATTAATTTTACAGTCATATTTGAAAAGAAAAAGTATATGATTTATCCAATTGTTCTTTATGGTCGTTCAGTTTTGAGAGAAAAATGCAAGGATATAGTTCCTGGTAAAATAGATGTTAAGTCCTTATCAGAAGATATGTTTGAAACAATGCATAATGCAGATGGAATAGGATTAGCTGCACCTCAGATTGGTATTTCTAAGAGAATTTTTGTTGTAGATGGAACATCTTTAGATAATGAAGAGATGAAGAATTTTAAGAAAGTGTTTATTAACCCAAAATTAGTTAATGAGTCTGGTAAATCCTGGGGGTTTGATGAAGGTTGTCTAAGTATTCCAGGTATTAGAGAAGAAGTAAAAAGGAAAAGTGATATTGAGGTATCATATTTTGATGAGAATTGGAATGAAAGAAAAGAATATTTTTCGGGAATGCAAGCAAGAGTTATTCAGCATGAATACGATCATATTGAGGGGAAATTATTTATTGATTATTTATCTGCACTTAAAAGAAAGCTTATTAAAAATAAATTACTAGAAATTACTAAAGGTAATTGTGATGTTAATTATAATGTGGAATAATGAATCTAGAAAATATCAATAAGCTTTATTCTCTTTATAAATCATCTAGTGGTGTTTCAATTGACACCAGGAATATAAAGGATAGTTCAATTTATTTTTCTTTAAAAGGATCAAATTTTAATGGCAATGATTTTGCATTAGAAGCACTCAATAAAGGTGCGAAAATCTCCGTAGTAGATGACCTCTCTTTGAAAGGAAAGTCAGATAATTTCTTTTTTGTAGAGGATGCGCTATCAACTTTGCAAAACTTAGCTATCCATCATAGAGATAATTTAAATATTCCTGTGATTGGCATAACTGGATCTAACGGAAAAACAACTACAAAAAACCTCATTGAAAAAGTTTTGTCATCAAAGTATAAAGTTAAAGCTACGGATGGAAATTTAAATAATCATATAGGAGTTCCTCTAAGTATTTTAGCTATTAAGAAAACTCATCAAGTGGCAGTAATTGAGATGGGAGCAAGTGCAGTTGGTGAAATAAAGTTTTTGTGTAGTATTTCTAAACCATCAATTGGACTAATTACTAATATTTCTAATGCACATATTGAAGGATTTAAATCTTTAGATGGGGTTGTCAGAGGAAAGTCTGAACTTTTTGATTATCTGTTAAAAAATAAAGGCAAAGTCATCATTAATACTTTTGATAAAATAATTAATAATTTTTCAAAAAGATTCGAAGATCCTATCTGTGTAGAAGGTGATAACTCAATTATAAATGTGAAATTAATTGAGTCGGAGCCTGACATTAAATTCCAACTGATTAATGGAGAGGTTTTTACATCAAATCTATTCGGAGAATATAACTTTCAAAACATTCTATTTGCTATTACTATTGGTAAATATTTTGATATTGAAGAGCAAGTTTCTTCAAAAGCTATAAGCGATTTTGAGGTTGATGCAAATAGGTCAGAGAAAAAATTTGTTGGTTCTAATTGCCTTATGCTTGATGCTTATAATGCTAATCCAACTTCTATGAGAAATGCTATTATATCTTTTTCAAAATTTAAAAATAAAAATAAGATTCTGATTCTTAGTGATATGAACGAGTTAGGAGAATGCTCTGAAGAAGAACATATTAGTATTGCAAATTTAATTGATTCCTTAAAAATTAAAGAATGTTATTTGGTAGGAGAAAACATGAAGATTGTGGACGATATATTAGAAAATTCAAAGTGGTTCAAAGATGTGGATGATCTTGAAAAGATACTTAGTACCATAAAAATTAAAAATTCTGACATTTTGATTAAAGGGTCAAGAAGTTTTAAGCTAGAAAAATTAGAAAATATTATTAGGCAAATATCAGTTTAATATTTGTTGTAAAAAGTTTTATTCCTATAGCTAACAAAATAATTCCAAATACTTTTCTTAAAATGTTTATACCTTGAGAACCTAATACTTTTTGTAATTTTTCAGATGATTTAAGAACAATATAAACTAAAATCATATTAAAAATTATTGCAAGAATAATATTGATTTCGTTATACTCTGACTTTATAGAAATAAGTGTTGTTAATGTACCTGGGCCAGCAATTAAAGGAAATGCTATTGGAACAACAGATGCGGTTTTGGGATTATTGTCTTTATAAAGTTTTATACCAAGAATCATTTCTGTGGCTAAAAATAAAATTATAATTGAACCTGCTACTGCAAATGAATTTATATCTACACCTAATAAATTTAAAAGTGCCTCACCTATATATAAAAAAACAACCATAATTAGAAGGGAAATTATTGATGCTTTTTCTGATTCTATTACTTTAAACTTTTCTCTAAAAAGAACAATTAAAGGAATATTGCCAACTATATCTATAATTGCAAATAAAATCATTGTAGCTGAAATAAATTCTTTGAAATCGAAGTCCATATTTTATAATTAAGCGCGCAAATATAAAATTTTAAACTTAAAAGAAAAATGCCCCATTTGTGAGGGGCATTAACTAACTAACTAAGTTTGTGTTTTTTAAACCAAACTATAAATGAATACATTAAATTAAAATATTTTTAATAAAATGAGTAACATTTTATATAAATAATACCTTTGATATTTAATTATTATATTATTTTCAATATTTAATAGAATTATTTAAAATAATTTAAATTTAATTATATATTTCGTTGCTTTTTTAAAAAATATCTAATGAAAAATCATTTAACTACTGAAGATGTTACTGCTCTTTGGAATAATTCAGAGGAGTTATCGTAAATATTTTGTGTTTGTTTAAAAATTATGCCTATAAACTTATCATTTGGATCAGCAAAATATGAGGTATTATAATATCCTCCCCAGTACAGTGTCCCTTTACTTCCTCTTCCTCCTAATCTTAAGTCTTCTTCTCTTATTAACCCAAATGCTAGTCCATGACCAAGAGGAAAAGATTCAGTTTTAAGATTACCTTTTCCATAATTTAAAAGATAAAAATTTTCAATTCCAGGTAACTGATTTTCAAAAAGTAAATCATTTGTCTGTTTACTAATAAAACTTTTTCCTTTAAAATTTCCATCATTAATGAAAACAGAAAGAAAATTGTAATAATCTTTTACTGTACTTGAAAGACCACACCCACCTGCGAAAAACTTCTTACTTCCCTCAATAGGATAATTAACATTAAATCTATTATCTCTAAATATTTTCCATTCTTTATTTTCCTTTGTTAAAACTGGTACAAGTCTATTTTCTTTATCCTTTGGAAGGTAAAAATATGTATCATTCATTTCAAGAGGACTAAATATCTCCTCTTTAAAAAAAACATCTAAAGTTTTTTTAGATACAATCTCAATTAGATATCCCAAAACATCTAGACCAATTCCATAAGTATATTTTTCTCCAGGTTCATGGTGGAGAGGGATATGAGCTAAATTTCTAATAGTTTCACCAATGGAAATATCTTCATCACAGAAACAAAGTACCCCGTATTTCATAAATTGATTTTTGGCTTTTTGATAAATTGATTTTATTGCTGGGTTGCCATCAATGAAGCCGTATCCAATTCCAGATGTATGAGTTAGTAATTGACGAATAGTAATTTTATTTTTTGATGGAATGCTTGAGTAAGAAGAGTCATATTTATTAAAATTTTCTAAAATTGTAATGTTCTTAAATTCTGGTATATATTTTTCAATTGGATCATCTAGACCAATTAATCCATTTTCCCATAATTTTATAACTCCAATAGAAGTAATCGCTTTTGTCATTGAAGCTATTCTAAAAATATCATCAATCTTGTATTTTTCTTTACTTACAGGGTCTTTTATTCCGTAAGCTTTGTGAAATAGAATATTTTTCTCATCTCCAACTATAACTACAGCTCCAGGAATATTATTTTTTTCTATTTCTGATGATATTAAATTGTCAATATTTGATAGTCTATTATCACTGAGTCTAGTATTATAATTATAAGTACATCCTACTAAAAATAAGATTAAAAAAATATATAAATTACTTCCCATACTTATTGATTAAGTTAATGAATTTTAATGAAATGAAGCCAAACCTAATTTTTAAAAATTTTATTCTAATCTTTCTGATCTTTTTTATAAATATTTCATGTAAAGATGAAAAGCAATTTCAATTGACAACATATGTTATTCCTATTAATGGTGGAGAGATCTTTCCAGCACCTGGTATGTATGATGCCGGAAGTAAATTAATATTTGAAGCAATTGAAAATAATGAAAATTTTACCTTTTCAAGATGGTCTGGCAGTGTAAATGATGTTTCAAACCCTTTAGAGATTCAAATAAATTCAGATCTTAGTATTGTTGCTGAGTTTACAGAAAAAGTATCCACATCAAAAGATTCGGATAATGATGGAGTTATTGATTCAGATGATCTATGTCCAAATACAAAGCAAGGCTTTGTAGTGGATGAGACTGGGTGTAAAATAGAAAATGAGTTTGATGATAATTATTCATTAGTTTGGGGTGATGAATTTGAATACGAGGGAGAATTAGATAAAAATAAATGGCACCACCAAATAATACCACCAAATAATGGAAGTTGGTGGAATGATGAGATGCAGCATTATACTAATAATATAAAAAATTCATTTGTTAGTGATGGTACTATGAAAATAGTTTCTATCAAAGAAAATTATACTTTTAATAATTCAACAAAAAATTACACATCTGCAAGACTAAATTCAAAATATAGTTTTAAATATGGTAGAGTGGATGTAAGAGCAAAACTACCATCAATTCAAGGAACATGGCCAGCTATATGGACTTTAGGAACAAATATTAATGAAGTAGGTAATTACTTTGGTGACTCTGATGGTAGTGTTGGTTGGCCAAGATGTGGAGAAATAGATATAATGGAACAGAATGGTTGGAATAAAAACGAACTATATGGATATTTCCATTTTGCAAATCCTCAAGGTGATTACGGATCACATGGTAGTGTTACAAATATTTCTAATTCATCTGATAAATACCATATATATTCTATGGAATGGACTGACAATGTCATCAGAATATTGTTGGATAATAAAGAATTTGTTTCTCTAATAAACAATGGAGATGTTCCATATGATAATCCTCATTATCTATTATTAAACATAGCTATTGGTGGAAATTTAGGAGGAGATATTTCTCCAAATTTCATTCAAGATACAATGGAGATAGATTATGTTAGGGTTTTCAAGAAGTATTAGAATATCAAATGAAAATAAACTTTAATATATATTTGGTAATCTTTGTTATGGTGGTATTTTTTGTTATATCTTTTATAACAAATATTATTGGCCCACTTATTCCTCAGTTTATTAAAACTTATAATTTAAGTTTAGTTTTAGCTTCTTTTTTACCCCTTTCTTTTTTTTTTTCGTATGGTATATTTTCAATTCCCGCAGGAATTTATCTTGAAAGATATGGGGGTAAAATAATAATGATAGTTGCTTTTCTAATATCTTCATTTGGAGCCGGATTAATAATTGCTTTTCCTGGTTACATTTCATTTATTATATCTTTTTTTTTGATAGGTACAGGCATGGCAATATTACAGGTTGCTATTAACCCTTTACTAAGGCATGCTGTTTCAGGGGAAAACTTTGCATTCTTTTCCATTATTGGACAATTAGCTTTTGGATCAGCATCTTTTATCAGTCCCATCTTCTATAAATTTCTTTTAGAAAATAACAATCCTTTAGGAATTACTTTTTTCAGTTATAGTCCTTGGATGTGGATCTATGTACTTTTTATTGGAGCTGTAATATTGCTTCTAATTTTCCTTCATTTTCTAAAAATTCCAGATAATGATTCAGAAATTGAACGATTTGATTTTGATACCTTCTTTAAATTTTTAAATAATCGAAAAACATACTTCTATTTCTTTGGAATTTTTTGTTATGTAGGTGTAGAGCAAGGGATAAATAATTGGTCTTCTGAATTTTTATATCAGTATCATTCTTTAGATCCCGATGTTATAGGAGTTGATGTTATATCTTCCTTTTGGGGTAATTTAACAGTAGGAACTATTGTTAGTCTCTTCTTAATTAAAATTATTAATGAAAAGAAACTTTTAAATATTTATGCTCTTTCTTCTTCTTTACTAATTTTTACTGCAATTCATGGTGATGCAGATTTTTCTGTCCTTTCATTTAAGCTTTTAGGGTTTTCAATTTCAGGTGTATGGTCAGTTATGATCTCAATGGGATTAAATTCAATACCTAAAAATCATTCAATATTTACGGGGATTCTTTTAACTGGAATTATTGGAGGTGCTGTTTTCCCTTTTCTCATAGCACTAACTGGTCAATTATTTGGTTTAAAAATAGGCATGCATGTAATTTTGGTTGGGTTGTTATATTTATCTTTTGTTGGCTTTAAAGCAAAGCCATTAGTTTCAAATAAAATTGTAAAAATTAGTGGAGGTAAATGAAAACAAATGCAATTACCCTGGCTTGGATTAGTTGATTAATACTTATAGATTTGCTCACTAATTTTTTGGGCTCTTAGCTCAGTTGGTTCAGAGCACCTGCCTTACAAGCAGGGGGTCGCTGGTTCGAATCCAGCAGGGCCCACAGTAAAAAAAACCCTATCAAGTGTGGGGGTTTTTTTAATTTATGATTTTACATTTGAATATGTTATCAATTGGTAAATATTTTCTTCTGCATATCATCGCATCATATACTTTATTAACTGAATATAATCTTGAAAAATTTAAATCTCTCAGTAAGGTATTTGAATCTAATTTTAAAATAGGTGTAGCGTTAAATAAAAAACAAATAAAACAAAAGAATACTAAAGAAGCAGAACTTATTAAACTTGAATTTTCTTCACTAACAGCAGAAAATATTATGAAGTGGGAGGAGATTCATCCGAATGAAAAAAAATATAATTTTAAATTTTCTGATCTTCTAGTTGAATTAGCTATAGACAATAACCAAGATTTGATAGGTCATACTCTTGTTTGGCATAATCAAATTCCTGAATGGGTTACTAGGAATGCAGATGGCTCTCTAGTAGATAGGGAAAAACTATTTCTTAATATTGATCAACACATTTCAAAAGTTGTAGGAAGATATTCAGGAAAAATAAAAGGATGGGATGTTGTTAATGAAGCTATTTTAGATGATGGTAGTTTTAGAAAAAATGATTTTTATAATATAGCTGGTGAAGATTATATTTTTAAGTCATTTGAAATAGCTCAAAATGTTGATCCTAGTGCTGAGCTATATTATAATGATTTTAGTATGTACAAACCTGAGAAATGCGACGCTGCAATTATAGTTGCAAACAGGATAAGAGATAAAGGTATTAGAATTGATGGAATTGGACTTCAAGCACATTGGGGGTTAGACTATCCATCTATCGAAGAAATTGAAAGAAGTATAATAAAAATTCATGAAGCAGGTTATAAGGTTCATTTTACTGAATTAGATATTGATGTATTGCCTAATCTATGGGAAATTGAGGGTGCTGACTTGTCAGATAATTTTAAATCTAATGATGAATTAAATCCATACAGAAAGCATCTTCCCGATAGTATATCAAATTTATTAGCAAACAGATATTCTGAAATTTTTGATTTATTTGTAAAACACAGCAAAAAAATTGAAAGAGTAACTTTCTGGGGATTATCAGATGGACATAGTTGGAAAAATGATTGGCCAGCAAAAGGCAGAACCAATTACCCATTACTTTTTGATAGAAAAAATAAACCTAAGCAAGCATATCAGGATATATTAGTACGCTTTGGTAAAAAATAATTTTAATATTATATCTTTAAATTAGATGGAACAATCTCAAATATTATCTGTAAAAGAAAAGATAGGGTATAGCTTAGGTGATTTAGCTGCTAACTTAGTCTTCCAAACTCTTATCACCTATTTAGCTTATTTCTATACAGATATTTATGGCCTTTCCTCAGAAGATTCATCCTATATAATATTAACAGTTGGTCTTATCTCAGCCTTTACATTTAATCCCATTATTGGAGCAATAGCAGATAGAACAAATTCAAAATGGGGTAAGTTTAGACCTTGGATTCTATGGACATCTATTCCACTAGGAATAGTAGCCTTACTTGCTTTTTCTACACCAGATTTTTCCTATAAAGGAAAATTTATTTATGCAATAGTTACTTATTCTGCATTACTCTTTTTGTATGCTGCTAATAATTTACCATATGCTGCTTTAAGTGGAGTTATAACAGGAGATATGAAAGAAAGGAATAGCATGTCATCATACAGATTTGTTGCTGTTATGGTCGCACAATTTTTTGTTCAAGTGTTCATGTATCCAATTATTTTGAAAGCTGGAGGAGGAGATAAAGCTTTAGGAATTGAAACTGTAATGACTTACTTGGCCATTATAGGAACAATTATGTTATTAATCACTTTTTTTACTACCAAAGAAAGAATAATTCCTAAACCAGAACAAAACTCAAGTTTGAAGCAAGACATAAATGATCTTTCTTCAAATATTCCATGGTTAATTATGTTATCAGTGACTACACTTCTATTCATTACTTTATCAATGAAAGGCGGTGCTTATGTATACTATTTTGAAAATTATGTTAATGAACAAGCTTTATCAAATTTCATAGCACCTATTATATCTTTTCTATCCCTAATAGGTCTAAACTTTTTTGGAGAAGATCCAGTCTCTGCAGGTTTTGGTTTATTTAATGCAGGAGGAATAATAACTATGATTATAGGAATTTCTTTTTCTAAAGGTCTAGCAGATAGATTTGGTAAAAGGGATGTTTTTATGAGTGCTCTTTTTATATCAACTCTTTTCATATCAATTTTTTATTTCTTTGACCCTGATAATCTATTTTTTATGTTTTTTTCACAAATTCTTCATGGTTTTTTTTATGGAATAACCATACCTTTATTATGGGCAATGATTGCTGATGTTGCTGACTATTCAGAATGGAAAAATAATAGAAGAGCTACAGCTATAATTTTTTCTGCTATGATGGTAGGTCTTAAAGGTGGGCTAAGTATTGGAGGAGCCTTAGTAGCTTCAATTTTAGGTTATTATGGCTATGAAGCTGGAGTAGAACAGATATCTAATACTCTTTATGGAATTAAAATGCTCATAAGTATCTTTCCTTCAGTTCCATTTATCTTTTGTGTATTACTTCTTTTCTTGTATAAAATAGATAAGAATATGGAATCTCAAATTGAAATAGATTTAAAAAATAAAAGATAATATGTCTGAGGAGAATAAGATTGATTTTAATGATTTGCAAAAACAGGCAATATCACATCCTCTAGTTACTGATAAATTTACAGCAGACCCATCTGCTCATGTTTTTGATGGTAAAATTTACATTTATCCTTCGCATGATATTGACGCTGGAATTGCATTTAATGATAATGGAGATCATTTTGGAATGAGAGATTATCATGTCTACTCAATGAATAGTCCAGATGATCTTAAGGCAATGGATTTAGGAAAAATTTTAGATATTGATGATGTGCCTTGGGCTAAAAGACAAATGTGGGCACCCGACATTGCAAAAAAGGATAATAAATACTATTTCTTTTTTCCTGCTAAAGATAAGGATGATATTTTTAGAATTGGGGTAGCAACAAGCAATTCACCTATTGGACCTTTTATTCCAGAGTCAGAATATATTGAAGGAAGCTATTCTATAGACCCAGCAGTTTTTGATGATAATGGTGAATTTTATATGTACTTTGGTGGTATATGGGGAGGCCAACTTCAGAAGTATAGAAAGAATAAATATAATATAAATAATGATTTATTAAGTGATAAAGAACCAGCCTTTGGTCCTATAGTTGCTAAAATGTCAGCTGATATGAAAAGTTTTGATTCAGAGCCAAAAGAAATTTTAATTTTAGATGAAAAAGGTAACCCATTATTAGCTGCAGATAATGAAAGGAGATATTTTGAAGGGCCCTGGATGCATAAGTTTAATAATAAATATTATCTATCTTATTCAACAGGCGATACACACTACATATGTTATGCAATTGGGGAAAATCCTTTAGGGCCATTTCATTATATTGGTCGTATTTTAGAGCCTGTTATAGGTTGGACAACTCATCATTCAATTTGTGAATTTAAAGGAAGATGGTTTTTATTTTACCATGATTCATCTTTATCAAAAGGCGTCACACACTTAAGATGTATGAAGGTCGTAGAAATTTTTTATGATAGAAGAGGAAATATCAGTACAGTATATCCATACCGAAAATAATTACAATTATTATTTTCCTAACAGAAATGTTTAACTATTGTTTTTTTAATAATTATGTTATAAATTAAATTTCAAATATTTAGAACACTTCTAAATAACGACTGTTTTTCGTGACTTAAAACAGAATAAATTAATATTTTAACTAAATGACCAAACGATGAGATTATTACTTTTATCTATTGCTCTATTTATATCAACATTAAGCTTCGCTCAGCAAACTATAACTGGAACCGTAACAGATGAAACTGGTGAAACAATTCCTGGTGCTACAATTCTTGAATTGAATACTAGTAATGGAGTTGTAACGGATATAGATGGCAACTTTTCGATTTCTGTGTCAAATTCAGATGCAGTTCTTAGAATTTCATTTCTGGGTTTTGGATCTCAAGATATACCAGTTGGAGCAAGATCTATTATTGATATAACCTTAGCACAAGATTTGCAAGAGTTAGAAGAAGTTGTAGTTGTTGGTTATGGGACTGTAAGAAAGAGTGACTTAACTGGTGCTGTATCTTCTGTTGAGCTTTCAGAAAATGAAGCTAGAGAATTTTCAACTGTTGATCAGATACTACAAGGACGTGCTGCTGGAGTACAGGTTACTCAAAACGCAGGTTCCCCTGGGTCTGGTATTAGTGTTAGGATAAGAGGTACAAATAGTCTTAGAGGAAATAATGAACCTTTATATGTTGTAGATGGTATAATAATTTCATCAGCTGGTGAAGATGTAAATCCTGCAGGTGGTATCGGTAATTCAGGTCAAGAAGTTCAGAACGGTCTTAACGGTTTAAATCCAAGAGATATTGAAAGTATAGAAGTTCTCAAAGACGCTTCTGCTACCGCAATATATGGATCTAGAGGTGCAAATGGAGTAGTTTTAATCACAACTAAAAAAGGACTTTCTGGGAAAAGAAATATTAATTTATTTGTTAACTCTGGAATAAGGATGATGGAGGATCAGAGATATGATGTTTTAAGTGGTCTGGATTTTGCAAGATATCAGAATGAAGTTCAAGCTATGAATTATAACAAAGTTAGATATCATATTGACGGTGATCAGGTCTATCCAATTCTAAGTGATGGTTCATTAGCATCAACACCGGCAACTCTTCATGATTGGCAAGATGAGATTTATCAGATAACTGAACATTATAACTTTGGTGGTTCAGTTTCTGGTGGTGATAGTGATGGAAGTTACTACTTATCTTTTGGATATACTGATCAAAAAGGTCTTGTTGAAAATTCAAGATTTCAGAGTGGCGATGTAAGATACAATTTTGATAAAAAGATTACAGATAAACTTAAAGTGGATGCTAGGTTTAGTGGCTTTTATAGTAATCTGGACTTTGCCGAGTCAGGAGATTTAATTGGTGCAAATCAAAGTAGTGTTAGGAGTATACTATCTAATGTACCTATAACAAATGATGAGATGGAGGAATATGGTAATGCTTTAAACACAACAACGCCATTAGGTTGGGTTCAAGATTTTGAAGATAAGTCTGAGGAAAGTAGATTTTTAGGGTCAATTACTCTAACCTATAATTTACCGGTAAAAGGTCTTCAATATGAATTAAGAGCAGGGGGGAATATGAGAAGTAAAGAAAGAAGAAGATTTTGGGGTCTAAATACTTACCAGGGTAAAAATGGAAATGGAGCTCTTCAAATTTCTAATATTAATACGAAGTCATATCAAATAAATAATCTTTTAAGATTTAATAGAACCTTTAATAGAAAGCATAGGGTAAATGCTGTAGCTGGATTTACATGGGACTCTAGAGATGTAGATACTAAGATTTTTGCTGTTGAAGATTTTGTCACTACTGCATTAACAACTCAGCAACCGCTTCTTGGTCAGCTTAATTCTACACCTCTTGCTACGGATGCTTCTGATACCAGATTAATTTCATATTTAGCAAGAGCAAATTATACTTTCAAGAATAAGTACACTCTCACTTCTACACTTAGGGTAGATGGAGTATCTAAATTTTCTGAAGAAAATAGATATGGATACTTTCCATCATTTTCACTTGCTTGGAGATTAATACAAGAATCATTTATTGAAGATCTTAATGTATTTGATGATTTAAAACTAAGAGCTGGATGGGGACAAATTGGAAATCATGGGATTAGACCTTATGCTACATTATCAAATTATGCAAGTAATACTAATGTCCTTTATGGTAATGCAGATAATGGAGTTGATATTCCTATATTCCTTCAAAATATTGCAAATCCTGATCTAAGATGGGAAACTACTGAGCAAATTAATTTAGGTTTAGATTTTGCTTTCTTTGAAAGTCGATTAACAGCTACGGTAGATGTATATAGTAAACTAACTAAAGATTTACTTCAGAATGTTCCAATTCCTTTATCTTCTGGATTTTTAAATGTACAAGTTAACAGAGGAGAAATAGAAAATAGAGGAATTGAAGCTAGTTTAAATGCTATAGTTTTAGATAAAAATGACTTTACGTTATCTATTGGGGGTAACATTGCATTTAACAAAACACAACTTAAAAATTTAGGACTCCCACCTTCAAATATTCTTGTTGATGGTTCTTATCAGAATACAGCATTTTATGAAGGTAATAATGTTAGTAGAGGAAATATTTTTAAGTATGCACCAAATGTATTTATAGAAGGTCAAGAATCAAGTTTGTTTTATGGTTTTGAGACAGATGGTATTTATCAAGTTGGAGACATATTGCCTGGAGGTGGTCTAGCAAGAATTTACGATCCAACAGATGATAATCCGCCTATGTATTGGGCTGGTGATTATAAAATTGTTGATCAAAATGGTGATGGTGTAATTGATCTCCAAGACAGAACTATCATTGGAAATCCTAATCCTGATTTTGTGTATGGTGTTAACCTAGAACTTTCTTACAAAAATTTAAGTCTTAGAGTTTTAGCTAATGGTGTTTATGGAAATGATATTGCAAATGGAAATTTATTACAACTAGCAACTCCAGAAGGAGTTTCTTGGAGTAATATAACCACTGCTGCATACAATAATGCATGGAGACCTGATAGACCCTCAAATACTTATCCAAGAATTGGATATTCAACAAATGGATTGATAGCGATGCCTGACTGGATTATTGAAGATGGAAGTTTCTTTAGAATAAGTAATATTAATTTGAGTTATCAATTTGATAAGATTAATATTTATTTATCAGCTCAAAATCTTTTCACTTTTACAGGGTATAGCGGATATAATCCTGAGACTACAAGTTTTCTTTATGATGGTTTAAGAAATGGAGTTGATTGGAATGGACAACCTAACGCCCGAAAATTTACTATTGGATTAAACTTTAACTTATAATTAAGATGAAATTTTTAAAATTGATAACACTGAAAACTATGAAAAATTTTAAAATAGCTTTTTTTACTTTTTTATTTATTGTATTAAGTTCATGTGAACTTGAAGAGGTAGCTCCTTTTTTAGATAAGACGGTTTATGAAGACCCTCAAACTGCTCAGGCAAGTGCTAAAGGAATATATGCAGGCCTTACTGCTTATAATGCAAAAGAGAAAGGCATATTTGTTATTAATGGGTTTTCTGGTTTATTTATTACTGGAAGAAATGGCCAGAGAATATCAAATATTCATAATGCAAATCTTTTATCTTTAAATCCAACTTATGATGCAGATTCCGAGTCAATGTGGAGCGAATACTATGCTGTGATATCTAGATGTAATGGAGCTATTCAGTATACTAGTACCGGAATTGATCCTGTGTTTGATAATGTTGCTGGTCATGCTTATTTTCTTAGAGCATATTCATATTTTCAGTTAGTTAGGATTTGGGGAGATATTCCATTATGGACTGTATTACCAGACAACAATAATTTACATAAGGCTAAATCTTCCGTTAAAGAGATATATACACAAATAATTAGTGATGCTCAGCAAGCAGAAAATTTAATGAATGAGACTTTAGGTGTTGGTTTTCCATTGAAATATGCTTCTAATATGCTTTTAGCAAAAGTTTATATGACGTTAGCAACAAACCCTGATCTAGGAGATGGCTCTAGTAACTACTGGCAGTTAGCTTATGATGAAGCTATAAAAGTAAAGAATTCAGGAAGGTACACTCTTCATCCTAATTACAACGAGCTATTTACTCAGGCTGGAGAAAACACTAATGAGTCAATTTTTGAATATCAACTTAGTGAGATAGCAAGTAATAGTCAGTTAGGAAGAAACTTTACCCCTTGGAAATATAAAGCTGGTCAGCATTTTGGGTGGTTATCTGTTCATGCAAGTGTTTATGATACTCATGTAGCAAACTATCCGGTTGATCCGAGACTTGATGGTACTTACCTTCATTATTATACTAGAGCTGATAATAATGATGAAGTTAAATTATATCCATCAACAGGAAGAAACAGTTTTAGAGCGTCACATCCATATCTATTTAAGTTTGCTGAAAAAGACAAAAGTCATACAGCTCAGTATAATAGCCAAAATTATATAGTTTACAGATATGCTGATCTACTCTTAATGTTAGCTGAGATTTCTAATGAATTATCTAAAGATGCTGAGGCAATGGGATATGTTGAACAGGTTTTAAGTAGGGTAGGTTTAACACCGCACATAAGTTATCAAGGTGGTCAAGCATCATTTAGAGATGCAATTATGAGAGAATATAGATTTGAACTTCTGGGTGAAGGAGAAGACTCACATAATAATAGAAGAAGAGGGTTTAATTATTTTCTAAATACTATAATCTTACCTCATAATAATGCCCCTAATAGAAATCAGTATGATTTAACACTTTTAACTGACGAGTCTAGAGTAATGAAATTACCTATACCTCTTGGTGAGGTAACTACTAACGATCTTATTGACGATTAAATTGATAAATATGAGACACATCATAAATAGCTTTAAGTTTTTATTATTTTCTTTAATTATTTTTTCCTGTGAGGAAAGAGTAGAATTAGATTACATAGAATTTACGCCTGGTTCTCTTGCTAACAACGATGGAAAAATTATATACGCAAATGTAGATGTATATCCATTACTAGATGTGATATCAACTGATACACCTAGTGTAGATAATAGTATTAATACAGGTTTAGTGTTTAGTATTGATACTGTTAAAGCACCGACTGAGAGTTCATTTGATTATTCTAAATTTTCCATTGATAAACCATCTGGTGTTATTACATATGATAATACAATGGGCGGTCTAACAGAGGGGAATTATATGGTATCAGTTTCAGTTGATAACGCTGGTGGTGTTGCAAAATATGATGATGCGGTAACAATTAGGGTGCTTTCAGTTCCAATTCAAGTTAATATTGATAATGAAAGTGTTGATGTTGGGTCTTTGCAAACAGGAGAGATTGCAACAGCTTCAGTAACTGATCTTTCTGGTCAAGGTGTAGTTAGTATGATTACTTATCAATTGATTGATGCACCTGATATATATACAATTAATGAGACAAGTGGTATTATTTCAAAAGTAAAAGCTGCCAACTCTGGTTCTGTAAAACTTTCAGTTCAGGTGGGTAGTAACCTTGGTGCTGTGGTAGCATCAGATCTTTTAACAGTTAATGTTGGTCCTTCACCTACTGTTAATTTATTACAGTTAGATGGAACAACACCTTTAACTAGAGTAACTCTTTCTCCATATACAGCATATACTAGTTATCCTCCAGTTTTAAATGATATGACTGCTGTATCATGGAGTATAATATTACCTCCAGCACTAGATAATTTTAAGAACTTTTTCAGCATGGGAGCTGATGGTGAAATAACAATTGCTGCTGATGCTAATTTACCAGAGGGAGATTATAAAATTGGAGTTACGCCTCAAAATGCTGGTGGGATATCTCTAGAGTTCCCTGAGGTATTAACTATAAAAGTTGAAAATAGGTCTACTGTAGTTTTTGAAGATTTAATTAATGGTGATGGTGACTCTGCTCCTCCTGGTACAGTAGACGGTTGGAGTACTCATCTTATATCAGGTACTGCAGATGGTAGCTCATGGAAAAAAATGAAAGCTGTTGCTGGTAAATGGGGTAGTATGAGAAGATGGATGGGTGGAACTTATGTTGGAGATTCTGATGAATGTGTTGTTAGAGAGATTGACTTATCATCAATAGATAAAACAAAACCAACCAAAATTGTATTTGGTGAAGTTATTGGGTATGGCCCAGCATACATGAATAAATATGATAGAGCTTTTTATTATGGTGAAGACACAACTAATTTATCTTTAGGAACTTGGAGTGATGCTGAATGGGTTCCATTAACAGATCTAGGTTTGGAAGGTGCAGACTGGTTGGGGGCTAATTGGAATAGTGGAAATGGTCCTCCTCAAGATTATACTAAGTCTATAAACTTAAATACTATTTCTGGTAATAAGATTTATCTAAATTGGAGAATGAGAAGAAAAGACTCCCAGACTGGTAAGCAGAACGGGCAGTGGGTAATTAATGACGTTAGAATAGAGCAGCCTGATGTATATACTGCAGAGGAAGAATAAATTTTTTTTTAAAAACAATTTCTATATTGAATCATTTAGAAATGTTTTAACATTTCTTCTTATTCATTTATCCTTTTATTCCTATTCAAAAAAGAATATTCTATTTATTGCTGTTGATGACCTTAAACCATTAATTGGGGTTTATGGTGATAATTTTGCTGTAACTCCTAACATAGATGAGCTAGCATCTTACGGGACTACGTTTACTAATTCTCATGTTCAGCAAGCAATTTGTGCTCCTTCCCGAGTTAGTTTACTTACTGGCCTAAGACCTGATCTTACCGAAGTTTGGGATTTAGAGACTCAGATGAGAGACAGAAATCCAAATATTATAACTCTTCCACAACATTATAAAGATAATGGCTACAAAACTGTAGGTATGGGGAAAATATTTGATAATAGGAGTGTTGATAATGGCTTAGACAAAAAATCTTGGTCAGTTCCATACATAAGAGTTAAAGTAAATCATAAAGTACATGGAAATAGCATAACTGGATTTCAGTCTCCTGAAAATAAAAAAATTTTATCAGAGATCAGAGATAAAGCAGAAGCTGATGGAATTCCTAATCAAGGTATGTGGCAATATCTAAGGAGTAAACATAAACCGTCAACAGAGTACTTTGAAATTTCTGATGATGGATATTTTGATGGGGCTATGACATTAAAAGCTGTAGATCAAATTAATAAACTTTCAAATAGTGATCAACCTTTTTTCCTTGCTGTCGGTTTTCAAAAACCTCATCTACCTTTCGTTGCTCCAAAAAAATATTGGGATATGTATGAAAGAGATGAAATTCAACTTTCTAAATATCAGAAATGGGCGAGAGGTACTGTTAAATTAGTTTACAATAATAATGGAGAGATGAAATCATATACCGATATTCCTGATTCATTTGATGAAAATGGATTAATTAACATAGAAAAACAAAAAGAATTAATTCATGGATATTATGCATGTGTTTCATATATAGATGCTCAAGTTGGAAAAATATTAAAAGCTATTAAAGAAAATAATTTACTAGAAAATACAATTATTGTTCTATGGGGTGATCACGGATGGCATCTTGGGGATCATGGGCAATGGGCAAAACATTCTAATTTTGAGCAGGCCACTAGATCACCACTAATAATTGTAGATCCAGACTCAAAAATGAATAGTACAAATTCATCTCCTACAGAATCTATAGATATATTTCCTACTCTAATGGAGCTATCCGAAATTCAAGCTCCAGATAATTTACAGGGAATTAGTTTAGTCCCTTTATTAAAAGGAAAATCAAAAAAAGTGAAAAATTATGCTATAAGTCAGTACCCAAGAGGAAAAGTTATGGGATATGCAATTAGAAATGAAAGATATAGATATGTAGCTTGGTATAAGAATAGAGATTTACCTAAAGAAAAAGATATTATTATAAAGGAGTTATATGATTATAAAAATGATCCGGATGAGACAGTCAATATTGTTGGTATTGAACGAGACCTTTCAGAGGAATTTCAAATAATTCTAAATGATTTTCTTAATAAGCAGTCTCTTGAAAAAAAGCTTTTTAAGGCTACACAAATTCCTCAAAAAATAAACAAAAGTTCAACTCAAGTCGATGTGTCTATATCTAAAAATTTACTTAAAAATCCTGGTTTTGAAGAGGGCACAATCGGATGGAACATAGGAAAGGGATGTCAAATATTTTCAGTCAATGGTAATGCTAGATCAGGGGATAAGTCTCTTATGTTTGAGGGGACTAGATGTGGAGTTTTTCAAAATATTAATGGATTAAAGCCAAATACAATTTATATTGTAAAAGCATATATTAAGTCAGAAAATAACGAGTCTGCACTTTTAAAGGTAAGGTTTTATGGAGGTGAAGACATAACAAAAAGATATTCAAAATCTCAGTATGGAGAAGTAACAGCCACCTTCAAAACTGGACCAGAAAATACCTCAGTTAGAATTGCCCTATTAAAGTATACTGCAGGAGCTACAGGAAAAACGTGGTTTGATGATGTTTCCGTTATTGAAGTTGGTGCTAAATCAAATTCAATTAATAATGATGACGGAACATCTAATATTTCATTATTAAAAAATTTACTAAATAATTCTGGATTTGAAAACGGCACAAAAGGTTGGAGTAAAGGAAAAGGATGTGATATTAATTCTGTAAACAATAACGCAAGATCAGGTAATAGTGCACTGATGTTCGAAGGAACTAAATGTGGAGTATTTCAAAAAGTAAGTGATCTTAAACCAAATACAACTTATAAAGTAACGGCATATATTAAATCTGAAAACAATGAAGCAGGACTTCTTAAAATTAGATTTTACGGAGGAGATGATATTACAAGGAGATATTCTAAAGTAGAATATGGAGAGGTAAGTGCTACTTTTAGAACTGGACCTGAAAATACTTCTGCAAGAATTGCCTTGTTAAAATATGCTGACGGAGCAACTGGTAAAACTTGGTTTGATGATATATCAGTTATAG
>MDTG01329233.1_pt1 | contig 19276 bp, 9 predicted proteins | sample 811421 | NCBI WGS metagenome assembly MDTG01 (sample SAMN05326645, study PRJNA326480) | marine metagenome | isolation source: seawater | place: Pacific Ocean: South East | collected 2011
CACGAGCAGGCTGTCGAGATTCCCCTCCCGCTTTTCCACTTCCAAAGCGGTCCGTGCCCGATCAAAAGAGCACAGTTTTCTCAACCCTTCCTTCCAGCCCTGAATCAACGAGACTCCAAGGACAGCCGCCAAGATGACCCAGCGGACGACGACTGGAAAGTCGATCATCAGATCGAGCGCCATCCCCAATAAAAAGAGCGGGATCAACCAACGTAGAATCGCCAGTAAACCGGAGCTCAGATGCAGTCGCTGCCTACGCTGCCAAACTTCCCGGAGGCGGGAATCCAATGAGAGCTTGTTTCGGTCTTCAATCATGGCAGGTCGTGTCTTCTCCGGATAATCCACTCGGCACCCAAAATACAGATAATCAGTATAATCATCAAACGGCTATCCCAAAGCGGTCGCTCCGAGCGCACCGTTGTGCTCACCGGATCAGCATTCACCAATGAAGCCAGGCGGGGCAATTCACGGATCCCGAGCTTCGCCCCTCCGGTTAAATCAGCGATTCGCTGGAGATGATCAGGGCGCATACCCGTATCGATCAACTCCTGTCGGAATTCAGTAACTTGGAATTCAGTGGTATTGGAATTCTCTTGATCGTCTTCGTTGGCCTCGACCCGATATCGTCCGGCACCCGGCGGCGAAAAGTAGCCTTCATAGAGGCCGGGGCGGGAACGATCAGGCTGTAATCTGATACGCTGGCTCCCTCCGGAATCATCCGGCCCATTCACCGAGATCTCAAATCCCGATTGCACCACGGGATCGAATTCATTATCGAGAACCTGCGCATATATCCGACCCTGGCTCCCTACCGCGTAGGACGAGCGATCGGTTTCCAGACGGATACGTTTGTGCTCCCCCATCAGACGGGAGAGGGTCATGAACTGAATGCACTGCGACCAAACACGCCAGTGATATTTGTCTCCGGTCTTGAAGCGCAGCCGCCACAAGCGGTCTGAAGCTATCGACATGCACTTACCTGTTCCATAGCGCTGCCAGGCCACCAATGGATAACTTTGATCCCGGTCGGTGCTATCGGAGAGCACTGCCAGCACTGTGGCCCCGGGCTTGGCTGACAGCAACGGCGGCAACTGATCCATCGGCGCCATCCGGCTCCAGATACGATCGTTCAAATCATCCTCATTCTCCAAGGTCATCACCTGGCTGCTTCGACCTTCTGGGGTCAGCACCGGGTAAACTGACTCGGAAACTTTCCCCCACTTTTGGTTGGGGTCGAATTGAACCGGAAGCATGGCCTTGACCGGCGTCCCTTCATAGGAACCGGGCGAGTGCATCGGACCACAGAGCATGAGCAGCGACGCCCCCCGGTCCCGGATCAGCTCTTCCAACAGTTCAAGTTCCTCTTCGGCGAAGAAGCCCGCATCCACATCACCGAGAATGACTAGGTCATATGAAAAAGCCTCTTCCCGCTTGCTTGGAAAGCGCTCGATGTGCTCCGGAGAGTTCCGCGCAACCTCGGGCCCCACATTGGACGCGATGAAGGTTGCGTTAATGCGAGGATCACGCTTCAGAATAGCCCGAAGATAGCGGAACTCCCATCGCGCGTTCCCCTCGATATAGAGAACATTCACCTTTTCGTTCACGACTCTAATGCTGCGAGTCATCTCGTTGTTGGCAATCGAGACTTCGTCATCAAAGGGCTCCACCTTGATTAAAATCTGAGCGGCTCCCTTTTCATAAACATCCACGCGGAAATCAATATCCTCAAACTGCAGCCCACCCTCAAAGCGCACGGTGCGCTGCGAGACCCGCCGCCCATTCAGATAAACCGAGAGCCTCGCCGTGCGTAGTTCGTATCCTTTCGACTCCAAATGCACTCGGATGGGCACGCGGTCTCCGGAGAAGGCAACCTCTTGCATCACGATGTTGCGGATCGAGACATCATCGGGATCCGAAAGACCAAGCGGAACCGTATAAACGGGAATACTCCGGGCACCGAGATCTTGAAGAATCGCTTCGGCACGCTGCGAACTGGTATTATCGATACCGTCGGAAAACAAAACGATTCCCGCAGGAGAACTTCCACTCCTGTTCACAACCGCTTCCAGTGAGGTCGCGATTGAAGTTCCCGCGCCGGATGCTTTCAAGTCAGCGAAATCGTCCTCAACGATCACCCCTGCGTCACTGATGAGTCGCGGGGTCTGTTCAAAGACATAGTAACTCACATCAAGTGATTCCCCGAGGGAGCCAAAGGTGGGCTTTCCCGCTTTGATGAGAGCGGCCTCTCCCAAATCAAGTCGCGAAGAATTTGCGATCACCTGCCGCTGATTCGAATCCAGCGCCATCACCATGCGATCGACATCACCTTCCTCGCCTAGCTCCACCATCCCCAAGGCGGCCGCCGCCTCTACGATATCACCAGGACGCTTGCGTTGATCCCTCATCGACATGCTTTCGGAAATATCGAGTAGCACCGGAAAGCTACGGGTATAGGTTTGAGTCTCCGTCACAACCGCAGTGGGTTCCAGCAAGGTCGCAATCACCACCGCCAGAGCCACCCCCCGGAAAACAGCGAGCATGACTCTGAACCACAAGGGCAGGCCCCAAGCTCGACGATAAAGAAAAAGACTCAGCAAAATGATCCCTGCAAGAATCCCCACTAAAACCAAGGTCGACAAGGGACGAGCCCAAAAGATCTCTTCAATCTGTGCCACTGCAAAAAATACTTCAGGCATCTTGGGTGACGGCTGGGGTTTCCGGAATCGCTTCCGCTTGAGTCGCGTTCGCTTCTTTTCGCTTTCGAAGACGATCCGCGAAAAGACTTTCGACAAATAAAAGAACAAGCCCCGCAATCAGGAATTGTCGCCAGGCAGAACGTCCCGTGCGACTCGCGGAAATCGCCGATGCGAGCCCCTCGCCGGCGTGGACCGTGACGATTTCGAGACCATCGAGATTTTGATCCAACTGCGCTGCACTCAAGGAAGCGACCTGTGACTCCGCAGGGTCGACATTGACTGCCACCGGAACTCCCGCTGCCTGGACGCTGACCCGTGCAGTGTAAAATCCGGCCTCCCTAGCATTCTCCAGCATTGCCACAAATTGCTTGCGATGCTCACGAACAGGAACGGAAATCGCTTCTCCTGCGGGAGTCTCAAAAACGGCATCACTGGCATCGGGTTGCTCCACATAGGAGAGCGTCAGGGAATCACCAACGGTTCGGGCCTGCTCAAATTCCCGCCCCGCCAGATAGGTCACAATTTGTTGCATCAACATCGGAAAAACCGGAGTCAAAGCCATGTTATTCCAACTGGGCTCTGCCGACGTAGTAAACATAAAGACATGGCCACGTCCCAAGGAATGCTCCAGCAGCACCGGCGACCCACTTCCAGCTAAACTCAGCACCGGAAAACTTGAAGGCAGCGGCTCAACCTCCAGCCGCTTCAAAAATCGCGTCTCACTAAAGAGATCCTCGGGCAATGAGCGCAAGGGCAGGCAGACGGAGTGATCCGGCAAGGCCGGGTCAAGCGGGCGGCCCGCGCCAAGACTCGTGGAAACATCGGCGACCTGTCCCAACTTCGCCGGCAGCAGAGGCGTCGGCTCACTGGAGAGTCGTTCATTCCACACGACCGTCTTCACATGATCTCCCCCAAACCAAACGAGTCCGTTTCCTTCACGAACGTGTCGCGAAAGTTGCTCGATCTGAATCGGGGTCATCTCGGGAACGTCCACCAGGATGACCACGTCCACCTCACTCAAATTTTCAGAGGGTAGCGACAACCAGGGCACCGAACGCACCACGTAATCCTCATCAGCCCCACCGTCTCCACGAGCAAGGAGAGCCGAAACCACCAGGTTCCCGGCCTCACCACCCGCACCATCGACACAAAGAACCGAAACTCGGTCGCGGACGATCGCCACGGAACGCCGCACGTTGTCTTCCAGCAGAAGATCTTCGGAAATCTCCGCCGTGATCCGTGTGGGCCCGGCATTGAGGAAAGGGACAAAGAGAGACACCGTTTCAGATGCGCCTGGGGCGATCATCGGAATAGTTTTGGTATCGACCTGTCCATCCTCAACCCGGCATCGCACTTCGACATTTGTAACCGGCAATGACCCCAGATTCTTAACGGTCGCCTGATACCGGGCGGTCGTTCCTTTCCGCAGCACACCCGAAATCAATTCAAATTCCGTGACCGCGAGATTTTCGGGAGTCCCGGAAACAGGAACGACAAAAAGATCCGCGGTGGTTTTTAGACTGGCAAGGGCCTCCTCGAAGCGAGCAGAAGACTCCCCCCAATCCTGAGCCTGCATGTCGCTGATGAAATAAACTTCCTTCCGGGCGGCTTCCATGTCGCCAGCCAATTCCTTGAGCCGTCTGGGAACACGGTCGAGATTCAAGCCCACCGGAGCTGCCACGACATCTTGAAGACGCGATTGAAAACGCTTCCGGTCATAGGCCATGTTTCGAATCAGAACCTCGTCTTCACCGCCGAGAAGAACCAACGACACCGGGTCTCCTGGCTGAAGGGTTTTTGCGATGACTTCCACCTGCTCAAGGGCTCGTTCAAAACGGGACTCCCCTTCGGCTCCATGCGCCATGCTCATAGAAGCATCAAGCCCGATCACCACTCCCGCGCGGGATTCTCCGGGAAGCCACTCAAGCGCACTTTCCTCCCATGAAGGACGGGAAAAAGCCAACACGAGAAGAAGGATGGCCAAGCAACGCATGATCAGCAAAACCACATCGCGAAGACGAATCTCGCGCGACCGAACTCGCACGTTTTTATTGAGGAACTGCATGGCCGCCCAGTCGGTTCGCTTGACCTTCTGTCGGGCCAGCAAGTGGGCTAGGATCGGCAAGCCAATCCCGAGTGCGGCAAATAAAGTAAATGGATTAAAGAAACTCATGGCCGGGCGATTATCGATCCCCCTCCGATGGCGGTTTCACGTTCATGGAAAAATTCGCTCAGTAATCCGTCGAGAGGACGAGTGGTCTCAACCAGCTTGTAGTCAATATCTCCTGCGACACATCCTTCACGCAATGACTCCAAATAGACTCTAATGTTCGCTAAATATTCTTCACGAATTCGCTTTGGCTGGGTCGTCACCGGTTCTTCACCTTCCAGCCCCTCAAAGCGCCAAGTGCCCTCAAAGGGAAAGGTCATCTCATAGGGGTCGAGCGTATGAAAAACGACCACGTTGTGTCCGTCGTGTCGAAGGTGATCCAGCGCGCCGAGAATGTCTTCCACGTCCGACAGCAAATCGGAAATCACCACCACAACCGAACGCCGCTTTATCATCATGGCAATATCGTGCAATTGCTTCGCCAGGCTGGTCTTGGGCGTCGGCTTGATGTCTTTCAGAATGCGATCAATTTCGAGAATGATGCTCCGTGAGGATTTGGGCGGAAGGTAAGCGCGCACTTCGGCATCGAAAACCGAAAGCCCAATCGAGTCCCGTTGCTTGAGCACGAGATAGGCGAGCGCAGCCGAGAGAAACTTGGCGTATTCCAACTTGCTTACCTTCCCCGAGCCGTAGGTCATCGATGAGCTGGCATCGATCAGGAGATGACAATCGAAGTTCGTCTCCGCTTCAAAGAGCTTGGTGTAATAGCGATCGGTCCGGCCAAAAACGCGCCAGTCCAAAGTACGGATCGGGTCGCCCGGCGCGTATTGCCGGTGATGGGCAAACTCCGTGCTGAATCCCTTCAAGGGGCTGCGATGGCTTCCCACCCGCAAACCTTCCACCACCTCACGGGCGATGACTTCCAGATCACCCAACTGCTGCAACAGTTCCGGATCCAGGTAGTTGGTATCGGGCAAATGCTGGGACATGCGACGATCGAAATGCGATTAGCTGGCTTGCTGTTTGAGCAGCTTTTCGTCGGAAGGAATTTCCTCGAGTAACCTCGCGATCAAGGTATCGGAGGTCTCCCCTGCCGAACGCGCGGCGAAGCTCGGTATGACGCGGTGACGCAAGATTGGCAGCGCCAGCGCCTGAATATCTTCAATGGCGACATGACAGCGACCACGCAAGGCAGCACGCGCTTTTCCAGCTACGATGAGATTCAAGGATGCCCGCGGACCGGCACCCCAAGCCATGAGCTTTTTGACAAACTCAGGCGCGTCGGATTCGTCGGGACGCGTCGCGCGCACCAATGAGGCCGCGTATTCGAAAATGTGATCGGCCACCGGAATGCGACGCACCAGGTGTTGGAATTCCACGATGGCTTCCCCGTCGACGACCTTCTTCACTTCGGGCACGTCATCAGTGGTCACGCTCTTCATGATGTCGATCTCCTCCGAGCGATCGGGATACTTCACCATGATGTTGAAAAGGAATCGGTCGAGCTGCGCCTCGGGAAGCGGATAGGTTCCTTCCTGCTCGATCGGGTTTTGCGTCGCTAGCACGAAGAATGGCTCGTCGAGCTTATAGTCCTCACCACCTGAGGAAACGCGCTTTTCCTGCATCGCTTCGAGCAAGGCCGCCTGCGTCTTGGGAGGCGTCCGATTGATCTCGTCGGCCAAAAGCAGGTTGGTGAAGACGGGGCCCTTTTGGAACTTAAACCGCCGCTCGTGCGTCTCGGGATCTTCCTGAAGGAGCTCCGTTCCAGTGATGTCGGACGGCATGAGGTCGGGCGTGAACTGAATGCGCTTGAAACCGAGCGACATCGTTTCGGAAAGCGAGCTTACCAGAAGAGTCTTCGCCAATCCTGGTACCCCAACGAGCAGGCAATGCCCGCGGGCAAAAATAGAGATTATCATTTCGTCGATGACATCATCCATGCCCACAATCGTTTTCCGCAATTCCGCAAGAATCGCGTCGCGGGCCTCGCCGAGTTTCTTCACAGCTTCCACGTCGTTTTCCGGGCTCGTTTTTGTGTTCTTCTCGTCCTTCATTTTGTCAGCTCTTTAATACTGGAAACTGATACTGGAAACGAAGTCATTGTTTACAGTCGGGATTACCTTTTTATCATTGCCACCCCTACCTCTTTGGTAGACCCTCTCCCACATGGAATCCCTCGAGATTCGCTCTGCCGTCGATCAAGTCGCCGAACACCTTCGCAAAGAGCTCCTCCGGGGGAACCTCAGCGGCACCATGCCCGGCGTCGAACCGATAGCGAAGGAGCTTGGCGTGAATCACAAAACCGTCCGCGCCGCCATGCGCCAACTCGAGGACCAGGGCCTCCTCGTCGATCAGGGCAAGGGAATCCAGCGCCGCATTGTCCTGCCCAGAGACCACGCGCCGGCCACCCTGCGGATCGGCTTGCTGCAGGGCGATTCCAATTCCCAGGGCGTCAGCTACGTCATCGAGATCCGTCACCTCCTCGAGGAAGCGGGACACGTTCCCTTCTTCCCAGACAAATCCCTGGAAGATTTTGGCATGGACGCCGGAAGAGTAGCTGACTACGTCGAGCAATTCGACGCTGACGCTTGGATAGTGAGCGCAGCGTCCCGGTCGGTCCTCGAATGGTTCTCCAATTATTCCACTCCGTCCTTCGCCCTTTTCGGGGGGCGCCAGGGCCTACCCATCGCCGCCGCCGGCCCAAACAAGACACCCGTGTGCTCCGACGCCACCCGTCATCTCATTTCCCTCGGTCACCGGCGCATCTCCATGCTCATCCGCAAACAACACCGCATCCCAAAACCCGCCGGCTCCGCCCTCGCCTTCGTGAACGAACTCGAAGCCGCCAACATCCCCTGCGGGTCATTCAACCTGCCAAAATGGGAAGAAAGCAAGGGAGGCTTTAAGAGGCTGCTCACATCGCTTTTCGAATACACCCCGCCCTCCGCCTTAATCATCGATGAAGCATTTCTCTTCAACGCCGCCGTCTTCTTCCTCGCCTCCCGCGGGATCAAGATTCCGAAAGACGTCTCGCTCATCTGCACCGACGCCGACCCCAGCTTCGCCTGGTGCGAACCTTCCATCGCACACATCCGCTGGGACTACCAACCCGTCGTCCGCCGCATCGGCCAATGGGCCAACAACGTCGCAAAAGGAAAAGAAGACTACCGCCAAACTCTCACCAAAGCCGAGTTCATCAAAGGCAGAACCATCGGACGAGCGCCGCAACGGTAAATCTTCAATTCCAGTTCACCTTAGCGGCTTCACTTCAGGGAACCCGCTGCAGTCCGCCCGCCCAAGCGAGCCTTGGAATTCGCATATCCCTTTCCTGAAGACGTTTGTAACCTACCTGGAAACCTGTCCCCACTGAGGCAGGTTACTCAAAGCCCATCCTCACTTCTTCTGAAATACTGCGTGCTTTTTTTGCCTCCGGAAATCAAGTAAGCCATGAGATCTTGCAATTCCTCCTTGTCCATCGAGACAATCATGCCCGGTCGCATCATGGAAATCTGCGAAGGCTCAATGAACTTCACTGATTCGGCCAACTTCTTGACCAGCTCCCCGAGATTGTGGGGATTCGGCGCCACCGCGATTTCCTTGTCGGTTTTGTAAATTACACGACCGTAGAAAGATTCGCCGTCTTTCAGTTTCACCAGGCTGGCGTGGTATTGCTTGGAGACGGAATCGCTCGGCTCGCAAATCGAAACCAGCATGTCCCGGATAGAAAACCGTTGTCCCACCGATCCCATATCAGGGCACCACAAACGATTAATCTTCTCATGACCTCTTCGAACTTACTGCCTCTTCAAGACAATCCACTTCGATTTCCAGTCCGGGTTGCGCCGGGTGCTGAATTCGCCCTCTTCCATGAGAAGGTATTCACCTCCGTCAATGGTCACGGTCTTCATCTTCAAGGCCTGATACTTTTCGAGGTCCATCAAGGTGTCACCAGACCAAACCTTGATCGGGTCGTTGGTGTTCCCGTCGGACTTGAAGGTCACTTGTTTGATCTTGGCCCGGTTGACATCCCTTGGTTTCTCGGGATTGAAATCCTCAAGCTTGGCGACGAGAGAAACGGTCTGCCATGACCCAAGAATCCTCTCGTTCGGAATCACCTTGCCATCCCAGCGAAAAAGGTTGTCGTCAGGGTTTTGCGAAGCATCTTCTTGGTCCAACTTGGACTGCCAGTCCGAAGAAGTCATCGCAACGACCTTGGCCGACTTTGTTACCAGCTCGTCGCCCATTGGCGGAAGCTTTTGCTCGTCGAGATGAAGACTAAACTTCCCCTGGGGAACCTTGGAACTGGGCTTGGTGCTATATTTAGCGTTGTAGCGGATGAAAGTCTTCACCGCGATAGTCACCTCGCCGCTCTTGAAGTCATCGAGAAATTCCTTGGTAATATAGGCGCCCTTGGGGCGACCACCAGACCCCCGTCCGCCACCTTGTTTTGCTTCGACCAACTCTTTGCCGTTCACGAAAATCTTGTGGCCGCCTCCTGCGCCGACGTGATCCCCGCTGTTCTCACGAAGTCGGTAGCGGTGCCCCTCCTTGAGCGGAGGAATCTTGAAGGTTCCCCTCATCAAGAGCACTTCCTTTTCCCAAAGAGTATTGATCGGCGTCGCGCCGTAACATCCCGGCCCAACACAAGTGGGATTACACTTTGTGATCGGCCCGTTCGGAAGCTTGCCATCGTAAGTTCCAAAAGGACTCTTGCCCGTCTTCCAGCCGGCTTTCTTTGGGTCAAAATCAAATCCGTAAAACTGCTCCATCCCCTTTGGCAAGGTCACCTCGCGATAACGGGAGACGAGTTGGTCGAAGGGTACCTGCTCCGACGCGATAGGATCAAAGCTATGATACGACCACTCGACATTTCGCAGATCCAGAAACATCTTCCATTCGTATCCCTCGTAACCCGCACGTTGGTAGAGCGATGCCAATTCATCAAGAGGCTCCCTTCTTCCTCCCGGGTATCCGCTTTGCGATTCGCTTGCCTTCAACGGAAGCAAGCGCTTGCGATTCTTCCCAACAAACTCCGGGATCAACTCATCCATGATGATAGGCGTAATCGCCTTCTTCAGCTTGGAACCAAACTTCGTTGAGTCGGCTGCGAGGTAGAGTTCCTTGAAAGGAAGAATTTCGTCAGGATGCTTTTCTTTGGCAATTTCATAGAGCACATCGAGTCCGCCTGGCACCTCAGCCAGAGAAGCGGCGATGGCATCGAGGTGGTAGTCATAGGTTGGCTTGAGGTTCTGGCCGGCGGGGCTGGATTTCTTTCCTTCGAATCCGAGGAAAGTTTGTTTGAGCGTCTCCGCTGCGAGTTTCTGCACCTCGGGCGCGGCCTCTTTAATCTTGGTCCGAATCGCGGAACCAAATCCCAGCGTCACCGAGACGCGCTGGTTCTTTCTGACCAACTCGCCCATCGCCGGAAGAATTTTTTGATAGCACCGCTCATCCGTCGCCACCGGAGTCAGCGCATTCAAGGCGGCATTCTTAAGCCAATCTTCATCGTGCGTCAGATAAGGAAGCAGGTCGTCGACCAAGGGAAAGACTTGCTCCACCGAGCCACGGCCCACAAGCTGAATCGCGGCGTCCTTGACCCACCATGATTCTTCGGGATCTTTCATCGCCTTCACCGCGAGTGCGTAGACTTCGGGTGTCACCGCGCTTCCCTGTGACAAAACCGCACCGAACATCACTCGGCGAACGCGCGCGTCGTGGTGCTTCAAAAACTCCATCACCAAATGGGGGCGCACTTTGCCGCCGCCAGTCTTCTTGCCGATGTATCCGTAATTGATCCCCACCGCCTTGAAGGCTGCGATGTTGCGAATGGCAAAATCCTGATGATGAACATACTTCCGGATCTCATCGTCGCTCGGTTGCTCCGAACCGTGGAAACGTTTCAGAAAATGCAAACTGGAATCGTGTGCCAGCGTCTCGCCTGAGAGATCCTGCTTCCTGCCAGAAGCATCCGGCACCGCTTCAATCGACAAAAACTCATCATCCTCGGCCGTGCCCCAGGGCCGCGAAGGCAGCTTGTATTGCTTCGACCATCTCGTCGGTGGCGCTCCGGTGATACGCAGCGTCTTACGCGGCATGGTGTAGGATAGCGGATAAGCCACGCCCCATTGCTCCTTGTCGTATCCCGCACCACCGAGGATTCCGAACGAGCCATCGAAACGTCGCGAGAGATCATAGTGCCACTGCCGGTTATCCATGAATTCGCGATAGTGAATGGGCGCTTTCTCGTAGAGCAAGCCCATCGAGGCGCTCCGCCAAATCTCGCCGATGCCTCCACCGGTGTGACCGTGAAGCATGAAAGTCGTGTTGTAGAAACTCATCATTGCGGCGGTGTCGCGCGCCCGGGCATAGACCGAGTTCTCGCCTTCCGGCGTCAGCGCAGCCGCAGCCGCCATCGCGATGGCCAGCTTCCCGTTCTTGCCATTATCAACAAAGTTCGAATAGGGACGATTGTCTCCGTAGGGATTGCTTCCGCGTCCGGCGTAGCGATAGAAATGCCGCAGCGCTCCGTGGAAGGTTTTGTCGGGAACATTCGCGCCACATTCCTTGGCCAGCATCAAAAAAGTGACCACGTGCGTTCCCGCCGCATTGAGGTGACCACTACCGTAACCAGTCAAGGCACTCCCCCGCCCGGCCCAGGCATCGTTATGTTGGGACTTTGCCGCGCTATCGACCCACGCCTGAATGTTAGTAAGGATTTCCGGTTCTCCGGTTTTTAAATAACACTCGGCCAAACCGATCCCGCCGTATCCGGTATACCAAGGATAGGGATGCGCCTTGGCCGTGCGGGCCCAGTTACGAACCACTTCGAGGTCTTTCTTCTCCCCGGTCGAGAGGAGAAACAACATCCCGATATCGGCGATCCCTTTGTTGCCGTCGGTCGTCGAAAGATACTCCGCGACCTGCCGGACAATCTTATCCGACTTGGGACAATTCAACGGCCAGGTCTTGCTGTAAGCTCCCAGAACGGGAACTTTCACCGTCACCGCTTCTGCTTCGCCCTTGATCGTCAATTTGATCACGCCATCGGTCGCCTCGGCTTTCGCCAAAATCTTTCCCAACTGAATCCGCGGATCGATGTCGGCCAACTTCTCCCCGTTGATGCGCTCGATGATCTGCCCCTTCTTCACCTTCCCAGTCTCTGCGGCCGGAGAACCTTCCTCGACATTCTTCACCCGCATCGTGAAGGCCGGTTGAATGAGTTCGATGCCAATCCCCACCGGACCAAAGCGATCGACCGACTGCAAGGACTGCTTGGGAGAAGGCGCCGTCGAGAAAATCGGGGTCTCTTTGTAAAATGGCTCCTCAGCCGGGGACAAGCCAACAAGGCCGGTCAATAAAACGAGCTTGGTCAAACGCGAAAATTGAAATGCGGAAATCATAATTCGAAACTACTCGGGTCAAAGCCTCTGGCAGCCAATACAATTGCTCCACAAATGACCACCCGATTCGACAAGCAAGCCTGCTCTTATTGAAGCAGGGGGATTTCTGAACGGAATAAATTCCTGAAAGATTAATGGTCTCACGTCACGAAAAACAACCCTGAAGGGATTGCGGTCCAAAGCTCCGGATTTCTATCTGGGTAACTACCCCATCAACTGCTTGATCGCACCGGTCTGATCGATCTTCTTCCGCGCAGTCTCCAGATCGAAGTCACCGTAATGGTCGATGGGGTTTCCGTGGGCGTTGAGAAGGGTGGTATACCAATTGCCAATCGACTTGTGTCCCTCGGTTGCATGATAGGGCAGGCGGATGTAGCGGCCGGTCATATCGAGGTTACAGTTGTCGCCGGCGAGGACGACGAAGGGAGCTTCCGTTCCATGACTGTGGTGCCCTTCCCCGTTCTCCGGAAAATACATCACGACGGTGTTGTCGAACATGGTGCCCTTGCCTTCGGGAACAGCTTTGAGTTTCTCGACGATCCCCGCGACCTGATCCATGTGGCCGATGCGGATCTTTTCACGGATCTTATCCGCCGAAACCCCGCTGTATCCTCCGTTGTGACCCAGCTCATGAATGGAAATATGATCCCCTTCATTACCGGGCATCCCTTTGATTGGGGTCGACAATTCATCGATGGTGTAGGTCACGACATTGGTCAGACCGGTCACGAGGGAGGCGATGAGAATATCGGTCATGGCCTTTTGCTTCTCGGGCGTGCTGGCATTCGGGCCGCCATCGGCATGGATGGGATCGATCTCCGGCAGGTACTTCGCAATGGCATCCGACATTTTCTCCAGCTTCTTATTCCGGGCACGGATCGATTCGATGGAGGCGATGTGATTGCTTAACTTGAGCTTCTCGTATCCCTGCAGCGCCTCGGCCTTGAATGATTCCTCGCCCTGCAAAAACTCGAGCATGGAATTATCCGAATCAACCGCGCCGGGATTGGTGACGGACTTAAACAATTCGTTGTAAGCGGTCTGGGGATCGGCGTAGCAGTAGTTGCGCTGATGCGGAGCGGGAGCGGAGTATCCCGAGACGATCCCGGTGCGGAACTGACTGTAATTTCCAGTGAGCGAAAGTTCGACGTGCCCGAAAGGAGATGGAAACAATTTCGCCAACTCAAAATCGATGGTAGCGCGCTTGATTCCGCTGAGAGAATTCCGTCCCGACTTGTAGGCCCCCATCACGGAGGAGTAGGACCAGTGACCGTTCTCACTCATCTTACAGGAAAGCCCCTGTAGGATTCCCAGATTCGCTTTGTGCGCATCGAGAGACTTCAACCAAGCCGGCAACTCGTGCTTGCCGAGATCGACCTCGAATGGCTGCTTCTTGTCGTCGAGGGCTTTTTCCTCGGCAGAAAAGGTCGGCAAGGCCAGCTCCTTCGGGCGAATGCCATTCGACTTGCGAATGAAGACAAACCTCCGGGGCGTGCCTCCGGTGGTCTCCGCCGCGAGGGCACTCAGAGACGGTCCGAGAGAGAGCGCACCCAGACCGAAGCCTGACTTTTTAAGGAAATCTCTTCTGCTATTCATGACTGGTATTTTGGGAAAGTGATTTTCGATAGAGGAAGGAATCGGATGTAAGCAGCGAGACGATGACGGCATCGAAACTGCCCCCATTCTTAAGGTAAGCCTGCTCCGCGTCGATCAAAGTTTTCGAGTCGGAAAGGAATTCGTTGCGTCCCATAAAATATCGGAAGGCATAGCGAATGATGGATTGGCGGACGCGATCCGACTTCACCAAACGCCCGGCGAGATCGATGCCATCCTTGACCTCGCCGTCGAGTGACTTGTCCCCTGTTCCGTAAAGGGCGCCCTTCGCATCGACCGGAAGGGTCTTGTAGGTATCGCGCAAATCGACATGCGGCTTGGCTTTGTCCGGACCTTTCTTGATGAGATTATCGGGATGCTCGAGCGATTCCTCGGTGCGGTAGCGCCCGAAGTCATCGTACATTTCCAAAGCATACCCGAGCGGATTCATCCGCTCGTGACAGCGCCAGCAATAGTCAACCTCGGTGACTTTCGCCAGACGGCTGCGAAGCGTCTTATGATGATCCTCCGGAATCACCGCTTCCACCGTGATGGGAATATCGGGAATAGTTCCAGCGAGGAGTTTTTCGCGAATCCACTTCCCGCGGATCACTGGATCGGTCTCGGTATTCTGCGAATGCGCGATAAGCCAGGCCGGATGAGTCAGCATGCCCTTGCGATGCGCGACCTTGGCGGGCTGAACTCCGGGATAATTCCAGTGGTCCAATTTGATGTTGAAGAACTTGGCCACCTCGGGAGAGCGCAGCTGCTTTCCCGTGCGGGTGTCGGCATTGTATTTACCATGCGCGGGAAAGGAGACGAAGGGCGCGGCAGCGGTCTGACCTTTGTCAAAGCGCAGAGTGAAACTCTCCATGGCGGTTTTGAATTCGCGGATGGAATTACGGCGACCTCTCTGGCCCAGGTTCTTCACATCCACTCCGCGCATATTTACCTCCGCCAGAAATTCCTTATGCTCCAGGAGATCCTTTTCCTCGAAGTTCTTCCAATCGAGATCCTTGAAGTAATGATAGATTTTTCCAATCCGCTCGGAGAATGCCGTCATCGCCTCGTTATCGCCCGAGTGGAAGACGTAGAACTTCTCGGTTCCCAGCAACTCCTCGAAGACATTCTGGTCCTTACTAATTATGTGATCCACGAGACGATCGGCCTCCCCTACCAAACGCCCCTTCGCACCATCGTAATTCCCTCCGAAACGTTTGTTGTCTTTGAAGACGGGCAGCAATTTCTGATATCCAAAAAACTCCCGGAAGAATCTCAGCTTACGAATCGGAGTGTTAGTGATGCTTGCGGTAGACTGCAAACGCTGGACCCCTTCATCGATGACGTAAAACTGATCTCTTTTCTTCAAGAGCCGCTCGACCTCGCGTTGGTAATCTTCACGCGTGTTGAGCCGACCCTCCTTTGCCGCTTTCACCAGTTCCGCATCGGGGCTGCTGTCGGTGAGAGCATAGGAAATGGCGTAGCTGGCATCGCGGGGCGAAAGCATCTTACGTCCATGCTCGTCCGCCTCCCCCTGTCCGAACTCGCCGCGATAAACGAACTCGGATCGCAGGATGAGCGTTTGAATAAGCTTCTCGATCGTGGGCAGGCGACCGAGGCTTTTGATAAAGGTTCCTGCCAATGATTCATACTTTTCGGCTTCTTCCGGCGAAGGTGAACGTTCGAAGATCTTCACGAAGAGTTCCTCGACCAGACCCTTCACGACCTCGGCATCCGGAGCACCAGCTGCATCACGTTCCTTGCGAAACCCTTCCTCCCAATCGGCCATGCACTTTTCGATGATGACATTGAAGCGATCTCCTTTCTGGCGGTGCTTTTTGATCGTTTCCGAAACAATCACCATCTCCGTGGCATCGCGGGGCTTATATGCGTGCGGCTTGTTGCGGTCGTTATACTTGTGCTGCTCGATCTGCTTTCGCCACTCCTCCATGTAATTCATCATGAAGGTAACCCTAGCTTGGATCTTGCGTTCGTTGTCGCCGAAATTGAACCACTCCCGCTGGCACTTGTTGATGAGTTCTTCAAGGCTATCTCCATCCTCTTCCAATCTCCTCATCGAGCGGAAGATCACCAACAACTCCTCCCGTCCGGGGTTTGCCGCGTGAAACGGCGCCTTCTTGGCGCCCTCGGCCAGCACGATTTCCTTGGCCTCGACCGGGACGAACTTGGGAAGGAGAGCTTTGTGTTGATCTCCGTAGAAATCTTTGAGAATTCGCTCGATATGGGTATTCAAAAACCCTCGCCGTGATTCGAGAATCTTTTCGTGATCCCACTCCTGCTTCATCAAGCCAAACGCCGAGGGCAGATAACGCTGATCACGCCTGGTGAGATAGACCATGTAATTCGCCGCTTCTTTGGCGTTGGTGATCATGGTGAGGAGGTGCCCGCCATCCAGAGTGGTATTGGCGTAGTAACGCACGCCGGTATTGGTGGGCAGGAGGAAAGGGTTGGTGAGATTCACCCTGCGGTTGTTGTCGCCAATCACCGACTGTCCTTTCCCATCGATGGTCTTATTGGAACTGTGATTGAGGAGCTTGTTAAATTTGGCATCGAAGATGAACTCGCTGATCAACCAACGGCGATCCGGAGTGAAGGCCTTCTGGTCGGCATACTTTCCCGAGTATAATTTTTCGTGATCGATAAAGTTGCCATATTCCGGCTTGCGCAACTTGTCCTCCAGCTTGGAGGCGTTGTGCATTGCCAACTCGGCGGACAACCACTTGATCATCTCGGCACGTTCGACTTCGGAGGGTTGCCTCTTAGCCTTCCGCGTGGGCATCTCCTCGATGAAGATCTGCTCCTGCATCTTATTGAGAATATCGAGGCGGGCCTGGGGTTTTAGCGTGTTGAGATTATCAAATTGCAGATCGCCTTTCTGCTCCCATTCATCATGGCACGAAAAACAATATTTCGCGACAAGATCCGGCCCCTTCTCGGCTATCGCCGGAAGTATTCCCAGACCGACCATCACCGCTGTTTTGACAATTCTGTTCATCATCTTACTCTCCCCGGATCTACACGAAAATCTGGGCTTGGTCCTTTAACGCATCACTCCAGGCCACACTTACAGATTCCGGAGAAATCACGGAGCAAGCTGCACGCGCACAAAGTCGAATGCTCCGCCGGAAAGGTTGATCTGAACGGTCGCGCGACCGCTGGAATCCGTCGTCACCACGCTGTTGTTCGCTCCACTAATCTCACCCAAATCACTGCCGGGATTTGCCTGGGTCAAATTCTCTAGGAGAATTCCAGGAGCAAAATTCAAAGTGGAATCAGAGCGGAGGATGTAGCCCGTTCCCGGACGTCCGGTGATCGACACTTCCCATTGATTTCCGCCGATATGATCAAGAGACTGCAACGCAAGTTCCTGCGGAGAAATGTTCTCCTGCAACTCCACCATGGCCCGTCCAAGCGCGTCGCCGGTGAGCAGATAAGTTTCCGCGTTGAGGTTGTAGTGATGCCCGGCATTTCCGGGAGATTCGGCGGAATCCCGCCAATAGCCACGAGCCTCGATCGTCTTCACATTCCCAGCAAATTCAGGGTAATTGCCAGTCTCGCCGCTGACAGCGAGCTGACCTTCCGCAACCGTCAATCCATCTCCACTAAGATCCCAGCCACCAAAGCCAATGGTAGCCAAGGCAAAGGGAGCATTAGGAATGGTAGTGTCGGGATAACGGGTTTCATAATACGTGCGCATCGCTTTGATGAGCTGAACCATGTTGGCTTCATAATTGCTGGCGTGAGGCTCCCCCTGATCCTTGTGGCCCTGCCACCAAACGTATCCTGAAATCTCAAATCCCTGATCGGCATATTCAGGATATTGGTTGGCAAAGTCATCGAGAATATCGACGACATTGAAGATCGAGTAAACATCCCACTCACCACCGACTCCCGGAGCATTGCCCGCACTCGAGAGATGGTCCGTATTGCTGATGTAGGTCACGCCATCGTGTTTCACCTGGCAGTTGTCCGGATAGTCGACATCTGCGGCCCAGGCTGTCGGTCCCATGTCAGCCTCATCGAGAAAGTAGTCGTCGTATTGCTTTCCGGCATACCACACAAACGGCGAAGGACCTCCACCGATCGGCCAAGCGTTGGGCGACTGTCCGTATCCGGCGTAGGTGTTGCCATTGTAATCAAAACCCCGGCTTCCCGGAGGGAGACAATCCCAGCTGATGCTGCGGTTTCCGATTGAGCTCTTGATCAACAGGACCGGCTCATCGTGATACCAGCCCATCACATAGCCGAATCCCAACTCGGGACCAAAACTGGATCCCGCCACATCAGGAGAAAGATTTCCATTTCCGATATCGCTAATCACGCCGCGATATTTCACATCGTTACGGGTGGTCCAATTCCCATCCGCGTCAATCATATCAGGAAACTTTTTCTCCACATTTGTCATGTAGCGCAACGCTCCCTGGTCTCCGTTTAGGCGCCCAAAACCCACCATGTTTGATTGACCGGACATGATGTAGACTTTCACCGGCTTGTTCGCGCTGCCGGTGGAACTATCGGGATCCGGCAACGGATAAGGAATGTCCGGATTGTCGTTCTCATCCGTCGGATCAGTAAAGGACGCCGCCACTTCATACCAATCGTCTGCATTGTCGCCGTCACTGTCGGGATTCAGAGGACTGGTTCCAAGATCATCGGCATCGACAAAGGTCCCACTATTATTCTCGGCTCCATCAGAAAGTCCGTCTCCATCGGTATCGGCACGAGTGGGGTCAGTTCCCGTGTCTACTCCACTTCTCCAGGTTCCGTTGTTAGATTCTGCACCGTCCCTCACTCCGTCGCCATCGGTATCATCGTTGGTGGGATCGGTGGGAGGACGCAATCCCGCACCTGCCACCTCGGGACCGTCATCGAGGCCATCACCATCAGTGTCTGGGATGGTCGGGTTGGTGCCCAGTTGGTATTCCTCCCAATTGGTCAGGCCGTCACCGGCACCACCATTTTCGAGATCATCTTCGCGATTCAATCCCGTGATGCTTCCCGAATGCTCCTGCTCATAATCATCAGGAAAGCCGTCGCCATCAGAATCGATGACAATGAAATCAAAGACGGTACTCTCCAGGGGAGTTCCCGTCGGGGCGCCATCGAGATAGGAATCGACGCGCCAGTAGTAATTCCCTCCGCCGGGAACATTGACAGTGTGAGAAGTCGTATTGAACCCGGCGCTTAGCACCTTGATCATGGAGCCGGGATCAGTGCCAAACCACAAGTCCACCCATACGTTAGTCCCGGTATTTGGATCGAGATTGGTCCAGCTCAGCTCAATATCTCCAGCCTCCATGAGCGCTCCACTTTCAGGAGACGGTGAAAGCGGATGTTCGAGATCGATATGGAACACCATATCTCCACTGACGTTATTCATGGTTGAGTCACCCAAACCCCGGCCTCCAGTTCCAGACATGTAACGGGTCCCATCAGGATACTCATTGGAAGTCCGG
>MDTG01405552.1_pt1 | contig 19276 bp, 17 predicted proteins | sample 811421 | NCBI WGS metagenome assembly MDTG01 (sample SAMN05326645, study PRJNA326480) | marine metagenome | isolation source: seawater | place: Pacific Ocean: South East | collected 2011
CCAAAACAAGACCTTTTTTTATGGGTGGAAGATGGGATTCGAACCCACGGCCCTCGGAACCACAATCCGATGCTCTAACCAACTGAGCTACAACCACCATTGGGACGGCAAATATATAAATTTAGTAAACTACTGCATTGTTTTTTATACAAAAAACCTAACTTTGAATAACAATGAGCAACTCTAAAAACATACATATCTCTGGCATGACCTGCGCCAATTGTGCTAAGGGTATTGAAAAACATCTTAACAGCAAAGGTATTAAGGATATAATTATTGATTTTCCAAATTCTGAAGCTCGATTTATAGAAAGCGAATACAACAATACTGAGATAATCATCAAAGAAATTGAGTCAATTGGTTATAAAGCTAATGAAGGAGAAATTGAAGAAGACAATATAGTAGAAAAACTATTTGCAATCAGTTTAGTTTTTACCATCCCACTATTTAGCCATATGTTTCTCAATGAAGGGCATTTTCTTCAAAATCCAATAATTCAATTTATTCTTGCCCTACCAGTTTATTTTATTGGCTGCTATTACTTTGGAATAAGTGCATGGAACTCACTAAAAACAGGTGTTCCTAATATGGATGTGCTTATAATTATGGGGGCAACTGCTGCTTTTTTCTACAGTATTATTGGTTCAATAGCATTTCATGGAACTTCAGAGGCTCACAACTATCTATTTTTCGAGACAGCAGCTACCATTATTACTCTAGTATTATTAGGAAATGTTCTTGAACACCGCTCTGTTAGACAGACCACCACAGCAATTAAAGAGTTAAGTGCCATACAGAACATGACCGCTAAAAGAGAAAATAAAGATGGAACTATTCAAAGTATTCCTTTTAAAGATATAAGTCTAAACGATATTTTACTGGTTAATTCTGGCGATAAAATTCCAACAGATGGAATTATTATAAGCGGGCAAGGATATCTAGACGAATCTATGATAACTGGAGAAAGCGAAAGTATTTTGAAGAGTAATTCTGAACATATTATTGGCGGGACTATTTTAATCGATGGAAACATCAAAATGGAAGCTCAAAAAGTTGGTGAAGATACCTTACTATCCCACATTATTAAACTTGTAAAACAGGCCCAGAACAATAAACCTAATATTCAACGACTAGGAGATAAAGTGAGTAGTATTTTTGTGCCTGTTGTTATTATAATCTCACTATTAACATTTATTGTAAGTCATTTTATTTTTAATATAAATATTTCTGATGCTGTTATGCGCTCCATAGCCGTACTGGTTATTTCATGCCCTTGTGCAATGGGTTTAGCTACTCCAACAGCAGTAATGGTTGGATTGGGTCGTGCAGCAAAAATGGGAATACTTATCAAAGGAGGCAATACTCTAGAAGAATTAGCTAAAATAAAACATATTGTATTTGACAAGACTGGAACACTCACCAGCGGAGAATTTAAAATTGATAAAATCAACTGTGAAGAAAGTCAAAAAAGTACAATTATTAATCTTCTTTACTCACTTGAAATACACTCCTCACATCCTATTGCTAAATCCATAATAAAATCGTTAGAAAATGAAGCTTTTCTTTTAGATATTTCTGATATAAAGGAAATTAAAGGAATGGGTATTGAAGCTAAGTGGAATGGTGATTCTTATAAATTAGGCAGTGGAAAATTTGTAAATCAAACCGATGAAAACTATCAACAGTTTTTAACTAAAAATGACTCGTTAATAGCAAGCATAAAATGTAGTGATCAGCAGAAAGAAAATCTAACTGATACCATTCAAAATCTCAAAAATATTGGTCTAACAACAACAATTCTTAGTGGTGATAAACATAAAAAGTGTGAAGAATTAGGTCAATCTATAGGAATAGATAAAATATATAGCGAGCAATTACCACATGAAAAGCTTGAGAAAATCGAACTATTAAACAAAGAAGGCTTTGTAGCAATGGTTGGTGATGGCATCAACGATGCCCCAGCATTAGCAAAAGCACACATAGGTATTTCGTTAGGAGGAAGCACAGAAGTTGCAATTGAGTCAGCTCAAATCGTAGTTCTAAATACCTCGAACTTAAAGCAAATTGAACAAGCCTATAAGATTAGTCAACATACTCTACTTACCATAAAACAAAACCTATTTTGGGCGTTTTCCTATAATATTGTTGCCATACCAATTGCTGCACTTGGATTTTTAAATCCAATGTGGGGTGCATTATTTATGGCGTTTTCAGACGTTATTGTAATCGGAAATTCCTTGAGGCTTAAAAAGAAGAAAATTGACAGATAATAACACAGTCGTGAATTCTAATTTAAAACAGTTAAGCAGTAATTACTTCAGCTTATCTAAAGTATCTACAGTAATAAGCCTCTCAACTGTAAAGCCTTCACCGTAAGAAACTCTGGCAAGTCGACCTATATTAGCTGCTCTATAGCGAACACTATCAAGAAATCCTTTAGTAGAAATAATAGTTTCAGGCTCATCCGACTTAGCATTATAAAACTGTGAACTAAAAGCTTTAACAACTTCAATCTTTTTGTCAATATAATTACTTATATCTACTACAAAATCTGGTTCTATCTCATCAAATTGAATGTAATGGTAAACAACTTCTGGTCGCCAAGCATCTTGACCTGTTTCTATCTTCGGTAATCCAGATAAAAAACAAGCGTGGGATACTAAATCCGATCCTTTTTTATGATCAGGATGTCTGTCACTAACAGCATTAGCTAAAACTATTGTAGGACGATATTCTCTTATAATTTTAATGATTTCCATCTGATGACTTTCATCATTCTGAAAAAAACCATCTTTAAAATTCAAATTATGACGCATCTCAACTCCAAGTATCTGAGCTGCTTTTGCCGCTTCCTTATCACGAATTTCAGCACTTCCTCTAGTTCCTAATTCTCCCCTAGTCAAATCAACAATTCCAACTTTACTGCCAAGAGCTATATGTTTGGCAATTGTGCCACTACAACTCAACTCAACATCATCTGGGTGAGCTCCAAAAGCTAATATATCTAACTGTTTATCCATCTTGTAATCTTTTTAGATTTAGGACTGGTAGTGGGCAAAAAATAATCTACCCAATTACCTTCTTCATCAATAGTAAATTTCTGAAAATTCCATAAAACAGGAATATTTTTTCTTCCATTTTTACTTTTTTCTGTCAGCCACTGATAAAGAGGATGCTTATTTTTTCCTAAAACATTTATTTTTTCAAAAATAATAAAACTTACACCATATGTACTTGAACAAAAGGAAGATATCTGCTCGCTATCGCTAAACTCTTGATTGGCAAAGTTAGTAGAAGGAAAAGCTAAAATTTCAAAATTCAGATGTTTATACTCTCTGTAAAGCGCTTCTAGCTGTCCGTATTGCGTCGTTAGTCCACACTTTGAAGCTACGTTCACTATCAAAACTTTTTTACCTTTCAATGAGGACATATCAAAGTCTGTTCCATCTATGGTTTTAAATGAAAAATCATAAATAGAAAATGAATCTGGATTGTTAAAATTACTCATACAAGATGTTAAAAAAGTGAAAAGAAATACAGTATAATATTTCATTATTTTAGAAAACGTTTTTGCCTCCATTTTGCTAATACACTAACAATAGCAATAACAGCAATTGAATAGTAAACAAATGATGGTATAGGCATAGGGTCACCTTTAGCATAGGAGTGTAATCCTGATAAATAGAAATTAACTCCAAAATAAGTCATAATAATAGAGCCATATGCAACAATAGATGCAAAATTAAAGGCAAACATACCCTTCAATTTTGGTATAAATCGCATGTGCAAAACAAAAATATAAATAAGCATACTAGCTAAAGCCCAAGTCTCTTTTGGGTCCCAACCCCAGTATCTACCCCAAGACTCATTTGCCCATATACCGCCCAAGAATGTTCCAATAGAAAGCATAAATAAACCAGTAGTTATACTCATTTCATTAATGTATGTTAGCTCCTTTAGACTATCACCTATTCTTAGTTTATTCGTCTTGTTTTGGATTATAATTAATATCAAATTTAAAAATCCAAGTAAAGCACCTAAGGCTAAAAAGCCATAACTCGCTGTAATAATAGCAACGTGAATAAGCAACCAATAGGAATCAAGTACAGGTACTAAATTTGTAATTTCGGGATCAAGCCAGTTTAATGCTGCAACCATCAATAGTAAAGATGATAATATTGCTGTTGCAGCTACTGTCATTAAACTCTTTCTAGCGAATGTGAAACCTGCTAATATGGTTGCCCAAGCAATATATATTACACTTTCATAGGCATTACTCCATGGTGCATGGTCAGAGATAAACCATCGACCCATTAAGCCTATCGTATGTGCAACAAAACCAACTCCAACCAATATAAATGCAAATCGAATAATGCCATTTCTCCACTTACGTTCTTTTAAGATTTGTTGAATTAGTAATAGAATCATTACCAATCCTACTAGAGCATAGTAGTATGAAAGGCGATTGAATACTTTAGCGTTGTTATAAAACACCTCTGTTTTTAGTTTTAAGTCAGAAGGGTAAACATCTGCTCCAAACTTCTTTTGGTAGTTCCCGATAGCTGTAAGGGTGTTATTTGCCACTTCATAATCACCATTCTTTTGAGCCTGCTGTAAGCTTCTGTAATAAATTGGTAAAATTGAGTTTACAAACAATGAATCATCTCCAAACAATAAGGCTTCACTGTTAGCGGATGAAATCCATTTATTGGATGGGTCATCAGGAATTGGAAAAAAGCGTAAAAAAGAACCGTTATAAACCATGTAAGAGATATTTACTCTTTCATCGACCGCCATAACCTCTTTGTCGTACTTACTACGTTCAGCAGGTTTTTTGGCATAGGCAACCTGTACATCATTCGTTAATACATATTTGGCTTCATCGCTGAAAAAAGATAAAAAAGAGGTATACTTTTCTTCTAGGCCTAATTTCTCTCTTAATTCATCATTATTTACTTTTATAATTGGAGCCAACTGCCACAAGTAAGGGTTTTGGAGCATACCTAATACGACTTGATTTGAATTCAAACCATTATAATCACTTTTTCGACTCACTTTTCTCAGAATTTCTGAAGTGGTAGTGTTAAATGGTTTCATTCGTCCACCTTCATCCTGAACAACTAACATTCCAAACTTATTGGCGTGTTCAAGGCTAATTGGCGTTGATAAAATAAGTGAATCAACAGTATTATAATCTTGTGCGACTATAGTCGTAGACAGGAAAATGAACATCATTAAAGTTGTTGTTCTTTTTATTCTTAAGTCATCAAGTTTTCTTCTCAAATTGGAAAAGCGTGTTTTCTTTGAAAAAATGGTAGCAATCATACCTACTGACATCATTAGATATCCAAGGTAACTTATCCAAGTCCCCCAAAAATCATGATTCACAGAAAGTACTGTTCCCAATTCATCTTGGTCATATGATGCTTGAAAAAAGCGATAGCCTTGATAATCAAGAACATTATTCATGAAAATACGATGGTCTGTTTCTTCTTCTCCATCTATTAATGTTACTTCACTTGCAAATGAGGCAGGACTATTTGAACCTGGGTAACGTTCTAACTGAAAATCATTTAAACGCATAAAAAATGGTGTCTGATAGTACATTGAGCCATATGACAGTGAATAGTTTAAGCCTCCCAATTGAAAGTGGTTTTTATTACTGACCATTCCTTTATCTCCAAAAAGCTCTACTATCTGTTCTTCTCCATTACTTTTTACTTTTACTTTAAGTAAATCTTCAAGCTCCTCTCCTTCTTTATTTACACCTTTGTAATAGCTAAGTGTCGCTTTTTCATTTAAGACAGGAACAACGAAGTTTTGACCTGAAACCATGTATAATGACCTCAACATTAGAGGCTGAATGCTATCTTTTTTAATTGAACCTTTAAACTGGTCTACCATTCTCATAAACTCAGCATCATCAGGCAGTTGAAGCATCAATTCGCCATCTTCATAAAAGAAATTGACGTATCCCGGCAAAGGTGTTCCAAAAGAGAAGTTGAGTCCTAAATAACGCTCTGCCCTACCTTCTTGCAAATAATAGGTCTCTCGACCATTAGCACCCGCCAGTACAATCGTAAGTGTAGGCAATCCCTCTCCAACTATTAGAGTATCTTGTGCATTAGGTACATAATCTAAATAGTCAATTGAAATATCATTATCTAAAAACTTAACCGTTTGACTAAATTCGTTGGAAGACAAAAACTCCAACGGACCCTGATAATCATCTAATAAAATAGGCTTGTTATAGTTATATTGATAAGCATTGTCGTGTACTTTAATTTGTAAAAAAGTTCCATCAGAAATAATTAAATCGGATTGCTCTCCTTCACGAATAGGCATCATTCCTTCAAAACTAACGTATCTTGTGATTCCAGCACCAATGACAATAATCACAAAAGATATATGGAACAATAAAACTGACCACTTTTCTTTTCGCCATAATTTGTAACGGTTAATATTAGCAATCATATTGATAGTCAACAACACAATTATTATTTCAAACCAAGTTGCATTATATACCAAAGCCTTCGCTGTTTGAGTACCAAAATCATTCTCAATGAATGTAGCGTATCCGATAGCAATAAAGAACAATAGTATCAAAAATGCCATTAATCGCATCGATAAAATTCCAGAAAGTAATTTGTCGAACATTAGGTTTTATTTAAGAAGTACAAAATTACTTAATTTTGTTCTTTTTGAATCTAAAAAAAGTATATTTCGGCATGACTAAAATAACAATGATTGGTGCAGGGAATTTAGCCACACATCTTAGCAGTGCTTTAAGCCATGCTGGTCATAAAATTGTTCAAGTGTACAGTCGTACCGAAGAATCTGCTTCTCATCTAGCAAATCAATTAGATTGTCCGTTTACAACTGATTTAAATAATATAATAAAATCAGAACTAGCCATAATAGCTGTTAAGGATGATGCTATTAAAGAAGTTGAAAAACACATTAAATTCCCAAAAGTTCATACTTCTGGCACAAAAGATTTAGACTGTTTAACTAAAAGTAAAGTCGGTGTTTTTTATCCACTTCAAACTTTTTCAAAGACTAGTAAAATACATTTTGAAAACGTTCCGATATGCATTGAGTCGAATGACTCTTCTTTTTATGAACTTTTAAATAAACTGGCCAATTCTATAACTAATAAAGTATATGAGTTAGATAGTAAACAAAGAAGACAGTTGCACATAGCCGCTGTTATTTCTTGTAATTTTACTAATCTCATGTATCTTTTTTCTGAAAATATATGCAAGGAACATTCCATTCCTTTTGAAATATTGCACCCACTCATAATGGAAACAGCGAGTAAGATTCAATCCTTACCGCCATCAAAAGCACAAACTGGACCTGCCCAAAGAGGTGATGAGTTGACTATTGAAAAACATATTGCAGCTCTTGAAAGTAATAGTGAAGTACAGACTATATACAAAACACTCAGCAATAGTATTAAAAAAAACTCATGAATTATAAACAAAAACTACACCATATTACGACATTTATCTTTGATGTAGATGGCGTACTCACTGATGGAAAAATAGCTCTTCACCCAAGCGGAGAACAATTAAGAACTATGAATGTTAAAGATGGTATGGCTATAAGAACAGCACTATCAAAAGGCTACAAGATTGCTATCATTTCTGGCGGTATAAGTAAAGGCTTAATTGAACGATTTAAATATCTTAAAATTGATGATGTATATTTGGGGTGTGATGATAAAATAGATGCTTTAGAAGACTTTAAACATATTCACAATATTGACTCAAAAAACATACTGTACATGGGTGACGATATAAATGACTGGGAAGTAATGAAAGAAGTTGGTTTAAGCTCATGCCCACAAGATGCAGTTGCTGAAATTAAATCTATTGCAGATTACATTTCTCATAAAAACGGTGGGTCTGGTTGCGTAAGGGATGTTATTGAACAAACATTAAAAGTACAAGGAAAATGGTAAAACTAATAGACTTTTTTAGACTTATAAGATTTAAGAATTTATTAATCATTGCTCTTAGCCAGTTACTAGTTAGATATGCTCTCATAATTCCAATGACAGACTCAAGGAGCTTAAGTGACTTACAGTTTTTTTATTTAGTACTTTCTACTTTATTTATTGCAGCGGCAGGATATATTATAAATGACTATTTCGACACTCGAGTGGATAGACTTAATGAAAGAAAAGTAATAATCGATAATACTATCAAAAGACGAGAAGCAATTTTGCTTCATTTTGTATTTAGTGGAATTGGTGTTTTTCTAGGCTTCTATTTAGGATGGAGAGTTGGCATAACTAATTTAGGTTTTATTAATTTATTTAGCTCAACAGCTTTATGGTTTTATTCTACTAATATGAAAAAAGCCTACCTGAGCGGTAATATCATAATCAGTTTACTAGCGGCTTTAACATTATTTATCGTTCCAATGTATGACATAATACCAAATCCTACAGTAAATGGAGAAAGTGCTTTTTATCTCATATGTTTTTATTCAATATTTGCTTTTGTAACAACCTTCATTAGAGAAATTGTAAAAGATTTCGAAGACCAATTTGGAGACAGTAAAATGGGTTATAACACTTTTGCGATAGTATCTGCTAATACAGCAAAAATTACAGTCCAAATTATTAGTGCATTATTAGTTATGATTATTGGATGGATAAGTTATTTACAAATAACATACAATGAACTGTATGCCGCAATTTATGTGTTGTTAAGTATTGAATTACCACTAATTTATTTCTTTGTAAAACTTAGAACTGCAGACGATAAGAAAACATATCATCAGCTAAGTCAACTTATAAAATTAATAATGCTGACTGGTACATTGTCAATTCTAGTTTTCACACTTCTATTCTAGAGTATGCTAAAAAATCTTCATTCTAAATCTGTCTTTTTAGCTTCAAAATCACCAAGACGAAAAGAATTACTCGAATCTATTGGTATTTCATTTGAAATCAAACTAAAAGATACAAATGAGGGTTTTTCGTCATCTATGGATATTTACAAGGTTGCAGAATTTCTAGCAATAAAAAAAGCGAATGCTTTTGAACCAAAGCAAAATGAAATTTTCATTACTGCAGACACAGTGGTAATTTGTGAAGGTAAAATACTTAACAAACCGAAAAACAGAAATGAGGCTGAAAAAATGCTAAGACTCTTGTCAGACAATAAACATGAAGTAATCACTGGTGTTTGCATCAAAACATTTGAAAAAAATATCTCCTTTTTGGAAAAAACTGAAGTTTATTTTAAGTCACTAACAAAAGAGGAAATAGATTTTTATATTCTTAACTATCAACCTTTTGATAAAGCCGGAGGATATGGAATTCAAGAATGGATTGGAAAAATTGGTATTAAAGAAATAAAGGGCGACTATTATAATGTTGTCGGCTTTCCTCTTGCTAGACTTTATAGTTATCTGATAAAACTTTAGTAACTTTGCAATATACCAAAAACAAGAGCGACTTATGAAATCTCTTTATTTTGCATTAGCAACTATTTTTTTAGCGTCATGCTCATCCATGAGCAATATTATTTTGTTTGAAAAACAAGTTGAGAAAGATCAAATTTCAGTTTCTGAATATCAAAAACATAAGCTACAACCAGGAGATATTCTTCATGTAAAAATTATTGGTGTTCAAAAGGAATCCTTTGACATTTTCAATCTAGAAACCAACGCAAACAATTCTCAAACAACTTCTGCAAATCTATTTCTTAACGGATTTACAATTGACAGTCAAGGCCATATTGAAATCCCAACACTTGGTAAAATTTTAATAAATGGACTAACTATCGAAGAAGCAAAAGATAAAATTCAACTGAAAGCTGACAATTATCTAGTTAATTCAACTGTAATTGTAAAACATATTAATTTTGAAATCACCATACTGGGAGAGGTTAACACTGCAGGCACCTACACCGTATATAAAGATAACATTACAATATTGGAAGCTCTAGGATTATCTGGCGACTTAACGGATTATGCTAATCGCAAAAAAATTAAACTTATTAGGGACAATAAAATAATTTACATTGACCTTACTAAAACCGAAACCTTATACTCTGAAAATTTTGTTTTAAAAGCCAACGATGTTTTATATGTAGAACCTCTAAAAAATGTTAAACTTAGAAGTTCAAATGCTCAAATTTATATTTCAGCTATTTCTAGTATAGCACTCATTGCTAACATTATATTTGGAATCTTAAATTCAAACTAAATTTATTATGAATAATTTAGACTCACCATCGCAAAGCGAAAAAATTGAACTTAAGGTTCTATTTGATAGGTTATTGGTATTTTGGAGACAAATAGCTTTTTCAATTATCATTTTTCTGATAATTGGTTTTTTATACAATAGATACTCTACTAAAATCTATAAGTCATCAACAACTATTTTAATAAAAGAAGACAGCAACTCTAGTCTAGGCTCAGAAGATTTATTTGGAGGTATTGATTTATTTGGAGGTCAAAAAAACATCAAAAATGAAATAGGTATCCTTAATTCATTTTCTATAACTAATAAGACATTAAAAGATTTAAATTATAGAATTAGTTATTTCCACTCTGGAAATTTAGTTTCAAAAGATATTTATGGTAAATCTCCTTTTACTGTCAAACTTGTAAATAGTACTCCGTTATTAATTGCTCAAAAGTTTTACATTAAAATCATTTCTGAAAGTGAATACCTAATAGAAGTAAATTGTGAAGACGCAAAACTTTTTGATTTAAAATCAGAAAGCTATTTGTCAAATGAAGAGTATAATTTTGAATACAAAGAAATTCACAAATTCGGAGAAATTGTATCAACTGATTTCTTTGAATTTAGAATAGAAAAAAATGACTTAAGTTTATTTTTGGACGACAAGTGGGACACCTATTATTTTGTTGTCAATAACTACAATGACCTCACTCAATTGTACATGAAAAAAATAAATGTTATTGAAACTGACAAAGAATCCTCAATTTTAAGAATTACACATGAAGGTACAAATCCAAAAAAAATCAATAACTTTCTAGAAAGACTTAACTATAATTACCTTCAAATTGGTCTGAATGAAAAAAACTTAATAGCATCTAATACTATTTACTTCATTAATGACCAGCTTACTTCGATTTCTGATTCATTGAATAAAGTTGAAAACGATTTAGAAAGCTTCAAGCAGTCAAATCCAAAAGTTCAATTATCTCAAGAAGAGTATGGTACGTTTTATCAAATAGAAAAACTAGAAGAAGAAAAAGCTATCCTTGAATTAAATAACCAATATTACCTATCTGTTAAAGATTATCTTTCTAAAAATAATAATATTGATAATATAGTTGCTCCTTCATCTATGGGAATCAATGACCCACTTCTAAATCAATTAATTAGTGAGCTTACTAGCTTATACTCACAATTGGAAGCGGCAAGTATTAACTCAAGAAGTGAACACCCAATTGTTCTATCAATTCAAAATCAAATACAAAGCACAAAAAATATTCTAAATGAAAATATTGAAAATATTATATCTAATTCAGAAATCTCACTAACTGATATTGAAAAGAGAATTGCTCAAATAGAAATTGAAATAAATAAGCTCCCAAGTAAAGAAAGAGTTTTATTAAATATTCAACGAAAATTTAATTTGAATGAAATCATCTATAACTACCTTCTTGAAAAAAGAGCAGAAGCATCTATTACTAAAGCTAGTAATGTTTCTGACCATAAAATTATAGATAGCCCTAGACTCATATCAAATGAACCCGTAGAACCTAACGTTTTAGTAGTATACCTTTTCACACTATTTCTAGGAATATTTATTCCAATAATTAGTATTACCCTATACTACATATTAAATGATAAAATAATTGATAAGAAAGATGTAGACCAGATTACCAAAGTTCCTATTATAGGTAAAGTAATGACAAATGAAGATGGTAACAACCTTGTCAATATAAATAGTCCTAGATCGGCTATAGCAGAATCAATTCGTGCAATAAGGACAAATATTCAGTATTTAGCTTCAGAAAAAAATGAAAAAGTAATTTGTTTAACATCAAGTGTAAGTGGTGAAGGAAAAACATTTATTTCAATGAATCTTTCATCAATAATCAGTTTAACAGGAGAAAAAACAATACTCATTGGAGCTGACATGAGAAAACCTAAGATTTTTGATGATTTCAATTTGGAAAATACTATTGGATTAAGCTCCTATTTGAGTAATCAAAAAACTAAAGACGAAATTATAAATAAAACCAAATTTGAGAATTTAGACATAATTCTGTCAGGACCAATACCACCAAATCCTTCAGAACTTCTAAACACCGAAAAAATGGGGACTTTCATAAATGAACTCAAAAAAGAGTATAAATATATTATAATTGACACACCACCAATTGGTTTAGTTACAGATGGTCTTATTATTATGGAATATTCTGATATTAATATTTATGTGGTAAGACAAAACTATACTACCAAAGAAATGTTAAAGAATTTTAATGAAATGGTAATAAATAAAAATATACCAAAAATAAGTCTAATCATCAATGGTATTTCAAAAGACAAATCATCATATGGATATGGATATGGTTACGGAGACACATACGGTTATGGTTATTATGACGATTCAAAGAATAATTCACCAACAAAAAAATGGTGGAAAAAAAATTAACTTAGTGAAATGAAAAAACACAAACCAGCCGATAGCATACAAGACATACAATACTTTGGAGAATATGGTGGAGTAAATCCATCCATTGCCGACTCTTCAACCTTTACATACATGGCCGGTAAAACTATGGAAATGGTATTCGGCGGAGAACGTGAAGGATGCTATCTCTACTCAAGACATATGAATCCTAGTACAGGGTATTTAGCAGAAGCTATAGCTCAGATGGAAAATACTGAAGCTGCTCATGTTTCTGCATCTGGAATGGGTTCTATCAGCTCTACCATTTTACAAATATGTAAATCAAGAGATCATATTATTAGTAGTAGAACTATTTATGGAGGAACATACGCTTTCATGAAAAATTTCCTTCCAAAACTTCAGATTGAAACATCTTTTGTAGACACTACAAATCTTGAAGCTGTACAAGCTGCAATTACTAAAAACACAAAAATAATTTACTGTGAAACGGTGAGTAATCCACTACTTGAAGTTTCTGATATTAAAAAATTAGCGGAAATTGCTAAACAAAACAATCTTAAACTTATAGTTGATAACACCTTTACCCCTCTGGTATTTTCTCCTAAAGAATTAGGTGCAGACATTGTCATTCATTCTCTAACAAAATTCATAAATGGTGCTAGTGATACTTTGGGCGGAATTATTTGTTCTGACAAAGAATTTATTGGTCAATTGATCGATGTAAATGATGGAGCCGCAATGCTACTTGGCCCTACAATGGATGCCATTAGAGCCAACGGTATTTTGAAAAATCTGAGAACGTTACCAGTTAGGATAAAAAAGCATAGTTACAATGCCAATTACCTAGCTCATAAATTTCAAGAGTTAGGCTTAAAAGTTCATTACCCAGGTCTAAAGAATCATCCACAGCATGAACTAATGAAAGAAAGCATGAACAAAGAGTTTGGCTTTGGTGGTATGTTAGTTTTGGACGTGGACACTATGGAAAACGCCTATAATGTAATGGAAGAAATGCAAAATGAAAACATTGGGTATTTAGCTGTTAGCCTTGGTTTTTATAAAACTCTGTTCTCTGCTCCTGGTGCAAGTACATCATCAGAAATTCCAGAAGATGAACAAGATGAAATGGGAATTTCTCAAGGAATGATTCGTATGTCTATTGGTCTTGACAATGACATTGATAGAACTTTGGAAAAGATGGTAAACTGCTTAAAAAAGACTAAAATCCTTTCTTAAGAGCTTTAATTAGAGTTGTTTCCTTCTTAAGGATTAGTATATTTACACAAATTAACTCCTATCATGAAACAGCAATCGTTTGTTAGTGCATTAACTCCTATTATTTTTCTTATTGGACTGCTGTCGCTAAATGTCTTTTTGTATGGCGATAATGCTTTAGGTGGTGCTAACCAACTAGCACTATTGCTAGCAGCTTCATTAGCAGCAATTATAGGTGTTAGAAACGGTTTCAAATGGAAAGAAATCCTAAATGGAGTTAGTAAGAGTATTTCATCCACTACTCCTGCAATTTTAATTTTACTGTTAATTGGCTCACTAGCTGGAACGTGGTTAATCAGTGGTATTGTCCCAACAATGATTTACTATGGTTTACAAATCATTAGTCCAAAAATATTTTTAGTTGCTGCATGTATAATTTGTGCTATTGTATCCCTTGCATCAGGAAGTTCGTGGTCAACAATAGCGACCGTAGGAATTGCACTTTTAGGAATAGGTAATGCCTTGGAAATTTCTGAAGGCTTAGTAGCTGGAGCCATAATATCTGGCGCTTATTTTGGAGATAAAATGTCTCCACTATCAGACACCACAAACCTTGCACCTGCAATGGCTGGCACAGATTTATTCACACATATTCGGTATATGATGTACACCACTGTTCCTAGCTTTATCATTACACTAATCATCTTTTTAGTGGTAGGGCTTTCATTTGAGAATGACCAAAATATCGACAGTGTAAACAATTTACTTTCAGCAATAGAAAATAGGTTTGTAATAAGCCCATGGCTTTTCCTTGTTCCAATAGGAGTACTTATTCTAATTATCAAGAAAATACCTGCTCTACCATCACTATTGGCTGGCACATTAATGGGAGGAATTTTTGCTATTATTTTTCAACCACAATTAATCGTTGAGCTATCAGGAATTGAGGGTAATTTCATTCAATCAAGTTATGTAACAGTTATCAACGCAATGGGTGGAGAAACAACAATAGAAACATCTAATATTGTAATAAATGACTTACTTTCAACTGGTGGTATGTACGGAATGTTGAATACCATTTGGCTAATCATCTGTGCGATGTGCTTTGGTGGAGTATTGGAATCTACTGGAAAACTTCAAAAAATCAGTAGCTCAATCATACAATACGCCGAAAATACAGGCTCCGTGATAGCTACGACTGCTTGTACTTGTATATTTTTTAATCTTACTGCAAGTGACCAGTATTTAAGTATCGTTGTTACAGGCAGAATGTATGCTGACACCTTTAAAGAAAAAGGCTTAGCACCAGAAAATCTAAGTAGAACTTTAGAAGATAGTGGTACAGTAACTTCTGTACTTATTCCGTGGAACACTTGTGGTGCTACACAATCAGCAATATTAGGCGTAGCTACTTTAAGTTATTTACCCTATTGTTTCTTTAATATTATAAGTCCACTAATGACCATAACCTATGGCTATTTGGAACTAAAAATTAAACGTTTAAAATGAAGTTAGCTCTTATTGGAACAATATATCCATTTAGAGGTGGAATTGCGGCTTTCAACGAGCGATTAGCAAAAGAGTTAATTCACAATGGACATGAGGTTTCTATTTATACTTTCACCGTTCAATACCCTAACTTTCTATTCCCTGGTAAAACTCAATACTCAACTGATGAACCACCCAATGATTTAAATATTAAAAGATGTGTTAACTCAATCAATCCCATTAATTGGATTAGAGTAGGAACAAAAATTAAAAAAGAAAATTATGATAGTGTAATAATCCCTTTTTGGCTTCCATTAATGGGTCCTTCACTAGGCACGTTAGCTCGTATTATAAAGAAAAATAAGCATACTAAAATTTTAAGCATAGCACATAACATCATTCCACATGAAGCACGATATGGTGATAAGTGGCTGACAAAATATTTTACAAATCACGTCGATGGCTTTTTGGCAATGACACAAAATGTAATGAATGATTTAGAGTCCTTCAACACCATTAGTCCTAAGGTATTATCACCACACCCCATCTATGATAACTTTGGAGAAAGTGTAGAAAGAGATGAAGCCTTAAAGTATTTAAATCTTGATAACTTATATGGCTATCTGCTTTTCTTTGGTCTAATTAGAGACTATAAGGGATTAGACCTTTTACTAGAAGCCTTTTCTGAAATTAAAAACAAAAAGATTAAGGTAATTATTGCTGGAGAGTATTATTCGGATAAAACACCTTACAAGGAACTTATTCAAAATCTTAATCTAGAAGATAAAATAATAGAGGTTGATAAATTTATTCCAGATTCAGAAGTAAACTATTACTTTAGTGCTTGTGATGTAGTGGTTCAGCCCTATAAGTCGGCAACTCAAAGTGGAGTTACTCAAATTGCATACCATTTCAATAAACCTATGATTGTTACAGATGTTGGCGGTCTTAAAGAAATGTGTCCAGATGGAAAGGTAGGATATGTAGTTCCACCTCAATCAGATAAAATAAAAGATGCTATTTTGAAGTTTTATGAGTCAACCGACAAAAACAATATGATAGAAAATATCAAAGAAGAAAAGAAAAAATACAGTTGGTCAAATTTCACAAACGTCCTTTTTTCTTTAATTGATAAAGTCAATAACTAATTATGAAAGATAGAGAAGTAATAACTAATAATATTTCCAATTCTATTAGTGTAAAAAATAATATTCTTAGTGATGAATCTATGATTAATCAAATAATAGATATCGCGAATTTGATTCAAAATTCATTTGAGAGGAAAAACAAACTTTTACTATGTGGAAATGGTGGAAGTGCTGCCGATGCACAACACTTAGCCGCCGAATTTTCAGGGAGATATTATATTGATAGAGATCCTCTTCATGCCGAAGCATTACACACCGACACCTCATTCATGACTGCAGTAGCTAATGACTATTCATTCGATAATGTATACTCAAGACTTGTCAAAGGTATTGGAAACAAAGGTGATGTACTAATTGGTCTTTCTACTTCGGGAAACTCTCAGAACATTGTAAATGCACTTAAACAGGCTAAAGAGTTAGGTTTAACAACCATTGGATTTACTGGCGAAAATGGAGGGAAAATAAATCAGTATTGTGATGTTCTTATTAAAGTATCATCATCTGACACACCAAGAATACAGGAAGCACATTTAATGATTGGTCATGCTATCTGTGAGTTAGTAGAAAAAAAACTGTTCTCATAAACCTTAATGATTAATCTTTTATCCAAAATAGATAATAGTTGGACCTTGTTTCTTGATAGAGACGGGGTCATAAACAAAAAAATTGAAGGCAATTACGTCAAGACAATTGAAGAGTTTGAATTTTTACCTTATTCGCTAGAAGCAATTGTTGCCTTTTCTAACTATTTCCATAAAATTATAGTCGTAACAAATCAACAAGGGATTAGCAAAAAATTAATGACTGAAGATGATTTATCTAAAATTCACAATCACCTCATTAAAGAGGTTGAAAAACTGAATGGTAGAATTGATGCCATATACCACGCACCACAGCTTGAATCTGAAAACTCCATTATGAGAAAGCCCAATACTGGCATGGCGTACTTGGCTCAAAAAGAGTTTCCGTCAATTGATTTTTCAAAAAGTATTATGTTGGGTGATTCAATAAGCGACATGGAGTTTGCAGAAAATTTAGGTATGAACGGTCTGTTTATAGGTAAAAGCAAGAAATATAACTGTATAGAATCTCTTAATGATTTAAGTTTAAAAATAAACCGATAGAATTATAATTCTTCTTCTATATGGTATTGATTTCTATCGTAGGCATTCCTAGAAATCATTTCTCCAACAAAACCGGCAAGAAAAAGCTGAAGCCCCATTATCATTGAAGTTAGAGCAATATAGAAACCACTTTTATCAGCAATATTAGTAGCGTTCACTTCGGAATACATATAATACAACTTCTGACCTCCTATATAAGCAAATAAAATAGCACCTAAAATAAACATCAAAGTTCCAAGTACACCGAAAAAGTGCATCGGTTTTTTACCAAATCTAGAGACAAAGGTAACGGTCATTAAATCTAAAAACCCATTTATAAAACGTTCCAAACCAAACTTTGTGACTCCGTATTTTCTAGATTGATGTTCAACTACTTTTTCAGCAATTTTTGGAAAACCTGCTCTTTTAGCAAGAATAGGTATGTAACGGTGCATCTCACCGTAAACTTCAATATTTTTAACTACCGCTTTTTTATATGACTTCAAGCCGCAATTAAAATCGTGCAAATAAATTCCTGAGGCTTTACGTGCTGCCCAGTTATATATTTTTGTTGGAACTGTTTTAGTAATTGGGTCGTAGCGTTTTTTCTTCCAACCTGAGACTAAATCATTTCCCTTTTCAACAATCATATTGTATAATTCAGGAATTTCTTCAGGGCTATCTTGTAAATCTGCATCCATAGTGATTATGACATCACCTTCTACCCTCTCAAATGCTATATTAAGAGCTGCTGACTTCCCATAATTTCTCCTGAACTTCACTCCTTTAACTGATGAGTTCTTTTCTCTTATTTTTTGAATAACATCCCAAGAATCGTCCGTACTTCCATCATCTACAATCATAATTTCATAAGTAAAGTTATTTGCTTGCATAACCTTATCAATCCAAGAACATAGTTCTGGAAGAGATTCAGATTCATTATAAGAAGGAACTACTATAGAAATATTCATTTATTCAGAAATTTCAATGGGTTTATCTTTTTTTACAAATGCAGCAATAATCAATGAAAATATAATGTGGAAGAATATACTGTAAAAGAATGCAGAAGCTAAATTAGAAATAGAATAAATATCTTCTTTTTCTGTTTGCTCAATTAGAGTTTCCATAATGCCATACATAGCATTTGACTCTGGAAGTTCTTCCAATTGGACAACCATTTTTTCAATAGTTGCATCTTTTAGCAATACTGCAAAATCTGGGTCAATAAAGTTAAACAACAGAATAGTAAAAAAGGTGCTAATAAATGCTCCCGCTACTATGCTTCCAATTGTAACTGTAAATGTTTCTTTAAATGACAAATACCCACCTACCAGCTTCTTGTAGCGTAAAACGAAAAAGAAAAGCAAACAATAAGGAATAATTGGCTTGATAATCGACCAACTTTCATTGAGGTGAAAATCAACACCCATTACATATGCAAAAACTGTTAAGAAAATATATAGTGCACCTATTTTTAGTCCACTACTAAGGATGTAATCTTTCATATCATTAGTATAAGAAATCCTGACAAATATAGTTAAATTTTTAAGCCACTTTTTTTAGCCTAAAGTAATGGATAAGCATTGCAATTAATATATATTTGCATCGGGCAAGTCTTACACAACCAGCTCCTGCTGAACTCCCCCAGGACCGGAAGGTAGCAAGGGTAAGTGGTTGAGCGGTGTGA
>MDTG01356223.1_pt1 | contig 19274 bp, 16 predicted proteins | sample 811421 | NCBI WGS metagenome assembly MDTG01 (sample SAMN05326645, study PRJNA326480) | marine metagenome | isolation source: seawater | place: Pacific Ocean: South East | collected 2011
AAACTGGAGAGACCATCTTTAGCAAACAATGGGCAAAAATTTTAGGTTACGAACTTGAAGAATTACAACCAACTTCAGTGGATACCTGGCATAGATTTGCAAATCCCGATGACGCTGAAAACTGCCAGAAAATTTTAAATGAACATTTTGCCGGAAAAACAAAAGTATACAGGACCGAAGCAAGAATGCGCCATAAAAAAGGACACTGGGTATGGGTCGCAGACCGTGGTAAAGTAGTAAGCTGGACAGCAGATGGAAAACCTGAATGGATGACGGGATATCATGAAGAAATCACACAGCAAAAAAAAGAAACAGAAAGGAGTCAAAAATTTATTGAAGAAGCGCCTACATCTATTGCCATGTTCGATACTGAAATGCGCTATATCGTTACCTCTAAAAAATGGAAGCAGGATTACCATGTAGAAGATATAGATCTTATTAATAAACATCATTATGATATTTTTCCTGACGTAAAGGAAGAATGGAAGGCTATACATCTTCTGGGGCTTGAAGGAAATTCGATGCATAGCGAAGAAGATGAGTTTATTGATCGATTTGGGAAACAGCGATATATAAAATGGTCGATGAGACCCTGGTACACTAATGAGCAAAAAATAGGTGGAATTATAATTCATACCAGTGATATTACGGAGGTTAAGGAACTTGAACGCATTAGTGAAGGTCGCAAGCAATTTTTAGAAACAGTTTTGGAATCCTTAGAAGTTGGTATCGTTTCCTGTAACGCAAAGGGAGAACTAGAAATTTTTAACCGAAAGACAAGAGAATGGTATGGATTACCTGTCACAACTATGAATCCTGATAAATTTCCGGAATATTATGGTCTGTATCATGAGGATGGTAAAACACGGCTTACTACTGCTGAAATTCCTTTATTTCAATTGTTAAAGCATGGCTATATTAGTAATCCTAATATAAAAATTAAACCTAAGTACGGTCAAGATAGATTAATATCTGTACGTGGTTCACAAATCAGGGATAAAAATGGTGCGATTATAGGTGCTGTTATAGCCATGCACGATATCACTGCATTCAAAAAAGCTCAGGAAAAATTAAGATTAAGCGAAGAAACTTTTCGAGGAAATTTTGAAAACGCCGCCATCGGTATGGCCATCTGTGATCTTAATGCAAGACCTCTTAAAGTCAATAAAAGCCTTTGTTCCATATTAAATTACACTCAGAAGGATCTTTTAGAAAAGTCCCTTTTTAAACTCGTAGATCAAAAAGATTTAAAGCGATTACATACACTCATAAAAGAATTAGTAAATAAAAAACAAGATCATTTTCATGTTGAAGTTCGGTTTTTATCCAATAAAAATGAAAAAATATATGTGCTAATTTTTGCATCCCTGATCACAGATAGTAATGGTGAGCCACTATTAATTACGATGCAAATAAAGAATATCAGCCTTAGGAAATTAGCGCAGCAACAGCTAAATAAAACGCTAGCGCATCAAAAGGCCTTATTAGACTCAAGTACAAAAATTAGTTTTGTTGCTACCGATAAAAAAGGTGTAATTACCGATTTTAATCAGGGAGCCCAAAATCTTTTAGGATATAAAGCTGAAAATATTAAAAATGAAAGTGTCTTACTCTTTCATGATCCTAAAGAACTACACCAAAAAACTGAATATTTAAATAAAAAATCCTCTATAAAATTCACCAGTTTTGAGGCCTTGGTTCTTGAAGCGAAAAAGAGAAAAAGCACTATACAGGAGTTGAATTACGTAGACATTAATAAAAATGAAATTCCGGTTTTATTAACGATAACACCAATTTTACAAGATGAGCAATTAATTGGCTATTTACATGCAGCTCTTGAAATAACGGATTTAAAGAAAGCTCAAAACGAGATATTAAATCTTTTAGAAGTCACTAAGGATCAAAACCAACGATTAAGAAATTTTGCCCATATTGTATCTCATAATTTAAGAAGTCATTCTAGTAATTTTTCAGCTCTATTGGATCTTTTTAAAATGGAACACCCTGAGCTAAATGAAAATCAAATCATACAACTTTTGGGAACAGCTAGTGAAAACCTAGAGGAAACTATAGAGCATCTTAATGAAGTAGTAGTTATAAATACACTAGTAAAAGAAAATCTAAATCCCTTGAATTTACATGATTTTGTAGAAAATGCTGTAAAAAACACCAGTGCCCTGGCCATGAAAGCAGCGGTAAAAATAAAATTTGAAATTGATAAAAAAGTTAACATACTTGGTATCCCTGCATATTTAGATAGTATACTACTTAATTTTATTACTAACGGAATTAAGTATCGATCCTTAGAACGAGAGAGTTTTATTAAATTGTATACTCAATCCAATTTGGCAAGTGGTGAAACTATTCTAAATATTGAAGATAATGGCTTAGGAATTGATTTAAAGCGCCACAAACATAAAATTTTTGGAATGTACAATACATTTCATAAGCATGAAGATGCCAGAGGGATTGGACTTTTTATTACAAAAAACCAAATTGAAGCCATAGGTGGAAAAATAGAAGTAGAAAGTGAAGTAAACAAAGGCACCCTGTTTAAAATCTATTTAAAAAATGAAAAAAATTGATCTTGCCTGTATTATAGATGATGACCCTATATTCATTTTTAGTGCAAAAAAATTAATGGAATTAGCAGATTTCTGTAAAGGTTTTATCGTTTTTCATAATGGCAAAGAAGCTTTAAATCATTTAAATACGATAATTTCCAGTAATGAGGAATTACCAGACGTAATATTACTTGATCTTAATATGCCAGTAATGGACGGATGGGAGTTTCTAGAAGAATTTATAAAAATTAAAAGTGAAAAAGCAATTACCATCTATATAGTAAGTTCTTCCATTGATCCCAGTGATATAAACAAAGCAAAATCATACCACAACGTAAACAATTATATTGTAAAACCGGTCACCATAGATAGTTTAAAAAGTGTACTTCAAAATCACCAAAATTAACTTATCAATATAATTTTTAGATTTTATTAACTTTTTTACGCAACTATTTGAGGATTAGAGCATCTATAAAGTAGATCTCAAATCCTCAAATATGAAACATGTTTTTACTTTAATGCTTTTTTTCGGTATTTTTTCGTGTAATATAGACCAACCAGAATATTCCGATTTACATACCTCTAATAATTTCCCTCAAAAATGGGAATTGATACAGGTACGCTTTCCTTCAGAAAACTTACAGCAAAAAGGCTTAAAAATGGCCTGGCAAGAAAGCTATCTCTTATTACCTGATAGCACCTTCCTAAAAAAAAGAATGACACCTGCTGAAACTATTACTGCTGAAGGAAAATTTTATACTGAAAAGGAAAATAATGAAATTTACATCCGATTTGAATTTTACAAGTCTTCTGAAAAGCCAGCAAATGGTATATTTTCAAATAACGAAAGACTGCTAAAGGTTGATGATGATGTAATGGTTCTTACTTCTGAGTATAATGGCAAAAAACAAATGTTTGACTATAAGTTGAAATAATAAACATTGAAAAATTAGGGTATAAAAAAACCTCCTTAAAAAAGGAGGTTTTTAATTTTATAAACTGAAAGAATTATTTTCCTTCCATTTTATCTTTAAGAGCCTGAAGATCTGCATTTACATCACCAATAGTGGTTTTATCGTTATTTTGAGAAGCGGCTTTTTTAGCAGCTTGCTTAACGATTTTTTGCTCTTCTTCTCTGTGGATAGCAGCGTGAGATGCTACAACACGTTTAAACTCTTTATTAAATTCAATGATTTGGAATTCTGCAGTTTCACCTTTCTTAAGTTTACTTCCGTCTTCTTTTTCAAGGTGTCTTTGTGGTACAAATGCAGTAATATCTTCATTAAAATCAATAGTAGCTCCTTTGTCTACGATTTCAGAAATTGCAGCAGTATGAGTTGTACCTACGGCAAATTCAGTTTCGTATTTATCCCAAGGGTTATCTTCTATTTGTTTGTGACCTAAACTAAGCTTACGTCCTTCAACATCTAATTCTAATACTACAACATCTAATTTATCACCAACATTACAGAACTCTGATGGGTGCTTAATCTTCTTAGTCCAAGAAAGATCAGAGATATAGATAAGTCCGTCGATTCCTTCTTCTAACTCTACAAATACTCCAAAGTTAGTAAAGTTACGAACTACACCTGTATGCTTAGATCCAACAGGATATTTAGAAGTGATATCTGTCCATGGGTCTGGAGTTAATTGCTTAATTCCAAGAGACATTTTACGATCGTCACGATCTAAAGTAAGGATTTGAGCTTCAACCTCGTCTCCTACATTTACGAAATCCTGAGCAGATCTTAGGTGCGTACTCCAGGACATTTCAGAAACGTGAATCAATCCTTCTACACCTTCAGCAACTTCGATAAATGCACCGTAATCTGCGATTACAACTACTTTACCTTTTACTTTGTCACCTACTTTTAACTCTTCGTCCAGAGCTTCCCATGGGTGTTTATGTAATTGCTTAAGACCTAACTGAATTCTTGTTTTAGCCTCATCAAAGTCTAAGATTACAACGTTAAGTTTTTGATCTAGCTCTACGATCTCGTTTGGATGGTTAATTCTAGACCAAGAAAGATCAGTAATGTGGATAAGTCCGTCAACACCACCAAGATCAACGAATACACCGTAAGAAGTAATATTCTTAACAGTACCTTCTAATACCTGACCTTTTTCTAATTGACCAATAATTTCTTTCTTCTGCTCTTCAATATCAGCTTCGATAAGTGCTTTATGAGATACCACAACGTTTTTGAATTCGTGGTTGATTTTCACCACTTTAAATTCCATTGTTTTACCTACATAAGCATCGTAATCTCTAATTGGCTTCACATCGATTTGAGAACCTGGTAAGAAAGCTTCGATACCAAATACATCTACGATCATACCACCTTTAGTACGACACTTAACAAAACCGTTAACGATAAGACCTTCATCATGTGCTTTGTTCACACGATCCCATGCCATAATCACACGAGCCTTACGATGAGAAAGTACTAACTGACCGGTAGCATCTTCTCTAACGTCGATTAAAACTTCTACCTCATCCCCTACTTTAAGATCTGGGTTGTAACGAAACTCGTTAAGAGAGATTACACCTTCACTTTTTGCGTTAATGTCGATAATTGCATCACGATCAGTAATATTGATTACTTTTCCTGTTACAACCTCATCATCAAGAGTGTCTACGAAATTTTCTTCTACTAACTTTTCGAATTCTTCCAGCTTATCATCTGCGATAGGGTCAATACCCTCTTCGTAATTATGCCAGTTAAATTCTTTAAGGAATTTGTCAGGATTAGCTTGTTGCTCCTCTACTTCTGGTTGAGATGCTGTAGCCATTCCTGCTACTTCCTGAACTTCTTGTTCTTTTTGTTCTTCAGCCATAATAACTGCTGATTAAAATTTGTATTCTAAGTTTTTCGGAAATATTTAAGCAAAATAAAACTAAGAAGATGTTTTACGTTTTGATTTTCAAACCCTTTTGGATTTCCGTTCTTTTGCCAAAAAGGAGTGCAAAAATACAACTAATTTCAGTATTTTCAAACTCAATAAAAACTTAATTTTCATCAGGCATAGGTTTTCGAAAAAGAAGATGAAAAACGAGTATCAAAACACTGTAAATCAAACCCAAAGAAGCTACACCCCTCCACTGAAAAAGTTCCCATGCATAAGCCCCGGTAGTTGTTCCCAAAGCACCTCCAATAAAGTACCCCACCATGTATATGGTATTAATCCTGTTGCGTGCATCAGGATTTCTGGAAAAGATAATATTTTGATTGGTGATATGTAAGGACTGTAACCCCATATCAACCAAAATCACTCCTATAACTAACCCAATAATTGAATATCCCGAAAATTCAAAAACTGCCCAGGCAAGTATCATGACTAAAGTGGCAATAATGATCAATAGGTTTTTATTCATTGTATCGCTTAATTTACCAATTAAGCTTGCGGCTAAGGCGCCAGCAATTCCCAATATACCAAAGGTACCCGCTATCCCGCTTCCGTAACTAAAATTATCTTCCATAACAAAAACCAGAGTAGTCCAGAAAGCGCTAAAACCAGCAAAACCTAAAGCGCCACGAAGCGCAGCTAATCGTACAGAAGATTCGGTTTTAAAATAATCCCATAAAGATTGCATAAGTTCTTTATAGGTTCCTGTAAAATCGGGTTGTAATTCGGGTAATTTCAATTTTAATAATCCCCATAAAACTAGCATCATTCCAGCTGCAATATAATACATCACACGCCAGCCCAAATATTCTCCCACAAAACCACTTACAAATCGGCTTCCCAATATCCCTATCAGTAAACCACTCATTACGATTCCAATGGCACTACCCCTCTTTTCTGGTTTTGCTAACTGCGCCGCCATTGGCACAAACACCTGTGGTACCACACAACTAAAACCTACAAAAAAGCCAGATATGGTAAGCACTGGTAAGCTTGGAGCTAAAGCCATCACTAAAAGACTTGCGATGATAAATATAAAATCAATCATTACCATTTTTTTCCGAGGAAATTTATCACCTAATGGAATAATAAACAGTAATCCAAAGGCATATCCCAATTGTGTAAAAAGCGGAATATTACTTACGGCTGACTCTGATACCCCAAAATCTTTGGCTATTAAATTTAATAAAGGCTGATTATAGTAATTGTTGGCCACTACTAAACCTGCACCGGCCGACATTAAATAAAGTACCGATTTACTAATTCCCTCTTCAGAAGCATTATCAACTTTGGCCATTTTAGGCGTCAGTTTTTTCTTTTACCAAACTAAGAATCTTGTCGAATTGCTCCTCTTTGCTAAGATTAGTATTATCGATCTCGATAGCATCTTGAGCTTTAACTAATGGAGACGTTTCCCGGGTAGAATCTAAATGATCACGTTCTTCCACATTTTTGAGTACTTCTTCGTAACTAACATCGTTTCCTTTTTGTTTTAGTTCATTGTAACGACGCTCAGCTCTTTTTTCCGCAGAAGCGGTCATAAACAACTTTAATTCTGCATTAGGAAATACCACAGTGCCAATATCACGGCCATCCATAACCACACCTCCTTCTTTCCCTATTTCTTGCTGCTGTGCTACTAACATTTTACGAACCTGGGGAATCGCCGCGACTTTGCTCACATTATTAGAAACTTCCATCAATCGGATTTCCTCTTCCACATTTTCATTATTTAAATGTACTACACCATACCCAAGATCCTTATCAAACTCAAATTTAATACTAATAAAAGCTAAATGCCTTAACAAAGCTTCCTCATCTAATTTATCATCTGTTACCATTACCTTACGCATAGCATACAGCGTTACTGCACGATACATAGCGCCGGTATCTACATATATATAACCTAGCTTTTTAGCTAATTGCTTTGCAACTGTACTTTTTCCTGTTGAAGAATGCCCATCGATGGCAATAGTAATTTTTTTAGTCATCTAGCTGAAGTTTGTACAAAAATAGAGATTTGAAAATGGCTAAAACAAAAAAGCCCCGAATTTCTTCGAGGCTTTTAAAATATAAATTTATGATCACAACTCCTTTGCGTTTTTCACCTTTTCATTAGTGATCGCAATATCAATAACCTCACTCATTTCGTTTACATAATGAAACGTAAGACCTTTTAAATATTCGTCTTTAATTTCTTTAATATCACGTTCGTTCTCTTTACACAGAATAAGCTCTTTTATTCTGGCTCTTTTAGCTGCAAGGATTTTCTCTTTAATACCACCAACCGGAAGCACTTTTCCTCTTAAAGTTATCTCACCGGTCATAGCTATACTTTTCTTTACCTTTCTCTGAGTGAATAAAGAAACTAAAGATGTTAACATCGTAATACCTGCACTAGGCCCATCTTTAGGTGTAGCTCCTTCAGGTACGTGAATATGTACATTATATTTCTCAAAAATACCGGCTTCTATACCTAATTCTTCCGCGTTAGATTTAATATACTCCATGGCAATGGTTGCCGACTCTTTCATCACTTTACCCAGGTTTCCAGTAATATTTAAATTGCCTTTTCCTTTGGATAAAATCGATTCGATAAAGAGAATATCACCCCCCACCTGCGTCCAGGCCAATCCGGTTACCACTCCGGCAACCTCATTATTCTCATATTTATCACGCTCTAAACGAGGACTACCTAAAATTTCGATAATATCTTCGTTCGTTATTTTTTTATTATAATCCTCTTCCATGGCGATACTTTTTGCACCATAGCGTACTACTTTAGCGATCTGTTTTTCTAAAGCTCGAACTCCAGATTCACGAGTATAGCCTTCCACTATTTTTTCAAGCTGTGCTTTACCAATTTTAAGATCGTCTTTCGTTAATCCATGCTCTTTTAATTGCTTCGGAAGTAAATGCCTTTTAGCAATCTCAATCTTCTCTTCAATAGTATACCCCGTAACATTAATGATCTCCATACGATCACGTAATGCAGGCTGAATAGTATTTAAACTATTACAAGTAGCAATGAACATCACTTTAGACAGATCGAAACCTAATTCTAAAAAGTTATCGTGAAATTGGCTATTCTGTTCGGGATCTAAAACTTCTAATAAGGCTGAAGATGGATCGCCGGCATTCCCAATGCTTAGCTTATCAATTTCATCCAATACAAAAACTGGATTACTGGTTCCTGCTTTTTTAAGACTCTGTATAATCCTTCCCGGCATCGCACCAATATAGGTTTTACGATGCCCTCTAATTTCAGCTTCGTCTCTTAAACCACCTAAAGAAATTCGAACATATTCACGACCTAAAGCCTCTGCTACAGATTTTCCTAAACTTGTTTTACCAACTCCGGGAGGCCCATAAAGACAAAGAATAGGAGACTTCATATCGTTACGCAATTTTAATACTGCCAGATATTCTATAATTCTTCTTTTTACATCATCTAAACCGTAATGATCACGATCTAAAATTTTCTTAGCACGTTTAAGATCAAATTTATCTTTACTAAATTCATCCCAGGGAAGATCTAAAAATAAATCCAGATAGTTACGTTGAATAGAATATTCAGCTACCTGGGGATTCATACGTTGCATTTTGGAAAGTTCTTTTTCAAAATGCTTTTGTACATCTTCACTCCATTTTTTATCCTTGGCACGAACACGCATTTCTTCAATTTCATCTTCATGAGAAACGCCACCCAATTCTTCCTGAATGGTTTTCATCTGCTGATGAAGAAAATATTCACGCTGTTGCTGGCTCATATCGCTTTGCACCTTCGACTGAATATCGTTTTTCAACGCAAGTTTTTGGTTTTCGATATTCATAAATTTAAGCGTAGCCAAAGCCCTTTCTTTAAGGTCATTAGTCGCTAAAAGATTTTGTTTCTCCTCTACCGATAGATTCATATTAGAAGAAACAAAATTGATTAAGAACGAATTACTCTCGATATTCTTAATTGCAAAAGAAGCTTCAGAGGGAATGTTAGGACTACTTTTAATAATCTGAAGCGCCAAATCTTTGATTGCATCGATTATAGCTCCAAATTCTTCATTTTGAACATCCGGCTTCGTTTCAGGAATTTCTTCAACATTTGCTCTTAGAAACGGCTCCTCCTGCGTTATTTCAGAAATATTAAAACGTTTTTTACCTTGTATAATCACCGTTGTATTTCCATCGGGCATTTTTAAAACCCTTAGAATACGGGCTACTACACCAATATTATTAATATCTTTAATACCGGGATTTTCTACTTCTTCATCTTTTTGGGAGACAACACCAATAATTTTTTCATTATTGTTCGCCTCGTTAATTAATTTAATCGAAGCATCTCTTCCTGCAGTAATTGGGATTACTACTCCCGGAAAGAGCACCGTGTTCCTTAAAGGTAATATTGGTAAATTTTCAGGTAATTTTTCTCTGTTTATTTCCTCTTCATCTTCAGGCGTCATTAACGGTATCAACTCTGCATCTTCATTTATACCTTGTAATGACAAACTGTCAATATCCTTGAATTTTGTTTTAGCCATAAGTTATCTTTAAAAGTCAAACTGTCATTACAGTTTGTTTATTTCAATTTGTTTTGAGACCTCTACACCTGCAATTCCTATATTTCAGGCACTTAAAATTGTTATCTATTAGATGTTTCAATTCCTATGCCAGCATATTTTTTCTGAAATAATTTTCAAAAACTGTAACAAACAGAAACTACCCCTATCTTTATATTAGAAACAAGATAATTTTTTGCAATCAACCATCACACATATTAACAATCTTGTAAATGACTGCCGTCTGGGTAACCAACGCGCCCAAATGGAGATTTACAACAGGTATTACAGGGCCATGTATAATACCGCATTAAGAATCGTTCATCACAGCGCCGAGGCAGAAGATATTATGCAAGAGTCTTTTTTAAGTGCTTTCGAAAAAATTGATCAGTTTAAAGCTGAAGCTTCTTTTGGTGCCTGGCTAAAGCGAATTGTGGTAAATAACAGCATTAATGCACACAGTAAAAGATCGAAATACGAAGAAGTAAGCTACAAGGATTATCTTAAAAACGAAATAGACGATAATGAAGGAATAACTACTACTGATACTCAAAATCAAAAAGTGAAAATGGTTTTAAACGCCATGCAAGAACTAAAGGAGAATTACAGGATTTGCCTAACACTTCATTTAATTGAAGGTTATGATTATGAAGAAATAGGCGATATTTTAAATATCTCTTATGCCAATTGTAGGACGACCATCTCGCGAGCTAAAGAAAGTTTAAGAAAAAAAATGATGAAAGATGAAAAATGACGAATACTTTGAGGATCTGAAAAAATTGAACTTCGATATTGCTGAACCAAATTCAGGACACGAAGATCGATTTCTCGAAAAACTTGACCGGCGGCATCAAAACAAACATCCTAAAAAAGGAAAACTAAGAAAACTTTGGATCCCTCTAAGTAGCATAGCAGCCGCCCTTATCATAGTATTTTTTGCTTTTGGAAAGGTATTTAATACTCCTGCCTTTGCTAAGGAAACAGGCCTTGCTGCGGTATCCCCGCAAATGAAGGAAACACAGGATTTTTATAGTACACTTATCGAAAGGGAACTTAAATCTATCGAAGGAGAGCGCAGCCCACAAACCAATAAAATCATTAACGATGCCTTGGTGCAACTAGAAACCTTAGAAAAAGAATACAATAAACTAAAAAAAGACCTTTTAGAAAGTGGGCAGGATAAACGCGTAATCTACGCCATGATTAACAACTTTCAAAAAAGAATTGACCTGTTAAATCAGGTACTGGACCAAATTGAAACGATAAAACAACTAAACACACAAAAAAATGAAACTAACATTATATAAGCTCTTGTTCTGCGCACTATTAGTGCCGGCATTAGGTTTTGCCAACAAAGATTTGGATGGCAGGCATACTAAAGAAAAAACGATAAAAAAAGAATTTAAAGTATCCCAAAGAGGTGTTTTGGACATTAATAATAACTATGGAAATATAGATATTTCTACCTGGGACGAAAACCGAATTGTCATTCAGGTTTTTATAAAAACAAACGGCGATGATCCTGAAAGAGTTCAGAAAAAATTAAACGATATTTCAGTAGATTTTCAGCAAAGCGGCAATCGTGTAAGTGCAAGAACGCGGTATCAAAAAGAAGAAAAATCCTGGTGGAGCGGTTTATTTAGCAGCAGTAATAATGTCAATATGGAGATCAATTATGTAGTAAAAGCTCCTGTAAATCATGATATGGTAATCGATAATGATTACGGAGCCATTTACATCGATAAAGTAAACGGAAATACCGATATTTCCTGTGATTATGGAAAAATTGACATCGGAGAATTAAGAGGATCCAGAAATATTTTGAATTTCGATTATACCCGAAATTCTCACTTTGGGTTTATTTCTTCTGCGGAAATCGATGCCGATTATTCTGAATTTACCATTGAAGAAGCTGAAGACTTGATCATTAGTGCTGATTATACCGACTCGAAAGTTGAAAAAGTTGAACGTCTTCGATACAATTGTGATTACGGAAGCTTTAGAGTAGATAAAGTAAAAGACCTTGAAGCTGATGGTGATTACTTAAGTACTAAGATTGGCCGGGTGTTCTCATCCCTTAGCCTAAATCAGGACTACGGTTCGATTTCTATTGAAAAATTAATCAACGGGGTAAAAAGCGTAAATATTGATACCGACTACGCGGGAATCAAATTAGGTTTTGATGCAGAAATGGATTTTATCTTTAACGTGCATACCTCTTACGGGAGCGTAAAAGGTACGGATGATCTGGAAGTTCAAAAAAGGCATGATCGTAATACCAGCAAGGAGATTTCAGGATATTATGGTAAACAAAACAGCCAAAATTCAATAAACATCACCACAAGCTATGGAAGCGTTAGTTTCCATAAAGAATATTAAAAACATATAATTCAGCAAGTAAACAACCTTGGGGCAAGCCCATGAGGTATCCGATAGAGACAAAATTATAATTTCGAGGCGAGTCTCGGGGTATTAAACCCTTTGGCGGTGCCAATAAAAATAGCCATCTGGCATAACCATTAATCAATCACATCATGAAAAAATCAATTTTAACAGTAGTAGTTATCTTTTGTATAAGCATCACCTCAGCAAGTGCCCAATGGTGGAGCAGCAATAAAAGTATTAAAGGAAATGGCGATATGGTAAATAAAAGCCGCAAAACATCAGATTACGACAAAGTAAGCCTTGTAGGTTTTATGGATGTTGTCTTGGTTAGCGGAACTGAAGGAAACCTGACCATTGAAGCCGAAAGCAATCTTCAGGAATATATTACTACGGAAGTGAAAAACGGAACTTTAAAAATTTCAGTAGAAAAAGGGGTAAATATTAGTCCTTCTAAAAACAACATGATTAAAGTAACCGTTCCTTTTGAAGATTTAGAGGGGGCTCATTTAACCGGAAGCGGTGATATCTGGACTGAGGATAAAATCACCGCAAAAGATTTTTCCTTATCGGTAACCGGAAGTGGCGATTTAAAACTAGAAATCGAAGCTGATGATATTACCGGAAACGTTACCGGCAGCGGTGATGTAGTATTAATAGGAAACGCAAAAAGCCTGGATTGCGGCGTAACCGGATCTGGAGATTTTGACGCTTTTAAACTTAGAGCAAAAAAAGTAAGCGCACAGGTTTCTGGTTCTGGTGATGTGATGGTTTATGCCGAAGAAGAGCTTGAAGCACGAGTTGCAGGCTCTGGAGACATTGAATATAAAGGGAATCCCAGCAAAGAAAACTTTAAAACTTCAGGATCTGGAGATATCTCAAAACATTAATTCCCAATATTGATAATTATTGTTTAATTTTTTTGAATGCGAAGTCCCTTCTCCCTTAAAGAAGGGATTTTTTGTTTGGAAATTGTTTAGGGTTATCAGGAATCAGGAATCAGGAATCAGGAATCAGGAATCAGGAATCAGGAATTTAAAACTAATTATTTCATCTCACATCTCTAGTTTTTATTTGGGTAAAATGAAGAATATTAACTTATAATCAGCCGGAACTAAACATAAATTGTTGGCACATTCATCCCAAATCAATGCTGATTCCAGATTTATGTATCTCTAGTTTATTTTCTATTTAACGACGTAGCGGTCTAAATGCTACTTCTAACTCAAAAAAGAGCTATCCACTTTGCATGCCGGTGAGGCAAGGTTGAGACGACGTCCTTGTTCAAATCCAAAATTTAGCATACAAAATTTAGCATTTTTAAGCTTTATTCCTGGATCTTATTTCTCTCGTATATGGTCTATATTCTCTTTTCTATATTCTCGCAGCGCAGCGCTCTAAATCCTAACTTCTAATTTTCGGTACTCTAATCAATAAAATAATCCCACCTATAAAAAAAATGATCAAAAATAATATCGAATTTCGAATACTCCCGGTAAGCTGGGCTATTAAACCATACATAAACATCCCGATAACAATCCCTATTTTTTCTGAAACATCATAAAAACTAAAGTAACTGGCGGTATCAATAGCATTTTCAGGAAGCATTTTAGAATAGGTAGACCGTGAAAGTGACTGGATACCTCCCATTACCAAACCAACGCTGGCCGCTGCCACGTAAAATTGATTAGGCGTGGTTATAAAATAGGCATATACGCAAATTAAAGCCCAGATAATATTTATAAAAATCAGGGTTTTAATATTACCAATCTTAGCGGCTATTCTCGACGTTAAGGTGGCTCCCAAAACAGCCACTAACTGGATGAGTAAAATACTTACAATTAATCCTGTTGTAGCATCCTGCTCTCCCCAATTTAATTCTTTAATTCCAAAATACGTAGCGATAAGCATAATGGTTTGTACCGCCATACTATATACGAAAAAAGCTCCAAGATACCTTTTTAGCTGAAGGTTATGATTTAGAGAACTCCAGATTTTACGAAGTTCTTTAAATCCGTTAAACAGTACATTTTTGGTAAGCTTCGCTTTTTTCGTCCCTTTTGGTAAATAGTAATAGGTGTACTGGCTAAAACCTATCCACCATATTCCAGTTAAGACAAAGGATAAGCGGGTTGGTAATCCTTCATCTTCAAAACCAAACATGTCGTATTTAAGGATCATCAATAAACAAAGAATAAGCAGGATAACACTACCTATATATCCTAAAGAAAAACCTTTAGCACTTATTTTGTCCTGTTGCTCTGGAAAAGCGATATCTGGTAAATAACTATTATAAAATACCAAACTTGACCAAAAACCAATTAGCGCCAGGAAATAACAAAGTAAACCGAACCATAAAAATTCCATATTAAACCAAAACAAACCTATGCATGATAAAGCGCCCAGGTAACAGAAAAACTTCAGAAAATTCTTCTTGTTCCCAACATAATCCGCAATTCCTGACAGAAACGGACTAAGTACAGAAACGACCAGAAAAGCTGCTGCGGTTACATAAGAAATTAGGGCATCGTTATTAAAATCAAATCCTAAGAAATGAACGGTATCATTAATATTATTGCCTTCAGCATCTCTAATAATGGTTAGTGCCCCATAAAAAATAGGAAATATTGCTGAAGAAATAACCAGACTGTACACCGAGTTTGCCCAGTCGTAAAATGCCCATGCGTTAAGTAGCTTTTTGCTACCCTTTGGAAGATTTTTCATGGACTAAAAATAAAAAAGCTACACCAGATAGTGTAGCTTTTTCAACTTATTTATTTCTAAATATTATTGAAAACTTGTTACTCCATATTTTCGGGCTTCAGCTTTTGCTTCAGGAGCCCAGGCTTCAAGATTATTTATTCTGGTTTGATTTGACGGGTGTGTACTTAAAAATTGGGGTGTTGAAGCTCCTCCACTGTTTTGCTGCATCCTTCTCCATAAATCGGCTGCCTCATCTGGATTATATCCGGCAATAGCCATTAAGGTCAAGCCTATTCCGTCGGCTTCAGATTCATGACTTCTACTAAAAGGTAGCATCACTCCTAACTGTGTTCCAATTCCGTAAGCCTGAGCAAAAATCTGTTGGGTTTGCTGGCTTTTACCACTAAGAGCCGCTGCTCCTACTCCACCAACCACTTGCTGCACTTGTGCTGCACTCATTCGTTGCGCACCATGATCGGCTAATGCATGTGCCACCTCGTGTCCCATCACGACCGCCAGACCAGTTTCGTCCTGAGTAATTGGCAAAATACCAGTATATACCACGGTTTTTCCTCCTGGCATAGCAAATGCGTTTACCTGATCGTCCTTTACAAGATTATATTCAAATCTAAAATCGTCCAAAAATCCCTGGTATCCATTTGCGTTTAAATAACGCTCAGCTGCAGTTTTAATTTTATCACCAACTCTTTTTACCATCCTGGATTCAGCAGTACCGGTCACCACATTACTACTATCCAAAAATGCATCGTATTGCTGAAACGAGGCGGAGAACAATTGATCATTACTTACAAAATTTAAATTCTTTTGTCCTGTGAAAGGATTTACTTTACAGGCGACTACTGTTAAAGTAGCAACAAAAAGAACTACTATCCACTTCTTTACTTTCATATTTTAATTAGATTAGTTTTGTTAAAATTACAAAAGCCACAGCGCTTTAAAGTTTTGTTTAAGTAGGATTTAACAATTTTTCAGCTTTCAAAAAGGATTCCAAAATTTTCGAATCTGAATAACAATTCATTTTAAAAATGGCAAAAAAGCATAAAGATAAAACCCCTATTCAGCAATTGCTGCTTCCCTGGTATATTTTATATACCGGTAAATTTTTAAACTGGGTATCCCCTTATCTAGCCAGTAAATTTGCAGGTAAATTATTTCTCACTCCGCTAAAATATAAGCTTCCCAATCGCGAAAAGGATATGGATCAAAATACCATACAAACGCAACAGATTTTACCAAAAAGCAAAAAACAAATCATTGTTTATGAATATGGTGAAAGTGCCCAAAAAGTTTTACTCGTACATGGATGGAGTGGCCGTGGTACACAACTTTCTAAAATCGCCGATGCCGTGCTAAAAGAAGGATTTAGTACAATAAGCTTTGATGCTCCTGCCCACGGCAAAGCTTCAGGAAAAATGAGCATGATGCCTCACTTTATAGAAGCTATTCATTTTTTGAATAAAAAATATGGTCCGTTTCATTCGATCATTGGACATTCCTTAGGCGGAATGTCTACACTAAAAGCAATTAAAGAAGGAATATCTCCAGAAAGAGCCGTGATTATTGGCACCGCAAATAGCGTGACTGCGATCACGCAGGAATTTGTGAAAAACCTGCATATGGACAAAGAAGTGGCTTATTTGATGAAAGCCCATTTTGATAAAAAATTTGGGCAGGATATGGATAATTACTCTGGAGCAATTTCAGCGCAAAGTGTTCATATTCCTACTTTGGTTATCCACGATAAAAATGATGTGGATGTGCATTACAAATGTGCTGAAGAAATTCATAATCAACTAAAAAACAGCGAACTCTATTTAACCGAAGGTCTTGGACATCGTCGAATCCTGGGAGACCAAAAGGTTATTAACAAAATCACAACGTTCATCACGGCATAATCTTTGTAACTTTCAACATAAAAACAAATGAGAAAGTTACTATTCATATTTATTGCCGTGTTTACCCTGGTAAGTTGCAAAGGAAACGCTCAGGACGAAAATTCTAAAAAGAAGCAAAAGTTCGAAATTTCTAAATCTGAAAGCGAATGGAAAAAAGAACTTACAGATGCCGAATTTAAAGTACTTCGAAAAGCTGCGACCGAGCGTCCTTATTCCAGTGACCTTCTAACGGTAAAAGGAAACGGAACATTTGTTTGCGCTGCCTGCGGAAACGAACTTTATGAAAATAAACACAAGTTCGAAAGCGGTACCGGATGGCCAAGTTTTGATCGTGCTATAGAAGGTGGAGTAGCTTTTGGCTCTGATTCTAAACTGGGCTACCAACGCGACGAAGTGCACTGCGCAAAGTGTGGTGGACATTTAGGTCATGTTTTTGATGATGGACCAAGAGAAACTACCGGAAAAAGACATTGTATAAACGGTGTCGCTATGAACTTTATACCAACTGAAAAATAATTAACCCCAATGAAAAAATATAATATCGAGAAACCGGAAGCTGAATGGAAAGAGCAGCTATCTGAGGAACAATACCGTGTTTTAAGAAAAAAAGGAACTGAAGCACCGCACACCGGTAAATATAACCTACATTTTGAAGATGGAGAATATCGTTGCGCCGCTTGTAATGAAAAGTTATTCGAAAGCGATAGTAAGTTTGAAAGCGGTTGTGGCTGGCCAAGCTTCGATGAAGCTATAGAAGGCAAAATTGAGTATGTACAGGATCGCACCTTTGGAATGATAAGAACCGAAATTCTATGCGCCAACTGTGGAAGTCATTTGGGCCATGTCTTTGACGATGGCCCTACAGAAACCGGCCAGCGCTATTGTGTAAATTCGGCCAGTATAGATTTTAAAAACAATTAGAAACCCTTAAATATTTACCACTATGAAAAAGATATTCACCTTACTTTTTGTAACCACATTTTTATTTACTTCCTGTTCTGATGATGGAGAACCAGGACCACAAGGTCCTCCGGGAGAAGATGGACTTGATGGATTAGCTTATACTTTAGAAGAGCAAATTACTTTTGATTATTATGATGACACGAATAGTTATTCAAGGGTAATTTTAATTCCAGATGATGTGCAAACAATAAACCCTGAAGCTGATGCGGTTTTAGTGTATCGATACCGAGAAATTCAAGATAATGAAGGTAATTTTATGGATACCTGGAGTTTAATCCCTCAAAATTTCTTTCTAAATGATGGAACAATTCAATATGTTTACAATCATACCGCATCAGATGTGGAGATAATTATTGAAGGAAATTTTGATTTAAGTAACCTTAGTACGGATTATACCAACAATCAAATATTTAGAGTGGTTGTTGTTCCTTCAAATTATTTAGCTTCCCACAATGAACTTGATATTACCAATTATAATTCGGTAATGAAAGAATTGAATCTTAAAACTTCAGATATAAAAATGGCTAACTAAAATTCTTTATAGTTTAAAATTCAAAGGCTTTATCTTTTTGGTAAAGCTTTTTTTATTGGAGAGAAACTCATAAAACTTTTAGCCAATCCTACAAGTTCAAAACTTTTCGGTTAAGGGATTATTCCTTAAATTCGCAAGAACTATTTTTTGTATAAAAAAATCTAAATATGAGTAAATACGATATCATTGTTTTAGGTAGTGGCCCGGGTGGTTATGTAACTGCTATCCGTGCTTCACAATTAGGCTTTAAAACAGCCATTGTGGAAAAAGAAAACCTTGGTGGTGTTTGTCTAAACTGGGGATGTATCCCAACAAAAGCATTGCTTAAAAGCGCAGAGGTTTTTGAATACCTTAAACATGCAGAAGACTACGGTTTAAAGCTTCAAAGCCCCGATAAGGATTTTGGTGCCGTAATTAAAAGAAGTCGTGATGTGGCCAATGGGATGAGTAAGGGTGTACAATTCCTTATGAAAAAGAACAAAATCGATGTTATCGATGGTTACGGAAAACTTAAGGCAGGTAAAAAAGTGGAAGTTACCGATGCTAAAGATAAAAAGACAGAATATTCTGCCGACCATATTATCGTAGCTACAGGTGCTCGCTCTCGTGAACTGCCTAACCTAAAACAAGACGGTAAAAAAGTTATTGGATATCGTGAAGCTATGTCTTTAGACAAGCAACCAAAGAAAATGATCGTTGTTGGTAGTGGCGCCATTGGTGTGGAGTGTGCTCATTTTTATAATTCAATGGGAAC
>MDTG01414834.1_pt1 | contig 19272 bp, 21 predicted proteins | sample 811421 | NCBI WGS metagenome assembly MDTG01 (sample SAMN05326645, study PRJNA326480) | marine metagenome | isolation source: seawater | place: Pacific Ocean: South East | collected 2011
TTCTTCAGAAGCATCATCTACTTCCTCTGTTGAAGCTTCTACCTGAGTAAGAATTTCTTCCTGCCTACGAATTTCTACAAGCATTTTCTCATCGAGTTTTGTAGCACCAATAACATCTTGACTACCTCTAAAGAACACTTCAGTTTCAGTCCAATCACCTTTTTCAAGACCAGAAAGTGAATACTCTACAACAGCCTTTTCGCCCGGTTCTAAAGTCTCAATTTTCCATCCCCAAATACCCATGGCTTCCTTTCTTCCACCGCGCTCGTTGGCAACCATTTCTGCACCAGACTTTTCCGGCCAATTTACTAGCAAAGAGTAACTTCTAGCCCGAGAGGTATAGTTGAACAGAGTGATAGAAACATCGCTTTGCTTTGTCTCCTTATTCCATATTGTTGATTCATTGCAGATAACAGCGCTCATAATTTTGGTAATCGATCCTGCTAAATCAGGTACAGGACGTTCAAGAATTGCTGCAGACTTTTCAGCTATTGCTGGTAGAATGTCATTAATCAGTTCGAACTTTTCACGAGTTTTGGCCATCTTCTTCTTCTTTTCAAGATGCTTACGCAACCCTCGCCCCATTTCCAACATTGCTTTTCGAGTTTCTTCGAAAACGAATTCGTTATCCGATAAAGCCTCTTTCGCTTCAGACGTAAATTGGACATTTGTACTTGCCAAGTGCACCAATATTGCAGCAGGGCCCTTTGGAACGCCACGGCCACCGGCCTGCTCAAGACCATATTGTCTCCAATCAACACTTTCTATCGCCTTAGTTAACAAACAGCCACCTTGTTGGTACATCAAAGGGACGCGGTTTGCAAATCGTAATACTTCTACGTGCTTATCCGCCGCCATTCCTTCTCCAAAAATCAGTCCAACTTCAACCTGGAAAGGGTTACCGTGACTTACAGATGGAGCACGTGTCATCGTAGCAATGAATTTTGAATCAATAGTCTTTGACAGCCCTTTTTTGATTAACATCTCCTCAATAGGAGATAGACAATTAGTTGGAGGACTTAGCAATTTAATCGGTTTATCGCCGACTTTTCTCTCGCCTTGGAATGCTTCTAGAAGGGCCCTAACGTCATCGGGCTTCATCGATTTCGGCTTAGTACTAACAGCTAATTCTGCAGCTTCACACAACTCCTTGGCAGCCCTCATTGAAACCCCTGAAAAATTCTGACGAAGGAATACTGAAAGTCTTGAATCCGAGGATTCTCTACACATTCGTTGCAACTGTCCCAACTCAATTCCATGTGGATGTGGTTTGATAGCATCAACCTTACTTGGCAGTCTTTCAGTAACCCTTGGCCAATGGAATCTTTCACCATCTGGGTCGATGAATGTAATATCGGCATGGGGGTTGACAATACTGGTCATTCTCAGATATTGGTAAACAGATTGCCTTCCGCGTTGATATTTCGCTTTCATTCTAGTGGTAACTCTAACGCCGTGCTCTTTCAAAGTTAGATCTTCTCTTTCCCAAATCACCCTCGTTTGATCACTTTTTACAGCCTTGTTTTTACGAGTATCAAGCCCGATATTCACGCTTACAGCGGCGGGCTCTCCGGCGATTTTGGAGAGCACATGTGTTGGTTTTCCAGTTGTCAATTGCGAATACATTACTACGCCTGTAATACCGATTCCTTGCTGTCCTCGACTTTGCCTAATCGCATGAAATCTAGATCCAAACAAAAGTTGCCCGAAAACTTTCTCAATGCTTTTTTGTGGGATTCCAGGACCATTATCTTCGGTCTGTAATTCAATAATATCCTTCTTAGTATCAACCTTTGAAATTTTTACAATTATATCTGGTAAGATACGAGCTTCTTCACAAGCATCTAATGAGTTGTCTACCGCTTCTTTAACGGCGGTGATGATAGAACGTGGGAGAGAATCGAATCCTAGAAAGTGTTTATTTTTCTCAAAAAACTCAGAAATCGCAATTTGTTTTTGGTTACTTGCCATCTTGTTTGCAATGCCTGCCATGAGATCCACTCCGCCCATGGTCCTCCTTCGTCCCAATGACGTTGGGCCTTGAGCGACCCAACCCCAGCGCCCAAGGTTCTTGAATGATAGCGTTCATTCAGTAGATTCCAGTGCGATATTTGCCAGAGTAATTTTACGCAGATAGACAATAATCCAAACCGTTAGGATTAGCGACGCAATAACTGCGGCCCAATATGTCCAATCTCTGCTTTCATTCATCGCCGCAGAAAGATCGGCCGCCTTAGAACCCCAATATGCGTAAAGCGCACCTGGAAGAATCATTCCGAAGTTGCCGAGGAGGTAATCCCTCCACGTTACATCAGTCAATCCATAACCATAATTCAGTACGGGGTAAGGAATGACTAAACTAACCCTAGTTAGGAATACGCATCTAAAACCATCTTCACTAACGGCTCGTTTCAACGCATTCAGAGTTGGTTTTTTCTCCAATTTATTTTCAACAAAATTGTATAGATATTTCTTGGTTAGCAAAAAGGGAAGAATCGCTCCTAAGCAAGCTCCAATAAACGCAATAGCCCATCCAGCCCAAAAACCAAACAGAACACCTGAAATGAATTTGTGTAAACTAGCAGGTGCAATAAGAAGGGCTAGGATGACATACAATAGCAACCAAGCAATAATTCCGTACCATCCATTTTCAGGAAACCAAGTTGCCTTTTCGATTAGTGGCGCTAACAATGTTTGTGTTAAGTAAATCGTGAAGGCTATTCCACCAATTACTCCTCCAACACTTAATGCTGCCATGCCTCTTTTAGACGCCATACCTCATCAGAACTCATTTTTCCATGCCGAGATATGTCCTGTAAAGGCACTAGTTGCTACAGTTAATGGACTAGCAAGATACAATTTACCGGGACCTGAACGGCCTTGGAAATTACGATTAATTGCAGACACAGTAACTTGTTCTGGGGTAATCGAGACTCCCGGTCCAGCGCCGATACATGCTCCACATCCGGGATCGATAAGATTGACGCCGACCCTTTGGAATAAATCGTGCCATCCCTTTCTAACAGCTAAATCTTTGACTTGACCGCTACCGTATTGGATGTAAAATTGAACACCTTCCTTAACTCTCAATCCAGACTTCTCAGCAGCATCGCAAACCATTGCATAGTATGCCACATCATCTTCCTTTCCAGCGGTACAAGATCCGCCATAAGCAATATCGATTTTTACCGTACCAATATCGGAAATGTTAGCGCCATTTGTTGGATCAGAAGGAACTCCCTTATCGGGGTCACCTGGGTGGGCCACCATTGGAACAATTTGAGACAAATCGATAACGTGAACTCCCCCGTCATATTTAGCCTCATCATCAGGTGCTACAGCCATCCTTTCCATTTGCGATCTATCGATTCCTTGTGCCTTTTCCATCCAATCATAGAGGATAGAATCTGCTTCACAAATGCCAGTTCTTCCGCTACATTCCGTGGCCATATTGCAAAGTGTAGCCCTTTCGTCAACAGATAGCGATGTTAAACCAGGGCCGCCAAACTCCATTGAACGATTCAGAGTCAACTCTTTGCGTGCATGATCAGCTAGAATGTATAGAATTACATCTTTAGCAGTACATCCTGAGTTGAGGTTTCCAGTTAATTCGAATCTGATCGATTCAGGAACCTTGACAAATGTAAAACCAGAATATATCAGACTAGAGTATTCTGTTGCGCCTACACCGTAAGTAAGTGCATTAGAAGCTCCTCCCATGCAGGTGTGCGAATCTGTTGCTTGTATGAAATCCCCAACTTCAATAAATTCTTCACGAGCCACTTGGTGACAAATTCCGGGAGAAACCCCGTCTTTTGCAGAATAATCCCTTACCCCTGTGTGCTTTTGAAATTCAACTTGTAAATCTCTTAATGTCTGTACCTTTTGCATATGCGGCACAAATTTCGGATTGTGATCCGCATAAAGCAAATGGTCTTCAAACACAGCAAATTTGCTAGGGTTAGGTAACGAATAATCTCCTCCATATTCTTCTGATAAGAATGTGTGGACTTGTGCAGTTGTAAATTCGTGACTGTATCCTCCCTGAACTTGAGCGATCACTGGGTCATGGGGTTTAACACATTGTCCAGAAGGCTGACCTACCAAATTCCGAGCGATTATTTTTTCAGCCATAGTCATCGGAGAATGCGGAGTCTCGAGAGGCGGCAAAGAAATTTCTTCTTTTTTCAATTTCTCTGCAAATGGAAACAAACCTCCACTTTCGATTATCAATTTAGTAACGGGATCGTACCGTGATGTAAATTCATCTAAGGAGATCGAATCTCCATTCTGTAGACGCTCCAGCATAGAATAGTCTCCCATTAATTGTCCAAGATTGATATTATTTCTTTCATGAATCGGAGCAAATGAAGAAGCAATTACAATTCGAACCCCCGCCCATCTTTCACATTGGGCGGCTGTTTCTCGAGAAGACCCAGTGCCCTTTCTCTGACCAGAAACAATAACTTCGAAGTTTCCATTAATCAAAGCGTTTTCATTGAATACGCGCATACCATCTTGCATTAGCCCAGCATATGCATTCTTTGCTATCTCCGAAGGGGCATGGTCAAAACAAACCCAAGCCGGAGTCATAGCATCAGTATTGATGTCATCTAGCAAATCACTGGGCGATAGATCAGACATTTTCAAATCGAGACCATCGTATAATTGGCGCTTGATGAGGTTCAGGTCCTTAGTCAAGAAAAGAACCCTTTTGCCAGAGGAAATTTGCACTTGCTTAGGTGGCCAATTATCAGTCATGCATCTCCCCCAATCCGTTTCAAGTAGCAACGATGTATAACGGGTTCGGATTATTCATGGAATTGAACATCCGCCAAATCCCGTAAGTTTTGAAATTTACAGGTCAAGGCGAGCATATTTATTCGGCGATTTAATTACATGATTCATTCAAAAAACGATAAACGATACACTGCACTCGAATTGGCACAGAAAAAGTATTAACCGTGTCGCCAATCAATTTAAATAACCCCTGTCAGAGGATTGATAATAATTCGGAAAGCAATAGCGCTAATCCGGGGATGTGAAAGAAATGGATAACAACCAACATGTTGAGGATATCGTAAAATGTAGCGACTGCGGAAGTCGTAATCTAACCCGTGATGAGACTCGCGGTGAAGTCGTATGCGACGACTGCGGTCTTGTTTTAGAAGACAATGTAATCGACCAAGGTGCTGAATGGAGAGTTTTCTCTCCAGAGCAAGGAGACCAGCGTGCACGAACTGGAGCTCCAATGACAGTCATGCTACACGACAAGGGTTTGTCTACAGATATCGATTGGCAGAACAAAGATTACTCTGGTAAAACAATCAACTCTAGATATCGATCTCAATTCTACCGAATGAGAAAGTGGCAGAAGAGATCACGTGTTTCGAATGCTACAGAAAGAAATTTGGCAATGGCATTAGCGGAATTAGACCGCATGGCTAGCCGCCTTGAACTTCCTAAATCAGTTAGAGAAGCGGCTGCTGTGAATTACAAGAAAGCAGTCGAAAAGAGGCTGATTAGAGGACGTTCAATCGAAGGTGTAGCAGCAGCATCATTGTATGCGGCATGCAGACAATGTGGGGTGCCTCGTACTCTTGATGAAATCGGACAAGCAAGCAGAACTGGACGAAAAGAAATCGGTAGGACTTACAGATTCATGGTTCGAGAATTGAAGATGAAGATTATGCCAACCGGCCCAGAAGATTACATCTCAAGATTCTGTTCTGGACTCGGCTTAGATGCAGAAGTTGAAGCAAAAGCTCACGAATTGATCAAGGCAGCACAGGAAAAGGAATTGACTAGTGGCCGTGGACCAACAGGTATTGCAGCATCTATCATTTACATCGCTAGCGTTCTATGTGGAAAGCGCAGAACCCAGCGCGAAGTAGCTGAAGTAGCAGGCGTTACTGAAGTTACAATCCGTAACCGATACAAGGAACTGATTCAGAACCTGAACATTGAACTAGATATCTGAGGTAGATTCCTTAGGAGTCGGACACTCATTTGGGTGAATCAGATGAAAAGTAGACGTAGAGTTTCAGAGAAAGTACTCGAAGCATTAGCCGATAGGCTTGCCACAACTCTACAATCTGGAGCAGAATCGTGGCCATTACCTCATCCGCCACAAACCGACCCAGATTTCCCTCCAATTCATCCAAAAGAGAAGCAACAAGTAATTGATTTGGGGCTTGGATTACTCCAAGCCGATAAGGGAATGTTTGACAGGCATCTTTCGATAGTAGTTGATTTGATAGTCCCACACAGAATGAATCTATCAGATGATCCATTTGAAATTCATGAAAGGTGGCTCCTAAAAAGACTAGATGTATTAACAGAGAGGCTTCTGTTTGCAATTGCTACTGAGTGGTTAGCTCAGGCATTGGACCATTCTAATCCATCACCAGACCGTTGGTGGCTATCTGTAATCCTGATCAATGGGTTATGCGATGCTTCTTATGGCCAACCTGTTCACCAAGGTTATCACTTAGTAGAATCAATCGCTCTAGCTGAAAGGCCTGGTACATGGCATACACAGCCCGATGTGTCGAATGCAAACTTAGATTGGAATCCTCACGGCATGGTCCCCAGAACTACTTCAGTAGTAGCACACGAAGCGGGTGCAGAAGCAGCAAAATGGATGATGACCCAGTTAGAAAACAGCGGCGAAGAAAGACGTAAACTTTTGATTGAATGGTGCCGATTACTATTGGAAAGAAAAGAATTAATTGAACCACTTGAAATTGCTAAAATCCTTATTCGCAGGGCGAGCGACTCTTCTGAAGAAGTATCAAGTAGAGTAGTATTATGTCTAGCAAAACTGATTGAAGGCGACAAAGATTCTGCACTCGAATGTATTAGAATTCTCAATTCTCGAGAGGATTTACTCACAAGAAGAACGATGGCAGATGTCTTGACAAGACTGTTCAGAAGAATAACTATGGATGCAATACCTTTGCTAAATAGCATGCTTGAGGATGAAGATGAAAGCGTATTAGCAGCAGCTAGTGCGACTGTAGGGGATCTTAGATTCCTTGACAAAGAATTGTGGGCTAACAAAATCGATGAGTTATGCAGCCACCATTCTCAGGTAGTACGCAGAAATCTAGTATATACTATCAGAGATTATCTAGAAGAGTTTTCTGAAGATGAGCGAGGAATAATTCCTAAACTTTGGGCGGACGGAGACGAAACCGTCCTAACTCGTTTGAAAGAACTACTGATGCGTATGGACGAAGTCAATGCAGATCGATTCGCTGCAACAATCCGCTCATTGGAGAATTTGGATATCAGCGGTTTATGGGCTCCAATGAAAGTTAGAGACGAAGCAAGAACATTGCAATGGCAAGATTGGCTTGCAGGTAAGGCCGAGCAACCAAGCACCCCTGAGCAACCACAGATTCACGTGTCTGATATGACTGAAGGAGAACTACCTAGTCTTAGCGACGCCTTAGATCGGCTAGGCGATATGGGCTTCTTGGACTGACGCAACACTCATCAACGCGGCATATATTCAACAGTCATGCGCAGCGCTCTATTGTTTACCACAATCCTTCTTTTCGCGATTGTTCCCTTCTCAAATCTAGCATCAGCAAACGGTTTGGACGAGAATTCCGGCGTCACAATTACTGCATCATTTGATAACTCAACAGAGATGACAATTCTGAATATCACAATGCCCGTAACCAATAATGCTACTCTATTAGATGAGCTCAAAGATACAACGTTCTCAATTTCTAGATTAACAGCTGGAGACCATCCTGTATACATAGAATCCATTGCAACAAATATACAATTTTGTACCCAAGGCATGTCTAATTCTGAATGTTCAGGAGCAACTTTCCAAATCGAGTATTTCCCGAGCCCGTTCGATCATGATGATTTTGAATATGTTCTTGGATTCGGTAATAATGGAATGCATTTGATTATCAGCAATTCAGTCGAAGAAGTGGTTTCTCCAGTCGTGGCAGTAGATAATCTGACAGGCATGTATTCTGATGACATTACTACACTTTCCTGGGATTATAGCGCTCCAGATTTCCCAATGAACCATTCAGTCATGATTTACAGTCATGATTCTCCTGCAACTAGAGAGAATTGGAATTCATTAACAAAAACAATCGTCAGCAGCAGTGTTGCTGCGGGTACTACAAGTTTTGAGATAAATCACTCTTCATATCAAATTGAAAGGGAGATTTACTATTCTGTGACATTGTTGTTTGAGACTTCAGAAGATACAAGATTCATTAGTAATAACACCCTTACCGAACCGGTATATGAAGACAACACTGCACCACTATTCATAGGCGAACTAATAGCTACTTTCGATGCCAATACAGCAATGACAACTCTTGATTGGGAAGAAGGAATTGATGATGAAAACCTTTCAATCAATATCTATCACCACGACGGAACTCTGGAAGATATCGACTCGAGTAAATTAATTATGACTGTAGATGCAAGTAATTCATTCATTCAATTACCAATCCCGATGGGCGAACACCGCCAGTCTTGGTATGCGATTACCTTACAAGATTCTCAAGGAAATGAGATCTTAGAGTTGACAGAATCATCGCCGTTATCAAATCCTGTAATTGAAACTACAATTTCTACAACCACAATTACAGGAATTGTTGCTGATAGGTTTGTAGACGGCACAGTAGTAATTTCTTGGGATGATAATACACAAAATCCCGGCGCAACTGCAAGAGTTTGGCGTTCAATCAGCGGCCCCATTGAATCATTTGACGATATTGAGGAAATTGGAACAACCGACGTTTCAACACAACAATTTGCGCACAATCCTTTGGATAATCAAGACGAGGTATGGTATGCAGTAACCATTGATGGAACATGGGGTTCTGAAGAAGAGCCATGGCATGATGAGCGTTTATTTATTGGAGTAAATTCCATGGATTTACCTATCAGAGAAAGTGAAGAAGAACTTGAAGAAGTTGTTACAAATTTCACATCTCTAGTGCTCACAACTACCGGCTTTAAGGCAAATGTTACCGAAGGCGCAATGATTTCGTTAGGACAAATGTATGAAGGAGATATGATTTTAATTTCATCATCATATATCGTTACAAATATTTCATGCCATGATATCTCAGGCGAAGGTAGTTTTGTATATTCAAGTTCAGATTGGGCATTATCACTAAATGCCAACCAATCTGCTGAGAAGTGTTTGGGTACAATTGTAGATGGGGAAGTAGAAATCAGTTTTACACTTACTTGGGATTACATAGAAACGATTGTAGAAAATGACGATGAAAAAGGCGATGATGACGAAGATCATGACAATGACGACGACCACTCCAAAGGAGGAGGCCGTGAAGATAATGATTCCAAGGAAAAAATCACTGGAGTAATATTGGCAATAATCATTCTAGCACTTTTGGTTTACTTACTTGTTATGATGAGAGCACCACAATATGGCGAAGAAGAATAATCACTCTTCTTCAAGTTTGATCTTTGAATCAATAATAACCGAATCCTGAATTTGGATGTTATATGTTACATTAGATGGTTGACTAACATTCGCTGTCTTCAAATCCTCATCGAATTTGGAATGTTCAATTTGATTTTCCTCTGTGTCTTCAGCTTGTATTGGAGAAATATCTCGTAAAGGTCCAGAAGTTGAAAGCCAGACATAAATTCCATTTGTAGTTACTAATAATCCTACGAGCGACAAAACTAGGCCAGCAGGTTCTGGAAAGAAATCAATTCTTCCTATAGCATAAGAGATGCCTAGGATCACAATACCGGTGAGTATTACTAGTTTTGAAGTCTCTTCAGGGTCCTTCCACATGTCCATGGTTGGCACAACTCCCTTGACTCCAAATGTAAGTCTGAACCAAGCAAGATAAATCAAAATCAGACCGATTAGGCCCAAAGAACCGGATGTGAAAGTAGAATCATTCCATGGCCCAGCCGGAGAAACATCAGTGAATGTGATTCCAACTAGTATTGAGCCTAAGGCGGCAAACCCTCGCCACTCCGCCTTTCCGCCCATTATGGGGGCCACGGGGCGCGACGCTTGAAAGCAATGGGGCCATGAGGTAGGTTATGGCAGCGGTTGAAGACGCAGTTTTAGTTGCGGGAGGCATTGGCTCACGAATGTTACCGGCTAGTGCTGCAATCGCCAAAGAAGCGCTGCCCTTAGTCGACATTCCAGCTTTATCCCACCTTGCTAGAGAAGCGGTACAAGCAGGCGCAAAAAAAATCCACATAATCACATCACCCAACAAAAATCTGGACTCATTATTGAAAGATAATAACTGGTTGCACGAAAAAAGACCTGAAATCAGCCAAGAAATATTATCTCCATTCAATGATGTTGAGGTAATGGTTCATGTTCAAACCGCGCCTAGGGGATTTGGCGATGCACTAAGTTGTGTTTTACATGCAATCGAGGGGCCATTCATGGTATTGCTGGGAGACAATATTTTGTTAGATGAGTTTTCATCAACTACCAATTACATTCCATCTAATGCATCAAAGATCTTAGTCGAAGCATTTCAAAAAACGAACTTACCTTGTGTTGGCCTTGCAGCAGTAAATGATCCACAAAATTATGGCGTAGTGTCTATGGAGGGAGATTTGATAAAACAAATAATCGAGAAGCCGATGATTGAAGACGCTCCATCTAACCTAGTATTATGTGGTAGATACATTTTCACAGAAGATACCTCTGATCTATTAGAAAAATATAATTTTGACGAATATGGTGAACTTCAATCAATCGCCATCCAACAACATTGGATGGAAAACAAAGGCTTGATTGGTGTTGAATTAGAAGGATTTCAATGGTACGATTCAGGAGCCCCTCTAGCTTGGTTGAAAAGTCAAATCGATTATGCACTAAGACGCAATGATATGAGAGGAGAAATCCGAGATTGGCTAGAAGACAGACTTCAACGCTGACCAGGCTTCCAAAAAGATAGCGAGAGAGGAGCCTCATCATTGGCTGCTCGAATTGCTAAATGATCGGCTCTTTCATTCCAACGATGTCCACTATGTGCTTTGACATGCTCCCAACTCAGATCTGTTAATTTAGTAACTTCATTCCATAGCGATTGAACATGCGCTACCAACTCACGATTTGCTTTTGCTTTCCAAGACCCAGTCGCCTGATTACCCGCATACTGCGAATCAGTTTTGATTATGATTTGGCCAGTTATACCTTGCTTTAACACCCATCGTAATGCCTCAGCAAAAGCAGTTAACTCAGCAGTATTATTCGAGCCAACCTCTGCACCAATGAATTTTTCATCCTCAAAATCAGTGATTACTTTACCATTAAATTCATGCATAATTTCTCCATTTCCCCGGCCCAGATCATTAGAGCCAGTTATTACAACAACTCCCCATCCTGCGGGAGTTTCATTGTCTACGTTTTGGTTTCCAATACAAGAACCATCAACGTAAATATGGAGCATTTCAATTTCACTCACCAATCTCAGCCTTGTAATCTGCAGCCGACATTAGTCCGGAGACTGCTGATGGATTATTCAATTTCATTCGAATAATCCAACCTTCTCCGTATGGGTCTTGATTCATCAATTCAGGAGTGTCTTCTAATGCTTCGTTTACCGCAGTAATTTCACCGGCCAATGGTGCAAAAATAGGCGAGGCCGATTTCACCGATTCAACGATAGCGAATTCCCCCATGTCTTTACAAACCTCGCCAGATTCTGGTAATTCAATGTATACAATGTCAGTTAAAGCGTCTTGAGCATGGTCGGTAATTCCGATAACGACTTCGTCTCCTTCTACTCGAATCCATTCATGTTCTTTAGTGTAAAATTGGCCTTCTGGAACGTCGCTCATGATACTCCCTCTGACCCCATGGAAGTGGTTAAGCAAATCAAACCTTTCTCACAATTGACTAGAACAGTGGGGACAAATATTCCACTCTGCTTCAACAGGTTGGCCGCAGTTAGGACAGGTCCTTTGATTGCCGTCTGTGATCATTACGGAGTCGTTGAGAACGGTATTCCCGACTTGTCCAATCTGTACCATTGGTTGGGATTGTTCAAGATTTTCTTGACGAACCCGCCCTGCTTCTGAATACATGCCAGCTTTTTCATAAGCCATTGCAGCATCTTCCCAGTTCCTTGCCAATTCAAGATTTTTGGCCTTTCTACTCCATTCAAGCGCCTGACTCTTTGTACTTGGAGGAGGGCGAACCGGAGTCCTTGACTGCACCATTGGTCGTGGCTGGGCCACAGGTCTTTGAACGACTTGCTGGACTACTGGAACATATTGCGGTTGTTGGTTCTGAATAACAACAACCCTACGGTTGTCATTCTTAGTACTGAGTGCTGAGATTGCAAAAATCAACGATCCACAACACATCAGCCCTCCACAAGTTTCAGCAACTCCAGTACTTTCTTCGGCTTCATCTGAACCGTCATCGCAGTCTTCATATCCATCATTTTCGATATCTTCCAGAGTATAGATGTATTCTCCATCATTACATTCGTATCGCTCATAACTGTAATTATATTCGCCCGGCTCGTCATTAGCACTAGCGCCAATGAACATAATCCACCCGACAAGCCCTAGAATAATACAAACAGTCCAGTATATACTTCTCTTCTTTTTTCCTTCATCTGGTGGAAGATTAATGTTCATTATTCTTCCTCCAGTTCCTTAGAAAGCATAGTATGCTCAAGCTTGGCCCAAGCATTTCCCACATCCTCTTCTTTGATTGAACTGTTTAATTCAGTTTCGACTCTAAGGGCCATATTTGATTTATTTTCATCGGGAAATAATCCAGCAAGCGGGCCTTCGCCGCGACCGGTCGGACCAGAGAGCCCCAGTAGGATTATTCCAACCAAAGGAATGATGAATTCAATACCTGGTTCCTCAATCGACATATTTCCAGAGATTAGACCTAGGCCGGACACTAAAAGTAAACCAAGACCAGTGCCAGCAAGCAACCTTTGGGCGCTTTTGGCAGGGTTCATGAAACCTCCAACTCCTTCCAGTGCATGAACCCAACGCTTATTCAGTAAGTTTCACGCATTAATTTGTGAATTTTGTAAGGTAATAGCGCTCTATTTACTGGAGTAACTTCCAGAATTCTAGCATCATCTCTTCTACGAATATCTTGCAGTAGTGGGTGCCTACTCTTTTTGTGAAGAGCAAGCAATGTTGGCTTATCTACCTCTAATGCTGATCTTACTACATTGACGAAACCTTCGGATTCAACCGCGAATTTACCAATTTCATCGATTACAATGACTTCAGAATAATCTCTTGCATGCTCAATAGCAGGAATCGCAACACTTTCCAGAGCTTCAGTATCTATTCCATATCCAAGTACTCGAAGTCTAGTATCTATGCCCTTGTGAGCCATAACTGCTTCTTCGCCAGTCTTGATATTGATAACTTTGTAACCAACTCTTTCAGAATCTTCAACAATTGGCTCAGTACGCATTCCGCCAATGATGTCACTATTTTCTCCATCTCCGCCCCTAGCATTAATCTCGCGACGTCTTTCATCTTCTAGCATTTCAAGGACTTTTGCTAGAACTGCAGACTTACCTGATCTGGGCAAACCAGTTATTCCAATTTTTGGATGAATTCCCATAATATCATTTCCACCAAATTCGAATTCACGAATTGCTCTAATTGCTTCGAGGGAGGTACTGATAATAAAGCATGGGGGGAAAATCGACAAATTTCCCTATTCCGGAAACACAAAACCATCATCCGTCATATATCTCGACATACAATTCGACATAGTGAATTCACAGTATCGAATCATCCCCTGGTAGCGTGATTGCAATTATTGAACGGCCCTTTGCTGAAAGTTTCCAAGAATCGGAAACCCAATTTAGAATTTTTGACAATTCATCTTCAGAAAGGCCACCCGCGTCCGCCACTCTTCTAAGTGCCCAAAGCTCACTCTCGTCATAATCTCCATCTACAGAGGCCAATAGTGCAGAATCTCGTAAAGCCAATCTTATTGCAGAAACTTCCATTCCATCCAATATAGAATCGAGTTCGGGCGGCTGTGTAAGGAGCTGACGCACCTCTTCACGGCTTTCAGGGTGCAACATCATGGCGCCCATGGCAGCCTCAATTGCAGAAATCTCTTCACGGACTAAGGCTCCGTCTGCAGCAGCAACCATTACTAGAACGCAGGCAATTTTCCGTCGCTGCTCCTCGGCCAATGATAGTGCGGCATTTGGGAGCAGTGTATCACCTTGAGAGATCATTAAGCAAATCATATCCTGCTTGCATCCAACTGTAACCTTCAACAGTCCAGGTTAGCAGTCTGTTAATGGCATCAGGTTGTAAACCTAGGTATTCAGCAATCTCATCTAGGGCTTCCCTTTCGTCTTCATCGACAGTTCCGTCAGAGGCCGCCATAAGTACTGCATCTCTGAGTGCAAGACGCCCAGCTTCTTCGCCAAGGCCATCTAAGCATTCTTCTAGCGGAGGAGGATTCTTCAAAGATGCACGAATTGCATCCCTTTGTTTTGGAGATAATAGGGCCGTACCAAGCCTTTGTTCGAACATAGACATTTCTTCAACAGTTAATTCATTATCAACTCGAGTCATGAACGCAAGTAACTTAGCATAAGCGAATCTTTCAGCCTGAGGTAACTTATGGACAGTGTCGGGCAGCATGTAGTTGCCGTAAGCGCCGCATGATTTCAACCCTCCCAAGAATAGCGCGATTGAAATGCAACTATTGTAACGATGCAATATGGCCGAGGTCGAGATATACACTAACAAAGGATGTCCCGCTTGCGTCTCGGCAAAAAACTACCTTGACAAAAAAGGAGTCCACTATATTGAGAAGAAATTAGGAAGATCTCACAAAACCGATGCAGAGTATTCATTTCGTACAAAAGGAGCTAAGAAAATACCCCAGATTTTCATTAATAACGAATGGATTGGCGGGTATGAAGAACTGATTAAATTTGATCGGGCCGGGGAATTAGACTGGAGGCTTGGACTTATGCCCAGGCCCAAGGTCGGGCCTTTCAAATCCCTTCTCAGATTCATGAAAGGGGAGAAGTATTGACTTGTTTGAATGCGATTTCTCTTTGCCCCAAGTAATTCAACACTCCCCAAAGGCTAGAATTCACAATGAAAACCAGTCTGACATCTAAACTCCAAGAAACAGTACCGATGTAGTAACAAGCCGATGAACCAATCCAACCAATTGTGTACAATCCCATACTTGCAGGTATAGTCCAACTCGTGTCCCGGTCTGAGTCAAAAGTCCAAATTCTATGTGTCCAATGGGCGAGGAATGATCCTAGTAGCCATGCAATTGACCAAGAAACCGTCGGCCAGAAATCTCCTTCTGGGAGGATTAGGATGAATAATTCCCACAACCCGTAGAATGCGACAAAATTGATACTTGCTGTAGCCACATATCTTCTGAATGTGCCATGCTCAGGTAGATTCATCAATCATCCTCCGTAATTACGTCAGAAGATTTCCCGGTAAAGATTTCCCTTAGAGCGTTATTATCACTTTGTATAGCATCGAGCAGGTTATAATCCACTCCTTGTTTACGTGCCAATTCTCTCAAAGCAAGTGTATCCTTGGGCAAGCATTTTCCTCCAAAACCTCTTTTCAACCCCATGATAGGAGTTAGGTGAGAGTCACCAATTGGTTGATCCTGAGGGGCAGTAATTATTTCTTTAATTACAGACCATTTTATTCCCATGGATTCGCAGATATCATGCATTTGATTTGCGAAAATAACTTTCAATGCATAGAAATTATTTTTTGTATATTTCACCATCTCAGCTTCAGTACTTCCGATGTGAAAGACTTCGCCTTCAAACACTCCAGCAATTTGATGATGTTTCAAGACCATTTCGGCAACATCATCATGTCTCGTTCCAACTACCAATATTTTCTGATTTGCAAAATTTTCCAGTCTATACCTTTCAACTAAAAACTCGGGCGAGTAAGCTAATTTCAAATGTGGATATTTGTTTTGTAATTTTTCTGTAGTTCCCGGAATTACAGTACTTTTGATTACTGCTACAAATCCTTCAGGCAGAAGATCAAGAATGCTTTCAACAATACTTGTATCACAACTTCCGTTTTCCAGAGGAGGAGTTGGTACTGCTATGTATGCCATGTCACAATTAGATATTACATCATCTAATTCTGTATTTCGGCGTGGATCATGAACAAATACGTCATGGTAATCCTTGAAACAATGTTCTATTGTTCCACCAACAATTCCGGCACCAATAATTCCAATATTCATCATCAACCCTCTTTTATTGCAAATTTACCATCTTCAACCATCTTGGCAGCCAGTACAAGATTCTCCGGAGTTCCACAATCAATCCATGTATTTTGTCCAACCGAGATAATCTTTACATCGCCTTCGGAAATATATTGATTCGTTATATCTGAAATCGAAAAATCAGTAAAATCCCGAATAGCATCCAATCTTTGCCAGAACGTTTGATCAAACAAGTATATTCCTCCAATTGCAATATTACTGGGGGGGTTTGATGGTTTTTCAACCACTCCCTTAATTTCGCCACCTTCAATTATTGCAACTCCGAATTCTTGCGGATTTTGTACTTCTCTGGTTAACAGCACCGCTCCGGTCGAAAAACCATTAACATCATTTTTCAGATCTATATTGGTGATATTATCAGAAAACCATATCATCAGAGGAGTATTTTCATTCCCATCTCTGGCCAATTGTAATGCTGCAGCTACGCCCTGCGGGGATTCTTCAAGAACGTAATTTACATCATCTCCGACATGTTTTCTTATTTTTTCAATGAATTTATTTCCGATTATTGTAATGTCTTTAATTCCTGAATTTCGAATAGTTGAAAGAGCATAATCAATGATTGGTCTTCCACACAATGGTAGCAATGTTTTGTGAGTATATTTGGTCATTGGTAGCAACCTGCTCCCATGACCGCCAGCCACCAATATCGCCTTCATCTTCGAGTCCTCAACGCTTCCGCTTATTGCTTAACAGGGGAGTCTTCATCTCTATTGGCTACTTTATTGAACGCGCCCTCCTCAGCATTTTTGTCAAAATACTCAGTTCTAACGAGATCGCCCAATCGCTTAACACCGTATTCGATAAGGTCTGGATCGTTAGCTTCAGATACATCCCATCTCTTTTGAGCCATAGTAGCATATTCCAGATTCGCTTCCAAAACCATTTTTTCACCACTTGTCAAATCGCCTTCCATTCCAGCGTATTTGACTCCTTCAACTATAGCATCTCGCCTACCTGGCTCATGGCCCAATTTGAAATCGGTTTTACCCCAATCTGGCCCCGAGGGGTCGGTCCCCCTCTCTCTGGTTGGGTTGATTTGGTCGATATCCGTAGCAATCCAATCAGATAAATGTTCAAGATATGCCTCGTATCGAGCTTCTTGATCATCGATATCAAGTAAGTGAGTCATGTCATATTTTTGGGCAAAACGCTCTTCATTCTGATAAAGAATCAATCCGACTAATGTTGAGATACATCCTGCAGAGATAAGCAAAAAGTGATTTCCAAACGCCATAGGGTCATCCATTCCAAGTCCGATAATTATTGCAAATGTAATTGCAATAACTCCTATACCTAAAAACACAGAATAGATTTTTGAGCGGATTTTTAACCGCATTAATTCTCGAATCGACTCATGCATGAGACCACATCAACTTAGCAGGGATATTATGTCGTCAGTCATCGCAGGTGTTGAATTATTCTCTTGTGTGAGTACGGAATCACGCATATTGATGTGTTGTCGTGGCTCTAGAGCTAATTTCTCTAGGACGGCGGATAGAACTTCTTGCACACGAGTAGTTTGCTCACCTTGAGATACTATCATTCTCTCTAGGGATTCAAGCGTTTCAAAAGAACGATCGGTAGATAATTCTAGAGCAGTTTTTTGAGCATTCATCGCTTCTTCTTGTCGAGCTAATAATTCTCTAGTTGCAGGACTACCTACTGCATCTCTACGATGTAATTCTTCAAGAGCCCCTTTCAGATCCTTAGTTGTGGTATCCAGTGCTCTTTTCATGGCACAAATCTCGCTTACAGCAATATTTAGTTCATTTTCTAATACCGAAGCCTTTTGCTTGAGGTGCCTCTTTGTATTGCTTTGAATAAACCCCTCAGTTATGAAAGCTGAAACGACAGCCGCCCCAATTGTAATATGGGCAGGAAAGTGTAGCATTGTCATCATTGCCCATGCTGCAATGCCTGCTATTGTCGCCCTTCCTATGCTCATCATAAGTTAGTTGTCTTCCGGTATATATTGAGTAATAGATGGGTGTCCAAGGGGCCCCATCGAATCACTCATCTGGGATGAAGCAGTCATCATCGATTTCATGGATTTGATTTGTCATCAGCAAATGATCCAGTGCTTCATCACATTCTTCTTGAGATATTCCATTACTAATCAGAGGAGAATATAGTTCACTTAATTCAACCCAACTAGCTCCATTTCCTACCTTTTCTTGAGCCGCAATCAACATCATTTGAGCGGTTACAGCTAGCAAAGGGTCATCGATATTATCGTGGGGCAGTAGATTGATGAAAGCTCCTGCTGGATGTGGGTCTTCATGAATTTCTTCAATTCGGGAAGCAAGATGCTTGAGCGGCAGAGGGATATCGAAACAATCGAACAAATTGGTCTGCCCTTCTGGCATTTCTCTAATATCTTCGGGGATGAGCCTTTTTGCAATCGTTTCTAAACGATGAATCCGTTGTTCCAACTGAACTCTTTCTCTTTCAATGTCTTTCTGAAGTAATAATAGGTCATCATTAGCTTTACGGGTTATCCATTCTTCTAAATCAAAGTAAGGATCTATTCCTGACATTGAGTCTGCCAATTGCCTAACCGCATGGGGCATTTGGTCAATTCGCAACCTCCCTTCTGACTTATCACGAGAATCCTCAGCCATAATAGTACGTTGTTATGGCACTCGATAAAGGTACAGTATGTTGGCAGGGGGGCACTTCGATTGGAGTATTGCAGCACTGCTCTATTGTTGCCGATTATCAAAGGCTCCAGTGGACAAACACCTCCAATCTTAGCGAACATACAATGGGCGCGCGTTCATGTAGGTGCGACTTATGGCAGGGTTATGAGCGACCACCGTATCGCAATTTTGCCCGGCGATGGAACTGGCAGAGAAGTAGCGGTTGAAGCGATGAGAATATTGGACACAGTCCAAGCTCATACGAATCACGGCTTTGAACAAGTCATGATTCCCTGTGGCGGCCAGCACTACAAAGAGACAGGCAAAGAA
>MDTG01374418.1_pt1 | contig 19271 bp, 13 predicted proteins | sample 811421 | NCBI WGS metagenome assembly MDTG01 (sample SAMN05326645, study PRJNA326480) | marine metagenome | isolation source: seawater | place: Pacific Ocean: South East | collected 2011
CGCGTGCCCAGCAGCACCCATTGATGCTGACGCTCCAGGGCACGATACGCGGCATGCGAGACATGTCCGTGAATACGCAGGGTATCGCCACGCGGCCCGCGTACGAGCCCCAGATCGCCACCGGCACCGAACGACATGAGCACGCCCTTGTCCCGGAACACGAACGCTGCCGGCGTATCGCCGTCGAGGTAGGCCATGATCTGGGCCGACAGATGCTCGGCCTGCTGGCTGGCGACTTGAGCCGTGGCCGGCCAGGGCGAATCCTCGAGCGCACAACAATCGCCCAGCGCGAAGATATCGGCGTGCGCCACGCTCTGCAGCGTCTTGCCGACCCGCCACTGCTGCTTGTCGTTCGCGGGCAGCCGTTCGTCGTGCACGGCCAGCGGCGGGCCGACGCGCCCGGTAGCCCATACCGTCATATCGCTGTCCAGACGCGTGCCCTGCTCGGTGACCACACCGTCGGCCTCGACCCGGGCAATGGTCTGGCCGGTATGAACGGTGACACCCAGCGCCTCCAGCCGCGTACGCACGCCGCGCCGGGTGGGCGCATCGTCGAAGCCGGGCATGAACGTGGCACTGGCCTCGACCAGATGGATCGCCAGCGTCTGGGCGTGCGTTGTATCGGCTCTGGCCACCACATGCGCGTGGCTGGCCAGATAGCTGGCCAGCTCGACGCCGGTCAGCCCGGTGCCGACAATCACGACACGTGCCGGGCGGGGCGGCGTCTGGCCGGCCGCCTCGTCCAATGCCTGGGTGAATCGCTTGTACAACGCCTCGGCGTCCGGCGCACGATCGAGCATGAACGCGTGCTCGGTCACGCCGTCCACGCCCAGATCGGGCGTTGTGCCGCCGAGCGCCAGCACGAGCACGCGGTAGGCACGCTGCTGCTGGGCGTCGCCGGCGGCGAGCGTGATGGTTTTTTCCTGCGGATCGATCGCACCAAGGGCGGCCTGTTCGAAGACGAACCCCCAGCGCTCGGCGAGATCGCGATAACGGATCTCGCCCAGCTCACCGCGGGCCGCCCCGGCGGCCAACTCGTGCAGGCGCGGCTTCCAGACATGCGTGGCCGCCTGGTCGATCAGCCGTACGCGGGCACAGCCGGCACGCGCCAGGCGCACGGCCAGTTCAGCCCCGCCGGCCCCGCCGCCGACAATGATCACATCGCTGTCTTGTTCACGCATGGCTTACCTTTTCGACTCTGCTCGACGACCGAGATATGGCGCCAGACTAGCGCCTGCGCGGCTCGATCACATGATCCAGGCACAGGTGCTCGATCATGGGGTCGTCGGCATTGGCGATGAGCGTGGTCTCGGCGATGACATACGCCCGCCCGGTGATCGTGTTCTTGACCACCTGACGTGTGCCCATCGTTTCCCGGGCCACGAACTCGCCGATGAAGCGCGTATGGCGCAGGGATTCGGTCTCCAGACGATCGCCCGGCTCGATCAGTCCCTGATGATTCATGAGCGCCAGACGCGCGGAGGTGCCGGTGCCCGTGGTACTGCGACAGATCACGCCCGGATGCACATAGGTCGCCGAGCGGGCGCGATGATAGCCGGGCGCCAGCGTTTCCACCGGCCCCATGAAGTGCAGGAATGGCAGAGGGCCGACATCACCCAGCGTGTCGTGCACGAACGCGTGTGTCCGTCGAATCGCCTCCACAATGGCATGGGCTGTCTCGGCAAGCTGTCGCTCCTCGGCGGCCACGAGCGAAAAACCCAGCGCCTGGGCATCGACCAGCGCATAAAAACCACCGCTGTAGGCCACGTGATACATCACCCGGCCCACGCCGGGGACATCGACGCAGGCATCCACGGTATCGATATAGCTGGGCAGCCCTTCGCAGGTCACCGAGCGCACGACATCGTCTTCGACGACGGCACTGACCTCGACCCGGCCGGCCGGGGCCTCGAGCACGAAACGTTGCTCGCCCTCCCGCTTGTCCACCAGGCCGGCTTCGAGCACCGCGGTGGCGGTACACAGCGTGTTCGAGCCCGAATAGATGGGATACCCCATCACCTCCATGATCACATAGCCGGCCACGGCCTCCGGCTGGCTGGCCGGCACGATCAGATCGACCGACATTTCGGGAATACCGTTGGGCTCTTCGAGCAGCAGCCGGCGCAGGCCGTCGGCATGATCGCGCAGATACACCATCTGCTCGCGTACATTGGCGCCGGGCAAGGCTTTGACGCCGCCCAGAACGATGCGCGAGACATCACCCCCGGCATGGGTATCCATCACGCGCAAGGCGTATTGTCGGGTCATGGGGTGGCCCCTGTGGTGTCTGAGGCGGACAATCCATCCGGAATATCGATTGCAAAAGGCGCGCCGTGCGCAGCCCACTGGCGGTCCGGCACCACCACGATCTTGCCCAGATATGCGCTGCCACGGCTGACGAAATATCGCTCGCAGGCGTGCAGCTCGGACAGACGAAACGCCCCGTGGAGTACTGGCTTGAGCCGACCGTCACGAATCCAGGTCACGAGCTGGCGGGCCTCATTCGGCGTGCCGTGCGACACACCGAATATCTGTACCTGATAGAGATAGATCACAGTCCAGAGCAGCTCGGAGACATTGTTTTCCGAAGCCCCGGCGATCGACAGGCGTGGATAGGTCGCACGCTGTGACATATCGAAGGTCATGGCTTCGATGAAGCGCGGTGTGGACGCCCCGCCGACCAGATCCATCACCGCATCGATCGGCGCGCCGCCGGTGGCCTGGCGCACCTGTGAAACGAAATCCGTGGTGTCGTGGCGATCAAAGACATGGGCCGCACCCAGTGCCAACAGCGCCTCGGCCTTGTCGGCCGTCGACAAGGCATACGGCACGGCCCCGACGATCCGACAGAGCTGGATGAGGGCGGTGCCGACACCGCCGCTGGCCCCGGTCACCAGCACCCGCTCACCGGCGACGATATTGGCACTCGTCATCATGTGATAGGCCGTCTGGTACGAGCACATGCCAAGCGCCGCGAGCTCGGCATCGGCCAGATCGGTGTTGGCAATCTCGTGAAACTGGGCCGCCGGGACGACCACATACTCGGCAAAGCCACCGTCCGCCCCGTGGCCGTAGTAATCCGGCAAGAGATTGATATCGTCGCGCTCACCGGCATAGATATTGAAATCCACCAGACCGCGCTCACCGACCCGCTCGGGTGCAACCCCCTGGCCACAGGCCACGATACGACCCACGATGTCCGCGCCCTGTATTCGCGGAAACGTGAGGCTCGGCGTGCCGCCGATGGCAAACGAGGTGGTATCCGTCTTGTCCTTGGTGGGATACAGCCCTTCGCGGGCCTTGCGATCGGTGTTGTTTTTCGCGGTCGCGCTCACTTCCACGAGCACCTGCCCCGTGCCCGGTGTCGGCACCGGCACATCGTCGCGATAGACCAGCTGATCGAGCCCGCCGTGTCCCATCAACTGAACGGCCGACATGGTTTTTGCAGGTTGTACGGTCATGGAGGCATGGCTGTGCGGGTAACCCGGGTATGGTAGGGCCTTGCGCGCGCCGACACGAACGAAGTGCGCATTTTTTTCGTATCCGCCAGGCCCGGCTCGTCGGCGGGAGCCTTCGTTGCCCCGGTCGGCCCCGCATGCCGCCCACCGCTTCGACAGCGTGAAGCCGTGACGGGGCGCTGCAGGGGTGGGCTTCATGGGCTCGCCGGGCAATCGGCCCGAAGATCAAACGCGTATCGCGCGGCCGCCCTGAGGCCACACACCCTGATGAAACGACGGCAGCGACACGCTGCCAAGCACCGCCGGCCGTCACCGGCCTGTGGCTCGCTGGCCCGGAGCCACGCCGGCGGCGGCATAGCCCCGGAGCATCGGCTGGCAGTGCAAAGCGTCATGGCGCCACCGTGCCTGCCCGGCGCTTGCGTGGCCTGGCCCGGCTTGCGGCATCAGCGCTGCGACGCGCCGCGCGGCCTGCCCATCGGGCCCCGGCCGCGGCACGAGCACTGCGTGGCCCACGCGATACAGACGATCAGCGCCAGCTGCAACGGCAGACGCAACACCAGCGCCCAGTACGGAATGCCCGGAAAGGTCTGGGCGTGCAGCAGCATATCGATATTGGCCGGCGTGACAGCCACGGTGAGTGCGATCAATCCCCAGCCGGCCCAGCCCCGTGTACGGCGCCACAGCAGCCCGGCCGCGCCGAGCAGCTCGAACGCGCCACTGGCCAGCACCAGCGCACGATGCGCCGGCAGCCAGTCGGGCATGATCGTCATCTCGAGCTCGGTGGCCACGAAATGCGCGATACCGCCCAAGAAGAACCACGCGAACACGAACGCCAGCGCCAGGCGCTGCGTCGATGTCATGGCCGAGCCGTCACGATCACACGTGGACGATATCAAGCCGGGAGAAGGCGCCGAGGGCGTGGTCTGCCTGAAACAGGGCGTGGTCGCGCCGCACACGGGCGCCCGCTTCTTCGGCAAACTCGACCATGTCGGCGATGAAAAGCTCGGGCGGGCCCATCGCCTGGACAATATCGGGCTCGATATCGCGGGTGATGTTGCCGGATTCATCGGACAGGGCATGCACACGCGCCAGCACGCGGCCACAGATGCCGGCATAGGTCTTCCACTGGCTCTTGGACAGATCGTCCAGATCGATATCGTCGCGATAGGGGGCACGCTCGCGCGTCATGTAACTCAGGCCCTCGAAATCGATATGGCCATAGAACCGATCGCCGCGCACCAGATGGACGGCCTGTGCATGGCTGATGCGTGCCCCGCGCGTGTTCTTTTCATAGGATGACGGCGGCACCAGGCCCGACAGCGCGGAATGACGCGCCTGCTTGTATTCAAGAATCAGATCATCGCTACCGTCGGCCTGTGGGCCTTCGATGAGCACGTAATAGCGGTTCAGCCCCAGCGAGGCCGTGCCCTGCCCACGCCGCAGCGCCACATCCTTGACCCGCATGCCCTTGGCACGCGCCGGCACGGTGATGTCGTTGTCCTTGATCAGCCGGTCGGTGATGGCCTGAAACTCATCGCGCCGGGCAGTGATCGGCACCAGTTCGTCGGTGGCTCGGAAACCGGTCTTCGATTCGTTGAGATAATCCTCGACCAGCCACTCGGCCCGGCTTTCCCGGGCGCCCTCGATCAGCTTGCGAATCAGCTTTGGGGCATTGTCCAGGCGCATTTCCTCATCCCGCTCGGTGCCCTCGCGCGCCAGACGCTTCATGTCCTCGACGTAGCCTTTCACGAAGTGCTTGACCACCTTGCGCTGGTGCTTGGCCGAGAGCTCGCCTTCGGTGGCGGCCGCGATCATGAACCCGGTGGCCCCGCGCTTGATGTCCCAGGTGAACGGAGCATAGTAGGCTTCGTCGAAGTCGTTCACGCTGAAGATCGGCACATTGTTCATATTCGGCATCACGCCGAAGTTTTCCGGGTGTACATCGCCCAGTGCCAACACCGTGGGCATCCATGCATCGTCGCCGGCCATATCCCGATAGAACAGCAAAGCCGTGCCGCGGAAGAACGAAAACAGCGAATCCGCCAACGTATTGAACTTTACCGTGGCATCGTCGGCATCGGCAGCGATCCGCGTCGTGTGATCCTCTCGCAGACATTGGCGGACATGCTGTCGCCGATCGTAGCCGGTCAGTACACGGGGCCGCAGCACGAACTCGCCGCGAGCGACCTGCTCGGCCAGATGCCGAAACGCCGCCACGCGCGAGCCGACCCGGGGCACCGAATCGTCGGGCGGATCCGGCTCGCCAGCGCGGCCGGCCAGAACAGCCACGAGTTCGTCCTTGCTCATGGCCGAACGTCCGGGCACATCCAGCGCCTGTGCCCGCTCGTAAAGCGCTTGGCGCGTCTGCGCCTTCAAATCGGTCATCGACGACCCCTCCTGGGTCAGCGCCGCGATGAGCGCTGAGAATACCTAGGGCATCAATATGCCGTATTCGGTCAGCGCCCGGCGATGACGATCACAACATGCCGATAGGCCACCGGCCCGACTCAAACCTCGCGAGCATGCCGCGCCCATCACAGCCACAGGCCGTGAAAAGCATCGACACCGCCCTCTGACACGCCCGGCGGGCAAAGCGTCAGGCCACTGGCATCGGCGGCCGGCCGACCGGTGAACTGCCCCGCGGCCTGCCATTCGGTACGACGAGCACATGATCGAATGCCGGCACTGTCCGGCACGGCGCATCTCGGACAAGCGATGCCGCTCGCCAGGCCCGGGCGCGATCAGTCAGCCGAAACAAGCCGTAGCGTGACCGGCACCACGCCGGCGCGCTTCATGCGCAATCGACGAGCGGCCGTGCTCGACAGATCGATGATTCGCCCATCGACATACGGCCCGCGGTCGTTGATACGCACCGTCACCGAACGCCCGTTGTTGCGGTTCGTCACGCGAACCCGACTGCCGAAGGGCAACGCTCGGTGGGCGGCCGTCAATTGCGACGGCCGATAACGCTCGCCGCTGGCTGTTCGACGCCCCCGAAACTTGTCCGCGTAATACGTGGCTTGGCCGGTCTGATAGATCGCACCGGCACCGCCGGAGCGCGGCCCGGCCGCGCAACCGGCAATCACCAGCATCGCGCATAAGACCGCCGCCAGGCCCAACGTCTGTTTCCGCACCGTCACCCTCGTGAACCATCAGCCCGCTCACGATACGACAACACCGATTGCGCCCGTTAGCCCCGAACGCGGCCGCGCTGTCTCTCGGCGGCCATAGACCGAAAGCCGCACACCCGACAGACCGTCGTGTGCGTGTTGCTCTGCCCGAAACAACACATCCACACCCCCGGCCCGGCCGCCGAAAGAAATCGTGATGCAAGCGATCAATCCGAGAATCAGCGACTTGCAAAGCCCTGTCGATCACGGTCTGATGCGGGCTGGGGATGCTTCAAGGGGAAACGATGTTTCGGATTCTAGCCACAGTTCTGGCCGTGTTGATCACGGCATTCGCCCTGTGGTGGCTCAGCCGCGGCATCATTCCACCTTCCAGCGTGCGCTTTGCTGCCGGTATTCAAGACGGCGGCTACTGGCAGATCGCCGAGCAGTATCGCGATATTCTCGCCGAGGACGACATTGATCTGAAGCTCATCCCCACTGCCGGCTCGGCCGAAAACGCGCGCCTGCTCGCCAACGGCCGGGCCGATGCCGGGCTACTGCAAGGCGGCATCACGCTGGATCGCGATATCGAAACACTCGGCGCGGTATTCACCGAGCCGTTTCTCATCTTTGCCCATCAGACAGAAGGCGCCGGCGTGGCCGCCAATCCGGCGCGCTGGTCGGGTCTGCGTATCGCGGCCGGGGAGCCCGGCTCGGGGACGCGGGCCGCGGCAACCTCTTTCTTCAAAGCCGCCGGTTTGGGCGACAAGAGCAACACACTGCTACCGCTGGGCGATGCCGAAGCGGCCCGGGCTCTGGCCGATGGCCGCGTGGATATCGCGCTGTTCGTGGCGCCACTGGCCGCCCCCTATCTATCGACCGTGCTCGCCGATCCCGACACCGCCCTGCTCCAGCTCGACCATACCGTGGCTCTGTCACGGCGCATGCCGCAATCCATACGCGTGGATATCCCGTCCGGCGCTTTCGGACTCAACCCCCCGCTACCGCCGAAGCCAGTCACCCTGCTCGGCCTTGTCGCCCGCATTGTCGGCCAGCCCGATCTTCACCCGGCCATCGTCGATCGTCTGGTCGAAGCCGCGCGCCGCGTCCACGCAGCCGGTGACATCATCACCCCGAAAGACAAGTTTCCCACGATGGACAACACCTCGCTGCCTCAGAACGCCTACGCTCGCGACCTGATTGCCGAGGGGCCAAGCCCATTGAACGGTTTCGTGCCGTATTGGGTCACCGCACAAATCAGCCGCTTCGCGATACTGCTGCTGCCGATCGTCTTTCTCGTGCTGCCGCTCCTGCGCGCGTTGCCGGGCCTGTATCAATGGAGTATCCGCAACCGCGTGTTCCGCCACTACGCGCGGATTCGGGAAATCGACAACGAAGCCGATGCCACCGACGATCCGGACACGCTCCGAAAGCTCAAGGCCGAGCTCGTCGAACTGGATCGACACATTGCCGCACTGAAACTGCCACTCCCCTACCGCGGCTATGCCTACAACGCCCGCATGCATATCGATCTGCTGCGTAAACGTATCGCCCTACACGAGTCGGAGGTCCATGCCGCGACAACGGGCTGACGCAACAAGCGCAACGAACAGCCGGCACACAGAAGCGCCGGCTCGCTCAGCCCGAGTGGGCGGCGAGCACGCGGGGCACGTCCTGAGACCGGCCCACCGCAGCCCTGGGCTCGGTATTGCTGCCGATACCTTGATAAGGCCTTGCCATACGGGCACTTGCCGAATGCGGCACCGATGAGGTTTCCGCGCGCCCGGCAGGAAGCCGCAACCGACCCCGAACGCCCGGCTCCATATCGGCCGGTTGCGCAAGCAACTCGTCGATCATTCGGGCTGAGTCACCGCGTATTCACGGCGACGGCTTATCGCGCACCGCGGGGCAATGGCAAACACCAGCCATGCCGCATCGCCATGTAGCGAACAAAAAAACAAGATAGCGCGCCACAGACGGTGGTCGGCACAAACGGCCAACCGAATGTCACGCCGATCACGGCGATCGTGGAACCCAGCAATGCCGGCGTCGCATAAAGCTCAGTCGGCGCCAGAACCATCGGCATGCGCGCGATCAGCACATCGCGCATGATACCGCCACCGATACCGGTGATCATGCCCATCACCGCGGCCATCACGGGTGAAATACCGTATTCCAGCGCACGGATCGAACCGCCCACCGCGAACAACGACAAGCCCGCGGCATCAAAAATCGCCACCGGCCGGGTAACGTGCTCGACCAGCCGATGGGCGAAAAACACCAGACCGGCGGCGACCATTGTCGTCACGCCATAGCGCATATCCGCGATCGCGAGCGGCGGCGTGGCGCCGATCAGTAAATCGCGGGTAATCCCACCCACCGTACCGGTCGCAAATGCCAGTACAGCCAGCCCGAATATATCCAGGCGCTTCTGTACGGCCGCCATTGCCCCGCTGATCGCGAATACAAAAGTGCCCGCCAGCTCCAGCCCGGGAAGTAATAAGTGCATAACGATCGAAGGTGGAATCCGGGGGCTGTGCGTTCATTTCAGATCACCCAGCCGGGCGATCCGAGATCGACGCTGCCACAGTCTGGTACAACGCCTTTCACTCGTGCCGCATGAAGCGCAACAAGCGTCACCAGCAGACAGGCCGCAAGTCATATCGAAAACAGCCTTCGATACACCAGCGGCCCGCTCATTCATTCGCCTGGCTGATCAGCCACCGAATTTTTCGTTCTCGCCGATATCCGGCGTCTTGTCGCTTTTGACATTCGCCTTGGCGATTTCATAGAGCTGGAAGACCTTGCTTTCTTTCGAGGCCCAGTGTTCACCCATCTGGATATCGATCTCCAGCATGACGACTTCCGGATCCTCTTTCTCCGGCAGCCAGGCCGCCACTTCCGAACTCCAGTACTTATCGATCACGGCCTGGTCATCGGTCAGGCGGGCAGTGCCCGACATCGACACATAGATGCCCTCATCCGGGTCGGAGAACGTCAGGCACACCTCGCTACCGCCCTTGGCTTCGATCACCTTCTCGGCGCTGCGCTGGGTATAGAACCAGATCGTGCCATCGTATTCATCCTGCACCAAATGCATCGGGCGCGCGCGCGGCACGTTATCGTCCTTGGTGACGAGCATCCCGACCTTGATGTCCTTGATCAGGTTCCAGATCTTCTGCTTGTGTTCCGGGCTGGACATGGTCTTTCAATCCTTCAGTCAATGATGGCCTATAGCTTGGACGTCAGGCTTGGCTTCGTCTAGAACAAACCCACGCACGAACCGCTGGCTCGACCGTATATCAGAAGACGACGCGCGTTCGCGGCGCAGGCCTAGCCCATTACCGACATCGCCATCGGCCGACCGAGACCGGATCCAGATAGGGCATCGCTTGAGTAGCCCCGGCCTCTTTTCAAGTAAAACCGTAGTCTGTCGTCTCTGAGGATTTTCTAACCTGCAAAAACGTGGTCTGTCCCTGAGGGTTCGGTGTCTGTCAGCAATGACGATTGCGCCGCCTAATATGCCCTCGGTCGCCTTTTCCGCTCAAAAGCCGATATCAGCGGCCAATATCCTTACTTACGAACCGTCAATGAGAGACGAGCCGCAGCCGCTCGCGAAATCGGCAGATAGGACTACTGTCACTCGGTCGCACTTAACCTGAAAAAACGTGGTCTGTCCCCGATTATTTTCGCTCTCTAGGTGGATTCAGGTTCCAATCGCAACATTTCCGAAAAGGCGAGACATCGCAAGGCGTTGCGTTAAGTTGAGGTTGTCGAGACCATCAACAAAACAGGCCCTGCGATGTCCCATACCCATCTTAGCGCACGCGAGCGCTGCGTCATTCTCACGCTCTCGCAGTTCGGATTAAATCAGGCAGAGATCGCGCGACGCCTTTGTCGTCATCGAAGCACGATTAGTCGAGAGATCAAACGAAATCAATCGCCATTCTGGCCTCACTACAGCGATCGGTATGCTCAGTACGAGGCCGAGAGACGACGCCGGACCGCACGACATCGCCGGCGTCGCGATCATCGTCCGCTTGTCGATTTCGTCGATGCCAAGCTACGGGCGTTCTGGCCGCCGGAAGCGATTGCGGGTCGCTTGATCGCCCGCTTTCCGGGTTCACCGGCCATGCGGATCAGCACCGAGCAGATCTACGCCTGGATAGAAACGGACGCGCGAACGCACGGCACTCTTTATCGTCATTTACGCCAGCAACACAAAACGCGGCGCCGGCGTCGTTCTCGAGGCGCGAATCGCGCGCGGCGAGAGGCGCGGCTGGATATCATGCAGCGGCCAGCGATTGTCGATCGGCGAGCCCGATTCGGCGATTGGGAAGGCGATACCGTAATGGGTTCCGGGCAAGCCGCATTCGTCACCCACGTCGAACGTCGCAGCGGTTATATCGTGGCATTCAAGCAACCGAGCCGGGCGTCGGTGCCGCTGGCCGAAGCCACCATCAAAGCATTCCAACGTGTTCCGCGGCGCTGGAAACAGACGCTGACCTATGACAACGGCACCGAGTTCAGTGCTTATGATCGGATCGAGAATGGCACCGGTTTCCGGGTCTTCTTCGCACGGCCTCATTCGCCTTGGCAGCGCGGTTGTAACGAGAACGCAAATGGTCTTTTACGACAATTCTTCCCGAAACGTCGCTCGCTCGACCCGGTTCATCAATCTGAACTCGACAAAGCCGTCGAATTACTCAATCATCGACCTAGAAAACGGCTCAGCTATCGAACGCCCCACGAAGTGCTCACGCAGAATGGCCGCGTTGCGATTGGAACCTGAATCCACCCTAAAAATGCCAAGTCACCGCTATAGAATAGATAAATGTGGAGAAAACCCTCAAGGTCTGTCCACTATTGCTGTGCGGCTAGCTCACCGCAACCCTCAATTTTATAACGAGCTAGATCAGTCAACCGCCAGAAAATTAGGGTAAAAACGAAGCAATCCCTCATAGCGGTCAAGATAGGCGGCGGCATCTTCAATACCCATATCGGGAAACAACGAAAATTTAAGGCCTTTAAGAAGTGTAAGCGCGGGAACTGTTGGGAGATTAAAGTCTAGGTGCGCTCTTTCACGACTGGTTAGTGTCGCAATCCGAAGGTCGTGAATTTCGTCCCATCGTCTTGATGCGAGCGGCCAATACTGAAGCTTGGCTTTCTGATGAGGCTCGCCAACGCTTGACTCGCCTGAAACCACCACCATGGTTGCCGCGACCATACGGTGCCCATCGGCGTAGGTAACAATCGATACCGGGACCACTCGAAGATTCGCCGCCACCGCACTACTTAGAGCATTACGCAATATTCGAACGAGCAACTTAGGATAAAATTTGTCTGATATATGCGAGCGCTCCACATCTTCAGGAAGATAGTCGCCAAGCTCGCGCCGTAAAGTGGCTAACCTGGCATCTTGCTTAGCTTTCTTGGGCAAATCATGTTGTGCGCCGCGGATGGCCGAAGGGTTTGCATTGAGAGTCACACGAAGTATGTCCCCTTCATCAGACGCCCTAATAAGGGAAACGACATCGTCGAGATGCTGCCGTAGGTTCGACGGCTTGGTGTAATCCAACCAAACAATATGATTGGGGCAATCTCTTATTCCAGCGGCCGAGTACGCGGCACGAGGGTTAGATACAAGATCGCTCGACGCCATCTCTATACATCGACAATCTTTATTTGGCTTATTAAACGCTTGTCGAGGAACTACTGCTCCATCCTCGTCGAAACTAAGCATGTTTCGAAGCCCTAGGACGCGATACACGCGGTGGTGATCCGCCATAGGATAACCACCCATCGAGACATAAACGTGATGGTCGAGCGGGATCCAACGTTCCAACCTTCGAAGCAAATCTATAAAGAGTCTTCGGTCAGCCGCTTTTGCAGTTCGCAAATGATAAGGAATTTCACCACCCGCTCCACTCATTTTGCATACCCAGCTTCATATAGAGCTTCGTCAAACGCCAGGCGCCCGACCTCACTGTTACTGAGCTCCTCATCTTCAAAATAATCTCTAAGCGCTGCAATCTCTTCTTTTTCGGCCGCGAACGATACACGTGGCCGCCGTTTCTCCTGCGGAGGAGTCGGAAGTTCCGGTTTGTAAGTGTAAAGGCCCTTAAGCTTTCCGTTTTTGACTTTAGTCACGCCATCGAAGGCCCGGAGTTCGGAAAGGCTTTTTTGCTTTGTGTCGCCCAAAGGTTCTCTACGAGCTTCTTTTGTTTTCCACTTGTTAGTGAAAGATGTCAGCGATTTAGTAGCCTCTCTCATTACATCGAGAAGACGCGCATAAACTATCGATGAAGCATCAAGGCCGCGTTTTGTTGTAGTTAATGGCAGCTCCTGGACATGGTCAGCCCAAAGCAGCGCGATTCCCGCAATTACACTGTATTGGCCGTGATATGAGGGAACTCCGGCGGTACCCCAGCCGGTCAAATACGTCCGGTCTCGCGATACAACGACACGATCATTACAGGCGATCGTCCAACCTGCCGGCGAACGACCATCCTGTTCGCCATGACGTTCAGAGATCTGATCCTCGTCCAAGGGCTGTGATAGTAGCCCCGCATAAACTTCAACCTCCACCCCTTCTATATTCCCGCGGTATATGAGCGGTTGCACGCCGTCCCCACCAAGCTCTCCTGCCGCAGCAAGTACGAAAGGGGCCGGCGTGATCGGTTTCGACGTCACACCATGCGCTTCGATCTTGACCGAAAAACCCTTTGCAATTATCAAAGCATAGTGATCTGAAATATACTGACGAAGTTTCTCAATCCACGATACATCAGCTAGTTTCGCAGCTACGCCAGGGTATAATTCGTGAACCGTAATACGGGTGCCTAGCCGGGCCCCGTCCGGAGGTCTGTAAGGTTCGAGCGCCAGCGGCGTCCACTCATCCGAATCGAGCCATTCGGAATTTATATTAACTGTAAAGGGTTGATCACTTATCGACTTAACGGTTGAGTTGCGGCCTAATTTAAATATTGCGCGTTTCATACCAATACCGTAAACACCGACAGTTCGCTCGTCTTGGTCTACGATATCGCCAGTCTGTCGACCTAAGCGAAATGCGCGGCTACGGGCAATACCGATCGGAATACCACCGCAGTTATCTTCGAGCTCAAAATAATCTTCCGAGATGCGCACGATTGCTTCGAAACCCTCGTAAGGCATCTCATCCTGACCGGAATGACTTCGAACTACACCATCAATACAGTTATCAAGAAGGTCTAAAATTGCATCGTCGAGCTCAATGTCTCTTGTAAGCATTGATACAAAAAAGGTCTTCGCCGGCAATGTCGTAGCCGTCCCATAATCAACTGCATCACCACTACTATCAGACATACCCCCCCCATAATCTTCAGGCGGCACAATCCAAAAAGGACTGTAAACCCAAATATAAACCGCTTGTTTCAAGCATTATAAAAGTGAAATTTTTAGGTTCACTTGCATGAATTAAGCGCGCACTATTTCACATATCGCGAAAACTATTTGCAAACCATTATTTCCGTTGTCGGCAGATTTCTGCCTCGCGTTAGGCGCAAATGAATTCGAAGTTAACTCTCGCCATAGCGTTTACATACCAAAAATTTCGTCTAGCCGTTCGGAAAGATATTGCGGATGTTTTGTTTGGCATTCCCATATCACTTCCACCCGCCATCCTTGCTTTAGTAACGCAGCGCAATTTTGACGGTCACGTTCGACATTACGATCAAACTTGCGCTGCCAAAAATCGACGTGGCTTTTAGGTGCAGTGGCTTTTTGGCATCCGGGATGGCGATGCCAAAAACAACCGTGTACAAATACTAGCAAGTTCCATTTCGGAAATATTATATCCGGCGTGCCTGGCAGATCTCGCCGGTGTAGCCGAAAACGCAAGCCCCGCCGGTGCGCTGCAGAGCGTACGCGTAATTCTGTGGACGTGTTCTTGGACGAGACACGCGACATTAGCCATGATCTACGGCCGCTCGAAATTCGATCAACCATTTATACTTACGGTTATCTTTCAAACAAAGCACGTTGAGTCGTATTGGCACAGCAGTTCTCGAATAGACCTGAATGCCTAAAATGTGTGGCGATTGCCTTGAAAAGAGCCTCGGCCATGATTGGAGATACGCTATTCCCTATCATCCTAAAGCTGTGCCAAACAGTAGGATGGAATACGTGGTTGTCAGGAAACCCTTGAAGACGGGCAGCCTCTCTCACCGTAATTACGCGATTTTCCGACGGGTGTATGGGGCGTACCGCTTGGTAAGAGCCTTTGTCCGAACCAGTACCTGCCCGTAACGTTGGGCAGACTCCCTCCCACTGCAACCGTGTGTGCCGGCCGATCAGGTCTGTATTACCAGGCTTCACATTCGCGAAACGTGCTGCGACCGCCGGCGTGTGAGAAGTCGGCTTATGACTCGTGAATATTCCGTCGATTGACCTCAAAGCCCGCGCATAATTCGAGGGGCGTCCACGTCGTCGGATCTTCCATAGATCGAATCTTGCGAAAAATTCTCGTCCGACTTGTTCGTGCGCGTCTCCCAAATCAGCTATAGCCGCTTTGACGTTAGCGGCCGGGCGCTTAAAGCGATCTATTGTCGAGAGTGGAATGGGAGCTGATACATTCTTATGGATTCCGATAATGAACAGCCGCCGGCGCTTAGTTGCAGCGCCAAACTCCGACGCGTCTAAAATGTGCGGCCCTAGAATATCGTACGAGGGAGAAACTAAAGACAAGGCCTTTTCCAGTACCGGTAAAGCCCCTTGGTAAGCGAGGCCTCGAACGTTCTCCATGACAAAGAATAAGGGCTTAACCTCCGACACGATTCTAAAAAAGTGGCCTAAGAGATCACGACGGGGATCATCAGTTGAGCGACGGCCGATGTCGCTAAAACCCTGGCACGGTGGCCCACCTATAATCCCGTCAATGTTGCCGTCCACGCCCGCGCCGACTTCTTCGCCAGTGAGCGTGGCGATATCTCGATGAAAAAGATTCGTATCTGGAAAATTTTTTCGGAAGGACGAGGTTAACACTTCATCAAAGTCGTAGGCCGATACGACATCAAAGCCTGCGTTATGCGCCCCAAGCGAAAATCCGCCGCACCCGCAAAATAAATCTACGATATTCATTTTAATGAATCAGACCACTAACTATAAGAGTGATAGAGCCTTGCATCTTGAACTTGGCCAGCATCATAGCTAGCGTATTTTTTTCCCATAAATTTATGGCCGCTGTTTAGCGCATTATCTTATGTTGATCATCGCGAGTTAGCCTTCCGCACCGCTTTTGCGTCAAACCGAAAAACTCACTCCCACTCAATCGTCCCCGGCGGCTTGCCCGTCACGTCATAGACGACCCGAGAAATCCCGTCCACTTCATTGACGATCCGGGTCGACACACGCCCCAGCAGTTCGTACGGCAATTCGGCCCACTTCGCCGTCATGAAGTCGATCGTCTCGACGGCGCGAAGTGCGACGACATGTTCGTAGCGGCGGCCGTCCCCGGTCACGCCGACGCTAGAGACCGGGAGGTAGACGGCGAAGGCCTGGCTGACTTTGTCGTACCAGCCGGAGTCGCGCAGTTCCTGGATGAAGATGGCGTCGGCGGCGCGGAGTTTGTCGGCGTATTCCTTTTTCACTTCGCCGAGGATGCGCACGCCCAGGCCCGGGCCGGGGAACGGGTGGCGCATGAGCATGTCGCGTGGCAGGCCGAGAGCCAGGCCGAGTTCGCGGACTTCGTCCTTGAACAGTTCGCGCAGCGGTTCGACGAGGCCGAGCTTCATGTCTTCCGGCAGGCCGCCGACGTTGTGGTGGCTCTTGATGACGTGGGCCTTGCCGGTGGCCGAGCCGGCGGATTCGATGACGTCCGGGTAGATGGTGCCCTGGGCGAGCCAATCGATGTTAGTGAGTTCGGCGGCGTGGGCGTCGAAGACTTCGATGAAGGTGTTGCCGATGATCTTGCGCTTGGCTTCCGGGTCGGCCACGCCTTCGAGCTTGGCCATGAACTGGTCTTCCGCGTCCGCACGGATGACGTTTAGGCCCTTGTGCTCGGCGAAGGTGGCCATGACTTCGTCGCCCTCGTGCAGGCGCAGCAGGCCGTTATCGACGAACACGCAGATGAGGTTTTCGCCGATCGCTTCGTGAATGAGCGCGGCGGTCACGGAACTATCCACCCCGCCGGACAAGCCGAGCAGTACGCGCTGGTCGCCGACCTGCTCGCGGATGCGGGCAACCAGATCCTCGATGATGTGTTCGGATGTCCACAGTTCGCCGCAGCCGCAGATCTCGTGCACGAAGCGCGCGAGGATGCGCTTGCCTTGCGGCGTATGGGTGACTTCCGGGTGGAACTGGATGCCGTAGTAACCGCGTTCTTCGTCGGCCATGCCGGCAAGCGGTGCGCTGTCGGTATTGGCGATGCGTTTGAAGCCGTCGGGCATGGCCTTGACGCGGTCGCCGTGGCTCATCCACACGTCGAGCAGGCCGTGGCCTTCGTCGTTGACGTGATCCTGGATATCGGCGAACAGTTTGGAATGGCCGCGGGCGCGCACGCGGGCGTAGCCGAATTCCTTGTGCGTGGAGGTTTCCACTTCGCCGCCGAGCTGGGCGGCCATGGTCTGCATGCCGTAGCAGATGCCGAGCACCGGCACGCCGAGTTCCCAGACGGCCGCCGGGGCGCGTGGGCCCTCGTCTACCGTGACCGATTCCGGGCCGCCGGAGAGGATGACGCCGTGGGGGGCGAAATCCCGAACGTAGTGGTCGGCCACGTCCCAGGCATAGATCTCGCAGTAGACGTTGGCCTCGCGCACGCGGCGCGCGATGAGCTGGGTGTACTGGCTGCCGAAATCCAGAATAAGGATCTTTTCGGCGTGGATGTCCTGGGTCATCGTGGTTTCCAAGCTCGGTGGTGATTCTTTAAAACGTTTGTCTGCGGATCTTGTCGATGCGGGTTGGGCGTTGAATCCGCAGATGGCCGCAGGCAGACGCAGATAGCGCTCGGGCTGTGGTGCCGATGCGGGTTGCGTGGCGCCTTGCGTGACGGGCGGCGCTTTGGCTGTTTGAAAAACAGTGTCTCTTCTACTGCCCGATTCTGTCCTGTCTTCAGTCTGCGGCCATCGGCGTTCATCGGCGGATGAAAAACGCGTCCCCAAACCAGAAAAAGCGCAGAACGAGAGCCGAGCTGCGCTTTTTTCCGGTTCGCAAACAACAGCGCGGCTCAGTCCACGCGGTAGTTCGGGGCTTCCTTGGTGATGTTCACGTCGTGAACATGGGATTCCTTCATGCCGGCGGAGGTAATCTGCACGAAGGTGGGCTGGGTGCGCATCTCGGTGATGTCGTGACAGCCGGTATACCCCATGGCTGCGCGCAGACCACCGATAAGCTGGTGCACGATGCCACCGAGCGGCCCCTTGTAGGGCACGCGGCCCTCGATACCTTCGGGCACCAGCTTCTGAATTTCCTCCGACGGGTCCTGGAAATAACGATCCGCACTGCCCTGATTGCCGCTCATGGCGCCCAGCGAGCCCATACCGCGATAGGCCTTGAACGAGCGCCCCTGGTAAAGCTCAATCTCGCCGGGCGCCTCTTCGGTGCCTGCAAACATGCCGCCGATCATCACTGCATGCGCCCCGGCGACGAGCGCCTTGGCCAGATCGCCCGAAAAACGGATACCGCCGTCGGCAATGACCGGCACGTCGCTATCGGCGAGCGCGGCGGTGACATTGGCCACCGCCGATATCTGGGGCACGCCCACACCGGCCACGACACGCGTGGTGCAGATCGAGCCCGGGCCGATGCCGACCTTCACGCCGTCCACGCCGGCTTCGACCAGCGCCTTTGCGCCTTCGGCCGTGCCCACGTTGCCGCCGATGAGCTGCAGCTGTGGGTGCGTCTTCTTGAGTTCGCCGATCGTGTCGAGCACGCCGGAGGAGTGCCCGTGGGCGGTATCGACCACGACCACGTCCACGCCGGCCTCGACGAGTGCGGCCACCCGCTCGAAGGCATCCGGGCCGGGGCCGACGGCCGCCCCCACGCGAAGCGAGCCGTTACCGTCCTTGCAGGCGTTGGGGAAATCGCTGGATTTCTGGATGTCCTTGACCGTGATCATCCCCCGCAGCTCGAACGCTTCGTTGACCACCAGCACCTTTTCGATGCGATGGGTATGGAACAACGACAGGATCTCGTCGCGGTCTGCGCCTTCGCGCACGGTGACCAGCTTGTCACGCGGGGTCATCACCTGCGTGACCTCGGCGTCGAAGCGGGTCTCGAAGCGCAGATCCCGGCTGGTGACGATGCCGATCGGCTGGCCATTGTCGACCACGGGCACCCCGGAGATGCCGTGCGAGCGGGTCAGCTCGAGCACGTCGCGGATGGTGGCAGTCGAGCGCACGGTGATCGGGTCGGAGATCACGCCGGATTCATACTTCTTGACCATGCGCACATGGCGGGCCTGGGCTTCGGCCGACATCGATTTATGAATGATGCCGATCCCGCCTTCCTGAGCGATGGCGATGGCCAGGCTGGCTTCGGTGACCGTATCCATGGCCGCCGAAATGAGCGGTATGTTCAGCGTGATGCCACGCGTCAGCCGGGTCGACAGATCGACCTGGCGCGGCAGGACATCGGAATACGCGGGCTGGAGCAGAACGTCGTCGAACGTCAGGGCTTGCTCGTTGATTCTCAGGGTCATAGGCTCACGCAGTGTGCGCGGTGACCG
>MDTG01179564.1_pt1 | contig 19267 bp, 15 predicted proteins | sample 811421 | NCBI WGS metagenome assembly MDTG01 (sample SAMN05326645, study PRJNA326480) | marine metagenome | isolation source: seawater | place: Pacific Ocean: South East | collected 2011
AGGGCTACCAATTAGTCTTCATAATAACGGAGCCATGGCAAGAGATATGACTTTTATCGATGATGCTATAGATGGAGTAATTAAATCCATAGATTTTTTAATGAATTCTGATAAAAAAATTGGTAATGAATTATTTAATATTGGTAATGACAAACCAATCCTAACATCAGATCTTCTAATAACTCTGCAAAATCATCTAAATATTGAAGGCAATATAAGGGATATTGAAGTTTCTAATGAGTCGCTGTATACCCACGCAGATCTTACGAAATCTAAAAGCATCTTAGGATATAATCCTAAGACAGCTTTTGAAGATGGCATTAAAATATTTTTAGATTGGCATAAAGATTATGAGAATTTTTAAAACATTAAAATTAGGAATTATAGGTCATGGTTTTGTAGGCAAAGCTACTGATTGGGGCTTTAATAAAAGAGTAGAAAAATTTATTGTTGATCCTTTATACAGTACAAATATTGATGATCTTTCAAAATTTGATCCAAAGCTTACTTTTATTTGTGTGCCAACACCTATGGATAATGATGGAACTCAAGATTCAAGCATTATTGAATCCGCAGTTGAAGAGGTAACTAAAAAATGTCCTAAAAGCATAATTGTTATAAAAAGCACTGTTTTGCCTTCAGTATTAGAAAAATTGGAAAAACTAAATAACAGAATAATTTACAATCCAGAGTTTCTTAGAGAAAAACATGCAAATGAAGATTTTGTTAATTCTAAGATTATTATTTTTGGTGGAGATAGAAATACCGCTTCTAAAGTTTCCAAGCATTATTTATATCATTCAAGATGTAATACAAAGGACCATATTTTTTTAGATATTTCATCTGCTTCTTTGATTAAATATTCAATAAATACTTTTCTTGCAACTAAAGTAATTTTCTTCAATGAAATACATCAAATATTTAAAAATATTGATTCAAATGATTCCTGGGAATCTATAATTGCAACTATTTCTATGGATAAAAGAATGGGTGAAAGTCATATGAGTGTGCCAGGACATGATGGCAGGCTAGGATTTGGTGGCGCGTGTTTTCCTAAAGACAGTCTTGCTCTTTTAAAATATGCAGAAACAATTAATGAAGAATTAAAAGTATTAAAGTCCGCAGTAAAGACTAATAATAAAATTAGAAGCAAATATGATGATCTTGATGAAAGAGAAAAGGAACAGAATGTTTCGTTTGATGATAAAATTTGACGCTTCTTTGCCCAGGTGGTGAAATTGGTAGACACAAGGGACTTAAAATCCCTCGAAGGAAACTTCGTGCCGGTTCAAGTCCGGCCCTGGGCACCAACTTCAAAATATTTAATTTACTTAGATTAAAAAAAGCATTTAGTGTAATATTCACTATTAATAATGGATAATAAAGAGATTACAATTCATGAACTTTTTTCTTATTTAAAAAGTAAATATAAGTTTATCTTAACAGTAACTACACTTTCTCTTATTTTAGGACTATCAATTTCATTCTTTTTTAATGACAAATATCAGTCAGTTTTAGTAGCTAAAGTTTCAGAATCTGAAGATACATCAGCCTCTACAATACCTTCTGAATATAATTCCTTAGCTAATATTGCAGGAATAAGCCTTCCATCTGGAGATAAAGATAAGACTTTATATGTAATTGAAAAATTGAAATCTAAGGATTTTCTTAAAACTCTATTGGAAGAACCATCTACATTAGAGGCAATAATGGCAGTAGATTATTATGACAAAGAACTCAAAACTATTATTTTTGATCAGAATAAATTCAGTAATGATGAGTGGGTTCGAAAGCCAGAAACTGGCAGATTTACAAAACCCTCTTACATCGAAGTTCATGAAGAGTATTTAGATATCTTCAAAGTAAACTTAGATAATGAGAGCAGTTTTTTGACGTTAACTGTAACTCATGAATCTCCCATATTTGCATATAATTTTTTAAATTTAGTTCTAGATGAGATTAATAGAGTAGAGAGAGAAAAGGATTTCTCTCAATCTGTAAGCGCATCAAATTATTTAAATGAACTTCTTGAGCTGACAAAAATATCTGAGGTTTCCTTTTCTATAAATAAATTACTCGAAATTGAATTGAAAAAACAAATGTTAACGAATATTAATCAATATTATATTCTTGAGCCAATTGATATGCCTTACATACCAGAAGTAAAGATATATCCACAACGTTTGAATATATCAATTTTAGCTGGTTTTTTAGGTGCCATTTTCTCGATTTTATTCTTGCTACTTAGAAAATTAGTATTTATTCGAAAATCAGAATAAAAAACAAGATATTATGAGTCAGCTTAAAAGCAAGGTTTCAACTAGAAAAATCAAAGTCGGCATAATTGGTCTTGGTTATGTTGGACTCCCATTGGCTAATGCATTCATAAAATCAAAAGTTTCAGTAATTGGCTTTGATATTGATAGAGAAAAAGTAGAAATGTTAAAAAGAGGAGAATCATATATTAAACATATTGAGAATAATCAAATTAAATCAATGATAGCTGCAGATTTTATAGCAAGTGATGATTTTTCAATGATTTCTGAGTTGGATGTAATAATAATTTGCGTTCCAACCCCACTAAATAAAGAAAAAGAGCCAGATCTATCTGCCGTCATAAATACAGTGAAGACAATTAAAAAATTTATCAAAAAAGATCAACTTATAGTTCTTGAATCTAGTACATACCCAGGTACAACTGATGAAGTCGTTGCTCCTATTCTTAAAGAATCAGGCCTTAAGCTTGATAAGGATTTTTATTTGGCTTATTCGCCAGAAAGAGAAGACCCTGGCAATAAAGATTTTGGTACGAGAACAATACCTAAAATTGTTGGAGCAAATGCTGCAGAATCTTTGGATATTTCTGTCTCTTTATACCAATTAATAATAGATCAAGTTATTCCTGTTAATTCGCTTAAAATTGCAGAGGCATCTAAACTTACCGAAAATATCTTTCGCTCTGTAAATATTGCACTAGTTAATGAATTAAAAGTAATTTATGAAGCAATGGGAATTGATATTTGGGACGTAATTGATGCTGCATCTTCAAAGCCCTTTGGTTATATGGCCTTTTATCCAGGACCTGGATTAGGTGGACATTGCATACCTGTCGATCCATTTTATTTAGCTTATAAGGCAAAAGAATTTGGCATAGCGACTAAATTCATAGAGTTAGCAGGAGAAATAAATACTGACATGCCACATAAAGTATTAAAAAAAGTCTTTAATATTCTTGGAGAAATTAAAAAGAATAAAAATGTTTTAGTAGTTGGACTTGCGTATAAAAAAGATGTTGATGATTACAGGGAGAGCCCTTCTTTAGTAATTCTGGATGCTCTTGAGAAACATGGTGTAAACGTTTTCTACCATGATAATTACATTCCTGTTATCAAAAGAACCAGAGACTTTGACCATTTAACTGACAAAGAAAGCATGGAATTATCAAAGACAAATATTAAAAAAATGGATCTAATTTTAATTCTTACAGATCATTCATACATTGATTATCAGATGCTTGCTGATGAAGCGAAAACTATCATTGATACTAGAAACTCAATGAACAATATAAGTGGAAATGCAAAAACCATCAAAGCATAAAGTGCAGGTTGCTGTAGTGGGTTGTGGCTATTGGGGTAAAAATTTAATCAGAAATTTTTATGAGCTAGGCGCCCTTTACGGCATTTGTGATGCAGATACTAATGTTGTTTCCCATTTTGCAAATGAGTATTCCGTAAATAATCTTAGTTTCAATGAAGTTCTTTTATCTACTGAAATTGACGCAGTAATAGTAGCAACCCCAGCAAATACACATGCTAGTATTGCAAATGAAATTCTAGAATCTGGTAAACATGTTTTCATCGAAAAACCCATTGCTCTAAATGTTGATGATGCCAAAGCAATAATCAAAAAAGCGAGAGAAATGAATAAACACATAATGGTTGGCCATATTCTTAATTATCACCCTGCTTTTATACAATTATCAAAAATGATAGAAGAAGGTTCAGTTGGAGAGATATTAAATATTACTTCATCTAGATTAAGCTGGGGAAAGGTTAGAAAAGAAGAGGATGTCATATGGAGTTTTGCTCCTCATGATATTTCAATGATACTTTCTTTAATAAAATCAAAGCCCATTAAAACTAAAGTCCAAAAAACCTGTATTTTAAATAATTTAATTGCTGATACTGCTAACATGCAGATTATTTTTGAAAATAAAACCACTGCTAGTATTAACTTATCTTGGTTGAGTCCAATAAAAGAAAATAAATTGACCATCACTGGAAAGAGTGGAATATTAATTTTTGATGATACTCAAACATGGGATAAGAAATTATCTTTTTGCAGTATAAAATACGATATTCCAAATTCACTGACGCCGGAAAAATCAAATTTTGAATATATACCTATCATTGAATCAGAGCCTCTTAAACGAGAATGCAATCATTTTTTAGATCTTGTAGCTAATGGTGATGAGGTAGAAAATATAACAAGCGGAGAGGAAGGTTTAAGAGTACTAGAAATTTTAAATGATTCTAACTAAATATGAGAAAATAAAAAACAGGCTTTAGATAACAAATGAAAACAATAGGAATTCTTACTTATTACAACAACCATTTAAAAACTGAACAGGTTGCTTTAAATTTACTAAATAGAAAAGATGTATCAAAAATTATTTTATTTGCTCAAGAATTTAAAGAAAGAAAAAAAAGACAAACTTTATTTCATCATAGGCCAAATCAGCTTCAAGGAATACACGTAGAAGAATTAGTTAATCGTAGTGATCAATTAGAACTTATAAAGTGGGATGGTATATCCCCTCCTAAAAATTGTGATTTATATTTAATTACAGGAGCTGGAATACTTCCTGAATCAAGTATTATTACAAATCAAATTGTTAATATTCATCCAGGAATTATTCCCTTATCTAGAGGTTTAGATGCATTTAAATGGGCAATTCTAAACAAGTATGATCTTGGTATAACTATGCATTATATTGACAAAGAAGTTGATGCTGGAAAAGTCTTAAAAATTTTTGATACACCTATATATGAGACTGATGATATTGAATCTTTAGCACGGCGGCATTATGAACTCGAGATTTATATTTCATCTAACTTTATTGATTATCTTGATAACAATGAGTTGAGAGATTTTCCTGTCAAGGATGCGAACATGAGAATGCCAATTGAATTTGAGAAAAAATTAGTTCAGTCTTTTAACGAATATAAAGAGAATCTATTTGGATAGAGCTTATGGAAGAGTATTTACCATCACTTAATTTTATAGATTTAAAAAAACAACAAGAGACCATCAAGTGCGAAATTGATAATGCAATTAATAAAGTCCTAGATCATGGAAAATATATAATGGGTCCAGAAGTATTGGAATTTGAGGAAGACTTAAAGAAATTTACAAAATCAAAATATGCAATATCTTGTGGTAATGGTACAGACGCTATAACAATTGCACTTATGTCATTAGGGATTAAGAAAAATGATGTTGTATTTGTTCCTTCTTTTTCATATATTGCATCTGCAGAAACAATTGTACAGCTTGGTGCTATTCCTTTTTTTATTGATGTTGATAAGGGAACTTTTAATATCTCATTAGATAGCTTTAAACAGGCAATTATTGATGTAAGAAAATTATCTCTAAAGCCGTCGTTTCTAATACCTGTAGAGCTATTTGGGCAGCCGATAGATTTTGAGAATATCGCTGATGTTGCTGAAGAAAATAATATTAAGATCATTGTTGATTCTGCGCAAAGTTTTGGAGCTAAATATAAAGATAAAAGAGTCGGAAGTTATGGACATATAACAACAACTAGCTTCTTTCCGGCAAAGCCATTAGGATGCTATGGCGATGGCGGTGCAATTTTTACTCAAAATAAAATTCTTGCTCAGAGAATATCTTCAATTAGATTGCATGGCAAAGGCGAGCATAAATATGACCATGTTGATATAGGCGTAAATTCAAGGCTAGATACAATTCAAGCAGCAATACTCAGAGTCAAGATAAAAATATTTGAAAAAGAGCTTGAAGCAAGACAAAAGATAGCAGAGCTTTACAATTCTGCTTTAAGCGATTATGTAGAAACGCCAACAATCCTAAAGGGCATGAAAAGTGCTTGGGCACAATATACTTTAAAAATAAAAAATAGAGATCATGTTAGAAAAAAATTAAATGAATTAAACATACCAACTATGATTTACTACCCTATTCATATTTCAGAACAACAAGCATACAAAGGTTTCCCAAGAGTTTCATCAGGCCTGCCCAACTCTAAAAGTCTTACAAATTCTTCATTAAGCTTACCTATGCATCCATATCTAACTGATAGAGAGGTCCAATATATAGCTAATGAAGTAATAAAGTTAGTCTCTTGAAAACTCTAAGAAATATTTTACCAACATCAAATTTCTACAAGAATATATCAATACTTACTTTAGGAAATGTTCTTAGTAATTTAATCACTGCTATTGCTTTGATTATTCTTGCAAGAATTTATACTCCAGAAGATTTTGGTGTTGCATCGGTTTATGTGTCTATTATTTCTATTGCTATAGTAATTTCTTCTTTGCGACTAAATATGGCAATACCTCTACCAAATTCTGAAGAGGATGCAAAACAATTATTAATCTTATCGTTTATTTTTTCTTTATTGATTTCAATTTTTGTTTCTATATTTATTTTTATATTTCCAGAACAATTTCTAGTATTAATAAATCAGCCTGATTTATCCGAATTTTTATGGCTTATCCCACTAGGGATCTTCTTAGGCTCAATTTATAATGTTTTACAATTTTGGGCAACCAGAAAGAAAAGGTTTAAAGACATATCTATAACAAATATTATAAGATCTACTTTTGGGAGCTTAATTCAGGTTATAGTAGGATTATTTATTCTTGGGCCTTTCGGTTTAATTCTTGGACATTTCGCATATGCTTTTTTTGGTAGTTTCAGATTAGCAATTCCATTATTCAGTAAAGATAATTTTTTTAATACAACATATTCGTTTAAAAATACTACTAGAGTTCTAAAAGATTATAAAAAGTTTCCAATATTCTCTTTTCCAGAATCATTATTTAATACATCTAGCCAATATATTCCTTTAATTATTATTGCTTCTTTCATAAAAATAGAAGCAGGATTTTTATTTATAGCTATTAGACTTATGTCGCTTCCTGTGACTCTCATTGGTAAATCTATTTCCCAAGTGTATTTATCAGAAGCAAAAACAAAGATCCATAATGGAGAAATTTATAATTTTACAATTAGCTTAATTAAAAAAATTGCTGTCTTTGCAGTACCCTTGTTCTTGATTATTGCAGCCATTTCGCCATTTATCTTTGGAACTATTTTAGGAGATCAATGGTCAAGAGTTGGAATTATAATAGCGATGATTGCACCTTGGCATTTGCTGCAAATTATTGTTTCACCTATATCAACAGTACTACACGTGACAAATAACCAACAAATTGCCCTAAATATTCAGATTATAGGTTTTGTTTTAAGAGTGGGCGCAATAGTTCTTGGAATAATGTATTTCAGTGAATACCTAACTGAGATATTAGCATTATCAAGCGCAATTTTTTACTTATTTTATCTAATCTATCTTATTAATTTTACGCAAAAGCAAAAAAACTTTTAGATTGTAAAAATATATAATAATAAAAGAATGAGCACCGTTATCTCTGTAAAATCGCCAATATTTTTTAAAAAATATCTTTTTATCATTACTTATTTTTTTTCCTTATGTTTTATCTATCAACAGCAAATATCGTCGAAATGGGAGTATATGCATTTTTTAAATGAATTCTCGTTGATAAGACTATTTTCAATATTGTTCTTAATGATTCCGTTAGTTTTTATATCCAATATTAAAGTTTCAGTAAGAAATATTTTTTTAAATATTGCTTTGTATATATATTTTATACCTGCACTTATTTTATTTGTTTATTCCGCAATTGACTTATTTTCTATAGTTATAATTATTTCTTCTCTGGCAATTTTTTGGAGCATTTCTCATGTAGATCTAAAAAGTTTAAGAAATAACTATATCTCTGAACATTTTTTTTTGTACTTATTATTTTTAATTACTATAGCTGTTATTTCCGCTATTTACATTTTTGGTGACAAGCAATTTAACCTTAGCTTATTAGATGTTTACCTTTTCAGAAGTGAAGCAGCATCCAGTTTGCCTAATGCTTTCAATTATATAATTTCTCCACTATCTAAAGTTTTAATACCAATTGGAATTGTCCTAAGTCTTAAACTAAAAAACTATAATTTTGTAGCTCTATTTTTACTATTATCAGTATTATTATTTGGTTTTACTCACCACAAAACTATTATTTTCATCCCTTTTTTTGTTGTAGTCTTCTATGCTTTTCTAGCTAATACAAAAAATTTATATATTCTTAAATTTTTATTTATTCTAATTGCAGTAATTGGCTTTTCTGACTATTTACTTTCTTTGTATATGGAGGAATATGCTTTGTTTGGTAATTTTTCGAGTTTCATAATTAGAAGATTATTATTCTTGCCGCCTTTATTATCATCGTTATATATAGAGTTTTATACAGATCAGGGCTACTTATATTGGGCAAATTCATCTTTATCAATGGATATTTTTAAAAATACATCTTTAGCTTTAACTAGTGCACCTACAACAATTGGCGAAACATATTTTGGTGATAATGTTTGGGCTAACTCTGGTTTAGTAGGAAGTGGCTATTCAAATGCAGGTATTGTAGGTGTAATTCTTTATTCAATGATCTTCGGAATTCTTGTATCAATACTAAATAATTATGGGAAAACACACGGTCATAAGATTGTTTCATGCATAGCAATGCCAAGCTTAATTACAATTCTAATATCTTCAGACTTCCTTACCTCTTTTCTAACACATGGAGTATTACTTCTACTAATAGTGATGAATATAATTAGGCCTATAAAGTGAAAAAATATTCAAATATAAAAATAGCTCATATAAGTACAGTTCATATAAGAACAGATACTAGAATTTTTCTTAAAGAATTACAGACATTATCTCAAGAAAAGAATTATGAATTATATTTTATAGTTGCAGATGGTTTAGGAGATGATAAAAAAAATAATATCAATATTATTGATATTGCAAAGAAGAGACAGACAAGCAGATTTATAAGAATATTTCTAACTTCATTTACTATGTTCAATAGAGTTCTTAAACTTAAACCTAAGCTTGTTCACTTCCATGACCCTGAGTTGATACCAATAGCTATACTTCTTAAATTTTGGGGAATAAAAATTATTTACGATGCGCATGAACATCTATATAAACAGATTTTAGGAAAGAGATACATACCAAGAATATTTAGAGGATTAATCGCATCTTTATGTTTTATTATTGAAAGATTTGGCATTATCTTTTTTGATGCAGTGATTGGAGCCAACCCAGACATACAAAAATCATTTAAATCAAAAAAAGTACATCTCTTAAGGAATCTGCCTTTTAAAAGTGAATTTCATTCTATTGACACTACCAACTATCTTCAAAGACCTAATAAGATTTGTTTTATTGGAAACATAACTAAAATAAGAGGAATTGATGAAGTTTTAGACTCTATTTCTTTTTTTAAAAAAAATGAAGTGTCTTTTGACCTAGCTGGCAGATTTGAACCTAAAGAATACGGTTTAGAGCTCTCAGAAAATGACGGATGGAAAAAAACTAACTTTTATGAATGGGTTAATAGACATGAAATGGCTCGAATTCTATCAGAATCTAGAGCTGGCATAGTAACTTATTTACCATATCCTAATCATATAGATGCTCAACCAAATAAACTATTTGAATATATGTCAGCAGGTATACCGGTAATAGCATCTGATTTCCCTATGTGGAGAAATCTGATTGAAGAATCTAATTGCGGTATTTTAGTAGATCCATCTAATTCAAAAGAGATTTTTGAAGCAATTAAGTGGATTCTTGAAAACCCAAAAGAATCAAAAGAAATGGGTATTCAAGGAAAAATTGCAATAGAAAAGAAATATAATTGGGACATTGAAAAAATGAATCTTCTAAAAATTTATAAAGAAGTTTTATCAATTAAATAAAATGAAAAAAATAATAACAATAGTTGGAGCAAGACCGCAATTTGTAAAAGCTAGCCAGCTATCAAAAGCATTTTTAAGTCATGATAATTTAAACGAAATTATTCTACATACCGGACAACATTATGATCACCAAATGTCAGAAATATTCTTCCAAGAATTAGGCATTCAATCACCTTCTTATAATTTAGAAATAAATAATCTAGATCATGGCGAGATGACTGGAAAAATGATGATAGAAATTGAGAAAATATTAATTAAAGATCAACCAGATGCAGTTGTTGTTTTTGGAGACACAAATTCTACTTTAGCCGGCGCCTTAGCAGCAGCTAAATTAAATATTCCTGTAGCACATATTGAATCAGGAATTAGATCATTTAATAAAAGCATGCCTGAAGAGATAAATAGAATAGTAACTGACAGTATTTCCAATTGGTTATTTGCGCCAACAAAAATTGGAGAACATAATTTGATTATGGAAGGCCATTCAACAGACAAAATTTTTAATTATGGTGATGTTATGTATGATGTATCACTGAGTTTTGCAAGTAAAAATCCATCTGATTCGATCTTAGATTATTTAGATAATGATTTTCTTCTCGTGACAATTCATAGACCCGAAAATACAGAAAATGATCTTAGGCTAAAGAATATTGCAGATTCATTAATAGAAATCGCATCTAAATTTAAAATTATTTTCCCTATACACCCAAGAACTATTAAGGCTTTTGAAAGAATTAATATGTTTGATAAACTATCGAAAATCATTGATATTATCGATCCAATTTCTTATGTAGATATGCTTCAAATGCAAAAAAAAGCAAGATTAATAATTACTGATTCAGGAGGAATGCAGAAAGAAGCATACTTTCTTAAAACACCTTGTGTTACTCTTCGTGATGAAACAGAATGGGTTGAGCTCATAGAAGCAGGCTGGAATAAATTAATAAAAACTAGCTCAAAAAAAGAAAAAATTGTTTCTGAAATATTGGGATCAATAAACAAAAAAGGACTTGATTATGATTACTATGGAGATGGTAAAAGTTCATATAAAATTGCAGATCAAATAATGGGGGATTTAAATTGTTAAACTTTGCATTAGTTGGTTGTGGAAAAATTGCAGAAAGACACTCCTATCTTTTAGGAAATGGTTTAATTGAAAATGCAAGACTTATATCAGTTTGTGATTTAGATATTGAAAAAGCAGATAAAATTGCAAATCAATATGAAAATATTAATTCTTATACTGATATTGACAATATGATGTCAGCAGAAAAAATTGATGTGGTTACCATTCTTACCCCCAGTGGACTTCATGCACTACATACTAAAGATGTAGCAAAATATGGTGCTCATATTGTAGTTGAAAAACCTATGGCGCTTAATGTTGATGATGCGCTCTCTATGATCAATATTTGTGAAAAACAAAAGATTAATTTATTTGTAATAAAACAAAATAGATTTAATCTGCCCGTAGTTGCTTTAAAGCAAGCCATTAATAATGGTAGGTTTGGCAAACTAGTCATGGCAACCATTAGAGTTAGATGGTCCCGCACACAAGATTATTATAATCAAGCGAAATGGAGAGGTACTTGGGCAATGGATGGAGGGGTGCTTGCCAACCAAGCAAGCCATCACATTGATTTACTAGAATGGATGATGGGAGATGTTGAAAGTGTTTTTTCTCTGGGCAAAACAGCATTGGCTGAAATAGAGACTGAAGATACTGCTGTTGCTGTACTGAAATTTAAGAATGGAGGATTGGGCATTATTGAGGCTACTACCGCAGTACGCCCCAAAGACCTAGAAGGCTCTATATCAGTTTTAGGTGAATATGGAAGTGTAGAAATTGGCGGTTTTGCAGCAAATGAACTTAAAACATGGAATTTTGTAAATTCTGATCCAAACGATAAAAAAATTATGAGGGATTTTTCAAAAAATCCTAATGAAAATGGTTTTAGCCATAGACAATATTACAACCATATAACAGATTGTATAATTAACGATAAACCTCATCTTGTTGATGGTCATGAAGGATTAAAAAGTCTAGTACTAATAAATGCTCTATACGAATCAATTCAGACTGGATCAGAAATAAAAATAGATTTGAAGAATGGTTTTAATAATTCTAAACTCGGAAAGTAAATTTATATGAAAGTTCCTTTTAATGATCTTGGACAGCAGCATAGATTTCTAAAAAATGAAGTCGAAGAATCTTTTAAAAAAATTATTGAAAGCTCATCTTTCGTAAGGGGTGAAGAAGTATTTACTTTTGAGAAGAAATTTGCAGAAATTAATAATTCTAAGAATTGCATATCTTGTGCAAATGGTACAGATGCATTATACATTGCAATGCGAGCTTTGAATGTAAAAAATGGGGATGAAGTCATCGTGCCTGCACATTCTTGGATATCAACTTCAGAAACTGTTACTCAGGCTGGAGGAAAAATTATTTTCTGTGATACAAAAAAAGATACATTCACAATAGATCCATCAGAAATAAAAAGAAAGATTACTGCTAAAACTGTCGGTATTATTCCAGTGCATTTATATGGTCACCCAGCAGATATGGATGAGATTAATGCTATAGCCAAAGAAAATAATCTCTGGGTCATTGAAGATTGTGCACAAGCACACTTAGCATTATATAAAGACAGACTCATAGGAACGTTTGGGGACATTGCAACCTTTTCTTTTTACCCAGGAAAAAACCTTGGTGCAATGGGAGATGCTGGAGCAATTATTACAGATAATGATGAATTAGCTGTTAAGATGCAAAAAATCGCTAGACATGGAGGAATTAAGAAAGGGATTCATGAAATAGAAGGAATAAATAGTCGTATGGACACTCTTCAAGCTGCTGTTTTAAACATCAAACTTAAGCATTTAGAGGAATGGACAAAAAGCAGAAGAAAGATAGCTCAAATTTATAAAGATTTATTAAGAAATAATGAAAAAATTACTTTGCCTCATGTGGATGATAATTGTAATCCAGTATGGCATCTTTATGTAATAAAACATGATGAAAGAGACGAGTTAGCTAAGAGTCTAAATGAAGCTGGAATTCAAACAAATATTAACTATCCAATTGCTTTACCATTCTTAGATGCTTATGAGCATCTTGAATTATCAGAAAATGATATGCCAAATGCTTTTTATAACCAATCCAGGATATTATCTATACCTATTTTTCCAGAAATGAGAGAAGATCAAATTAGCTATGTAGCTGAAATGATACATCGATATGCTTGACCTTCTGAAGAGTGGTTAATTTGGATTATTATGAAGCTAGAGATTTTTTTTCCTCACTTACCACCACATAGCTCAGACTCTTCATTAAGAGGCGCTGCCTTTATAGATGCAATAATTAATTCTGATTTATCTTTTAAGAAGATAAATGTTTATAGTTCTGAAAAAAAAATATTTTTTCAAAATGAAAAAATAAAACATTACAGTGTGAGTCTTTTTTCTCAAGATAATACATTAAACCTTTTTTTAAGAGCAATATCTGATTTGCTTTTAGGATTTTATCTTGGAATCTCCTTCTTTTTTAAAACAAAAAAAGATAGATTATTTATTATCTCTTCACCTCCATATTTTTCAATGCTTATAACCTGCCTATTCTTAAGGATTAGAGGAATGAGATACATTGTAGATGTTAGAGATAGCTATCCGCATGTCCTTTCAACGTCTGGAAAAATCTCTTCTAATGGAGTAGTTTTTAAAATCCTCTATTTTTTAAATAGAATTGTTTTCAATGGGGCTTATCATATTATTTCTGCAACTGAGGGTATTGATAAATTAGTACATGAAAATTCAGATAATAATCAAAGAACTTTAATTTTAAATGGCTTTAAAGCATCTTCAAGAAAAATTGATTCAAGCAAACATAAGAAATTTTCTGTTTGTTTTCATGGTGTGTTTGGCCATCTTCAAGATATAGAAAATTTATTGAAACTTGTGGAATCACTTGAAGAAGAAATTGATTTCTATATTGTTGGTTATGGCCCTAAAGAAAGACTTATCAAAGATAAAGAACATTTAAAAAATTTATTTTTTTTAGGTCACTTATCTCATGTCGATACAATCTCGGAGATTAGTAAATGTCATTTAGGTTTATCACTTAGAGTAGAAGGAGTGGTATCTAAAGATTCATTTCCCGTTAAAGTATGGGAATACATTGGTTTAAATATGCCATGTATTGTTACACCAATATCTGAAGCTGGAGAATTTATAACAAAGCATAGAATTGGTTTTCAATATAATTCCGATGATTTAGTGGGAATAAAAGAAAAAATTATTGATATGAAGAGTAATCAATATCAATATAGTGAAATTTATTCAAATCTGTCTAATATTGGAGATTCTTACTCGCGAGAAAATCAAGCAAAAAAGATACTAGAAATTATTATAAATAGCGAAAATTAAAGACAATATAATAACTGAACAGAACCAAGCTTATCTTTTGCAAATTCTTTTTTATAGTAATATGTTTTATAATGAACGACTGTTTTTTTTGATGACTAAACCAATATAAAAATGATTAGATTTTTTTTTATTTTAACTATATCTCTACTGCTTAATCTTAATGCTCAAGAGATTGACCCTCAACTGTTTAAAAATTTATCAGAATCGCAAAAACAAGAGATAGAAAAAATCTTAAATCAAAAAAATATATATGAGGAAAAAACAGTATTGCAAGCGGATAGTCTAGAGGATGCTGAAATAACGCCGGATAACAAAATTAAAAAATTTGGCTATGATTTCTTTAATAAAATGCCAAAATCTGTTTTGGCTGTTGGTGACCTACCACTACCGAATGACTATATATTGTCTTTAGGAGATAAATTCACTGTTATTTTGTCTGGGTCTAGGGATGTGATATTTGATCTTAATGTAAAACTGAACGGAACAGTTTTATTTCCAGAGCTTGGTCCAGTATATGCGGCTGGAAAGACATTTAAAGAATTTAAAGAAGATCTAACTTCATTAATATCAGAATCTTATATAGGTGTGAATATAGACATAGCGGTAAACGAATTAAGTGCGAAAAAAATTAGCATTATTGGTGCAGTTTCAACTCCTGGCGTTTATTTAGTTAATCCTTTTACCACAGTATCAAATGCTTTAGCTTATTCTGGGGGTATAGAAGAGTTTGGATCTTTAAGAGATATTGCATTGATCAAAGCAAATGGAGAGAAAAGTTCTTTCGATCTTTATGATTTATTAATTTTAGGAGATAGATCAAAAGACAAAGTCATTACTGCTGGAGACACTATAGTTGTAAAAGGAACTGATAACTTTGTAGAAATAAATGGTTCTGTAATAAGGCCAACTATTTATGAGTATAAAAAAGATGATACATATCAAGATCTAATTAATTTTGCTTTAGGATTTAGTTTTGATGCAAAGCCCAACGACATAACTTCCATCATATTTGAGAATGGAAGAAAGTATTCTTTAGAGTCAAAATTTACAGAGGAGATTGGAAATAAAAAAGTATTAGAATTATTTGTTGGAAATACTGCCACATCATCTGATATGGACATATTTGTTGATGGAAAAGGAGTAACTAGGGGTTATTTTTCAATTTCTAACCAAGATTTTGGAGAGTTACTTAATAAAATAAAATTCTCTGATGATATATATCCATTTTATGCTATATATGAGCAAGTACTGGATTCTGGTTTAACTAGAAGCAAAAAGTCCTTTTCTTTGGCAGACCCCTCCACATATGAAAATTTTAAAGCGACTAAGAATTCTAAGATTTTTTTCTATGATAGAGAATATATAGCTAGCTTAAATGAAATAAATACCGAGGAAAAAAAAGGTAATGAGGAAGAAGAAGATAATGTTGAAGTAATTCAAGAGGATGAAGAAAACATTTTAGATAATACAATTTTAGAAACGGATTTTGTTCAAGTTCTCCTATCTAATGAAAGTATAAGAGTGCCAATTTCTGGAAAAATATCTCCTAGACAAATTCACTCTTTTCTTGGCATAACAGATAATCTTTCTATTCAAAATGTTTCAATCATAACAACTGAAAATAGTATATCGAATGCTTATGATGAAGTAATTGAATCAGAAACTTTAGTAGCTATTTCTTTACCTCTTATTAAAGAAAATCTAATTACTGTTCAAATTCAAGGGGAAGTTATAAATCCAGGTAAATACTCATTATCTAGTTCAACAACTTTAGAAGAACTTTATATTCTAGCTGGCAGCTTTCGAGAAACAGCTTTTCCGGATGGAATTCAACTTTATAGGCAAGATGTTAAAGACAAACAACAAAAGGCCATAAGAGAGGCAAAATCAATTCTTACTGACTCTATGATTCAAAAATCATCCTCTATTTCTGAAAGAGGAATGCTAGATATAGATGCAGTTCTTGCTCTAGCAGATTTAGTTGAACCGACCGGCCGAGTTGCTGGAGATTTTGGTAAAGATTCAGTGATTACATCTGATTTTATCTTGAAAGATGGCGATATTATTAAAGTTCCTACTAAATCAGTTGAAGTCACTGTGCAGGGCGAAGTACTTAATTCCTCATCCTTTCTGTATAGTCAGGATTTAGATTATAAAGATTATATTCAATCCGCTGGTGGTTTTACTCCCTATGCAGATAAAAGAGCAATTTTTGTAATTAGAGCAGATGGACAGTCTATTTCCCCAGGAAATAATATCTTCTCTGGAAATATTACAATTAAACCAGGAGATACCATTGTTGTGCCTAGAGATCTTAATCAAATTGAAGCACTTCCTTTAATCAGCATGGCAACAAAAATAATTTCTGATATTGCATTTTCAGCTGCATCTCTAAATGCTATTTCGAATTAGACTAATAGCTATACTATTGTCTGGAAATTTATTATTTTCAGATTCTATAAAATACAATAACCCAAATAATCATGGTGTAATTGGCCTTATTAACATTCCTACAGCTAGATTCTATGATGAATCTTCTTCTGCATTAACGATATATAGAGGTGATCCAGATAGAAAGATTACTCTAACTATGATGCCCTATGATTGGTTAGAAGCATCTATTTTTTATACAAGCATAAAAGATAGACCTTATGGTAATTTTAATCAAGATTACAAAGATAAAGGTTTTAATGCCAAGTTTCGATTGAAAAGCGAAGACAGATTACCTGCTCTAGCAATTGGTTTTAATGATATTGGCGGTACAGGCATTTACTCATCTGAATATATTGTTAGCAGCTATGGAATTGATAATTTTGACATGCACTTAGGACTAGGTTGGGGGAGAATGAATAGTGGAAATTTCCAATATGATAATCCACTGGGCGATATCGATAAATCCTTTTTAGTTAGGGGGTCAGAATTAGGTGAGGGAGGAAATTTAAAGATAAATGATTATTTTTCAGGAGAACATATAGGCATTTTTGGTGGATTTGCTTATTTAATTCATAAAGATTGGCTATTTAAATTTGAATATGATTCAACAGAGATTCCAGAAGACTTATATTTTCCTGAGAGAAGCTCAAATATTAGTCTTGGCTTCGACTACATTAAAAATGAAAATCTTTCGGTTGGTTTAAGTTTTGAAAGAGGGGATTACTTAGGCTTAAAATTTATCTGGAAAGGTAATTCATCAAAACATTTTTCAAGACCTTATAGTAATAATAAGCCTTATGAAATAACTCCACATGAAAGATTAAGGTCTCTCTTAGACTTTAATCAGATTGAAGTACAAGAAATTAGTGAATCTGGAGATTCATTATTTTTAGATTTATATGAATATAACGCTTACTCAAGCTTGAAAGATATTAACTCAAACATAGAAAAATCTATTAATGATTCGGGTGTCGATTATGAAGAGATTGTAGTGAGTTATGGAGTCAAAGGCTTACAGGCTAAAGAAATAAATTCAGAAGTTTTTATGAATTTGGATAAAAATAAAACTGAGACTATCTATTCAAGAGAGAAAGAATCAAGTTTCTTTTATTCCCCTAATTTTGTTCTAAGACCTTTTATTGCTGGAAGAGAGGATTTTATGAAAGTAGCCTTTATGGCTGAACTTGATACTCAATATGATTTTAAGAAAAAATTATATTGGAGCACAAATTTGAAATATGCTTTATGGCAAAATTTTGATGATTTATATATACCTCCTGTAGATACATATCCCAATCAAGTTAGGTCAGATATTAAAGATTATTTAAATAACTTTGAGGGTAGGGTTATTGTGGGAAGATCTCAATTAGACTTTTTTCACACTTTCTCTAAGAACAATCATTTACAGATTTCTGCTGGAATATTTGAAGAAATGTTTAGCGGATATGGAGCAGAATACCTTTGGAATAAAAATGATTTACCTTTTGCAATTGGTTTTGAAGCATTCAAAGTTTATAAGAGAGATTATGATTTAGCTTTCGATCTACTAGACTATTCAAATATAACTGGACATATAAATTTTTATTATGAGAATCAAAAAGATAACTCTCTTATATCTTTACCTTTCTCCGTACATTTATCGTATGGAGAATATCTAGCTGGAGATAAGGGCTATACCTTTGATATATCTAGAAGATTCGACAATGGAGTAGTAATGGGAGCTTTTTTTACTAAGACTGATGTTACTAAAGAACAATTTGGAGAGGGTAGCTTTGACAAAGGTATATATTTTAAGATTCCTATATCTGGAGACTGGTTCAACTTTAAGTGGAGACCTTTAACTAAAGATCCAGGCGCAAAACTAATTAGAAAAGATAATCTCTACCACTACTTAAGAAAGTATAAAAATTAAGTTCCTGTACCTGTGCCTGTGCCTGTGCCTGTGCCTGTGCCTGGATCAGGTGTTGGTGCTGGAGTAGGTGCTGGCGTTGGTGCTGGCGTTGGTGCTGGCGTTGGTGCCGGTGTAGGATCTGGCGGAGGTGTAAATGGACCAGTTTGTTCTGATGAACCGCCATCTTCCTCGTCTGCAGAAATACCTGCACCGAAGGCTAGAGCTAACAAGCTAGCAATATCACTAGCATTAAGACCACCTGAAGAATCTTCTACCTTTTCTGAGTTATTATCTGATTTTTCTTCTTTAACTTCTGTTTTCTCTTCATTTGCATTTACTGCATCTTCATCAGCAATAGCATATGCCGGTATTAAAAGTAACGTTAGTATTATTCTTAGTATCTTCAAAGCTCTAATCCCC
>MDTG01292903.1_pt1 | contig 19265 bp, 20 predicted proteins | sample 811421 | NCBI WGS metagenome assembly MDTG01 (sample SAMN05326645, study PRJNA326480) | marine metagenome | isolation source: seawater | place: Pacific Ocean: South East | collected 2011
ATTGGATAAACGGATTCTCTCAAATCACTCCCTATCCTTACCGGTTCTAACTTATCATAGGCAGCATAGACCACAATTTGCAAGGTATCTGGAAATTGGGCTAGATTTTGCAATGTAGTCGAGTCCAAAGGGGCTGTCTCGTCGGTGGTTAACATGACTGTGCCTGTATTTTGATTCTCATCAATAGCAGAAGTTTCAGACATCTCGGAGTTTTGGTTTGAATTCGTAGAGTTATCAGGGTTATCAACTAGATTGCTGCCTTCCAATGAATCGGTGGTAATATTATTGCCAGAGTTAAGATTGGTGGTCTCTTCTGCGACTACTGAATTAGAATTAAAAAAGTCAGTAAACCAACTAGAGATACTACTTCTGTATAAAAAACCGAATAAGAGCGAGCTCACAGTAATTACTGCTAAGACGGCTATAAACACAACACTACTTTTGGAATCCTGCTGTTTACTAAACTGTTTTCCCATTTGAGCCCAATTTACATTATCTGACGTTTCAGTGGGCGAAGCAGTTCGGTTAATAGATCGTTGCTTTTTAGTCTTTGGAGCTTTTTTTGGATTGTTCGAAAGATTTTCTGAATAATCCGAGGAATCCATATCGCTTTCCACTTTATCGGTGGAGCTAGGTTTTTCTTGATTTGATACACTACCAGATATTTTACTTTTCTCTGTGGTTGATTCACTAGCTTGTGGATTATCTGAAGGATTTATTTTTTTAGAATCTGTTGAATTTAAAGGTTCTGTCGCATTACTAGAGGCAGTCGGAAAATCTATTACTTCCTTAGCTTCAGAACTTGTTAAGGTTTTTTTTGTAGCCTCAATCTTTGTTTTAGCATCATAATTGAGTTCTGTTCGAATGAGCGCCTTTTTAGGTGTTGAATCCTCTTCTAAATGATGCTTTCCTTCTTCTTTAGCAAAAGAATCTGTTGGATCGCTAGCCCCTACTTCTTTAAATATGCTATTGTCATAAGTACCTTCTTCCATAGCATCTAAGGCTCGTAGTATAGTAGCTTCCTTGATTTTTAATGCTCGTGCGTAGCTTCGAACAAAGTTTCTTTTGTACGCATCATTGTAGATTTCCGAATTGAAAATAGCATCCGATTCAATTTTCGAAATAATTTCTAAGGATAACTTAGTTCGGCCTTGAATAACGTTAATATCAACACCTAGTTCTTCTCTAATTTCTGCTAAGTCTTTTCCTAAGGCCATAATATAGCTTGTAATGTTTTCTTAACTGATTGCTTTAGTTAGGATAGATCTAATATCGTTTAAGGCAATAACCGTAATTTAGTAGAATTAGCGACAAAACATAATCTGTGAATCTATTTTTATACCTCTTAGACATAATCATCTTCAATACTAAAAAGCGATAATTCAGTTCTAATTTAAAAAAAACTCTGAGCTTTTCCATTATACTGCAAGAATTGTGAAGTCCGATCTTTTAGTCCTGCTGAATAGATATTATATTCTAAGCGAGTTGCCTAGGATTAACAAAGAGCCAAAAAAAGAATATTTTTTGTTTAAATCGAGTGACAGTTTGTGTAAAGAAAATACTATAAGACTAATTTGATTCAGCTCTTAATATATCGTTTAAAAATAAAACAGCTTTTGGTATTGGGATAGTTTTAGGTATTGCAGCAGTGGTCCTATTTCCTATATCCAGCGAACGGGTAATATCACGGAAGGCTTCTAGGATAAATAGACTACTTCTTATCCTGGAATATGTTTATGACACAGGTACTTATTGTTTTGCTTTATGGCGTTTTCTCAAAACTCTTGGGTTCAATAAAGTGAACTTCATCACCTTAGTTATTGCATAATTTTGGCATAGGCTCTGTAACAGTTTGACGAGCTGTTCCAAGATGTGAAAGTATAATTCTTTGCAAAGTCCCAACAGCTAAGTGTGATATTAGCTATTTTTAACTCATGTCATATCAGAGAAAGAAAAGTGAATGGGAATTGGTGGAGCTACCAAGTGGTTTTCGAACCAGTTTTGGATATTGGTACACGATGACCACTGAGGGTATCGAAAGCTATGTGCCAGGTTTATTGAAGCTATATTCAGTGCAATATTTGGTACGTATAGCTGATGACTGGCTCCGAAGTAGAGAGCAATTACCGGTCTTGGTTTTCATGCTGCTTGTATACAGCCCCCTATCAGTGTCATTAAGTTTGGTGCTAGGTTTGACTTTTTATCTTTTATGGAGAACTCAGCTATCTGCTTTTATTTACCCGTGGGGTCATCCAGGTATTCGATGGATTTGTGAGGACACTCTGTTATATGTAGCATTTATTGGTGGGCTTACCTATGATTCAGTTGTTCCGGAAGGATGGCCGCTATTGGGGTTGTCATCGCTGGAAATCACTACATTGGTTGGTAGCTTCTTGCTCATTAAAACAGGTTTAGTTTTTATGATTCTACAGTTTTTTAATGCACGCTTTAGTAGCAAACACTCTACTACTATAACAGACCGAGTACTAAATATGGTTTTGATTCGCTATGGATATAAGGAGGGACTGTTGACTAGTAATTTAAAGACAATGCAGGAAGAGTTCATTCGAGTCACTAATTATCATAAAACTCGAAAAAAGAACAAATCTTAGTTATTTGATCTTCCCTTGCAAACAGTACCCTAAAAGAGTATTCTATATCTAATTCGATATCATAAGAACGTGCGTATTGTGAACTGCAAATTCCAAGATAGGGGTTTCGATGCCGGACTGAATAAAGCAGGAAGATAGCATGCATAGGCGATTAATCAGTATTTTTTTAGGGACATGATGACTATCGATCGATTGTATCGTACTAGTTTAAAGCGCACAGCTGAAATGGTTATACCTTTAGCTAATTCAAAAAATCTTCAAATAATTTCTAGTGCTTATTTGTATGAAATGGACTTTGGAGTATTAGAGGGTGATTATGTTGCGAATTACAGGATTAATGGAAATTCGGATAAACCAGTATTGCTGTACATGATGGGGAGCACCCTGAACAGGTTTATTCGAGAGTCAATGGATTTGTGAAAGAAATGATTTTGGGGTTAGATGAGCCGGAAAGAAGTTAATCTGAGATAATTGTGTTGGTTGTACATGGTTGATTAATTCGAATTTTGCTGTCGATTTGGTTGGGCTATGGACTAAGAAAAATGGATAAAATCGAGTTTAGTAATGGAGCTATTCATGAAATAGGGTGGGATGGACAAGAATTTACTCCCTTATAACTGTATGTAGCCGAGCAGTAGCCCTTATGCACTTTTCGGGCTTGATGCTGAGTTTTTACGTATATTATTTTTTTATTCATCAATAAATCTGCCTTAAAAGGGCCACAGCAAAAAGCTTATGAGTGAAAAAGTACGTTCTATGTTTGCCGATATTGCCTCCGATTATGATCGGGTGAATACTGTACTTTCATTTGGTATTCACCATGTATGGAGGGACCGTACCATTGCTGAATCCAGAGTTTCCAAAGGTGAAAGTGTGTTGGATTGCGCAACAGGAACCGGTGATTTAGCCATTGCTTTCAAGAAAGCTGTAGGCTCGGAAGGATATGTATTGGGAACCGATTTTTGTGCCCAAATGATTGAACCAGCCCCTGCTAAAGCAAAAAAGGAAGGTCTTGAGATTGATTTTGAAGTGGCAGATACTATGGACTTACCTTATGAAGATAAACGATTCGATCTAGCAAGTATTTCTTTTGGTATACGAAACGTAGATGATCCTGTAAAGGCTCTTCGTGAAATGGGGCGAGTAGTTAAACCAGGTGGAAAGGTAGTGGTGCTAGAGTTTGGGCAACCAAAGGGATTTATGAAATTTCCATACCAATTATATTCCCAACATATTATGCCTACGGTAGGCGGATGGCTAAGTGGCAATAGAGATGCTTATACCTATTTACCAAAAACGAGCGCGGCCTTTCCCGCAGGTGATAAATTTTTGAAGCTTATGGATGAGTCTGAAATGTTTGCATCGAACAAAGCAATTTCACTCACTGGCGGAATATCGTACATTTATATTGGTATTGTCGGCTAATAACTTTCATATAAATTCAGGAGCATAATGACAATCGAAGACATAAAAAAAAATATCCCTCACCGCTATCCTTTTCTATTAGTGGATCGAGTGGTTGAAAAAACAGAAGATTCTATAAAAGCGTATAAAAACGTAACGGTGAATGAAGAATTCTTTAACGGTCATTTTCCAGGGCAACCCATAATGCCTGGAGTACTGCAAGTTGAAGCACTAGCACAGGCGGGAGCTATTTTATTGATGACCGAAAAAGTAGAGGACCCTTCCAAGAGTTTAATGGTGTTTACTGGAATTAATAATTGCAAGTTTCGACGTCAAGTAGTTCCTGGAGATCAGTTGATGCTGGAGGTAGAATTGGGTAGTATGAGAAGGAATTTTGTCACCATGAAAGGTAAAGCCACGGTAGATGGGCAAATTTGTTGTGAATTAGAGGCATCAGCTGCTTTGGTCGAGAAAACAGGTGAGTAACGCAACCAAATCGATATGAGTACCGAAACAAGCAAAAACAGTGAATCCACACCTGGGCATTCCATGCCAAACCCGGTTAAAATAACTACTCAAACCGTGGTTGAAATGAAACAGAAGGGAGAAAAAATTTCAATGCTCACCGCATACGATTTTACGATGGCTAGAATAGTGGATGCCGCTGGAATTGATGTGCTACTTGTTGGTGATTCTGCATCGAATGTAATGGCTGGAAATGAAACCACGGTCCCAATAACCTTAGAGCATATGATATATCATACACAATGTGTGGTACGAGGTGTGGACAGGGCATTGGTCATTGCCGATATGCCATTTATGAGTTACCAGGTTACCCCGAAAGAGGCTCTTACCAATGCGGGTCGCTTAATGAAGGAAGCTGGGGCGCATGCAGTGAAACTGGAAGGGGGCAGTACCATAATCGATACCGTAAAAAAAATTGTGGATTCCGGCATTCCAGTGATGGGACACCTAGGTTTGACGCCACAATCAATTTATCAGTTTGGTACCTATAAAGTCCGCGCCAAAGAGCAGGCCGAGGCAGACCAGTTAATGGAAGATGCATTAAATCTACAGGAAGCCGGTGTTTTTGCACTGGTATTAGAAAAAATACCATCAAAACTTGCGGCTCAGGTGACCAATCAATTACAAATACCTACCATTGGTATCGGGGCCGGGCAAGAGTGTGACGGTCAGGTACTGGTTGTGCATGATATGTTGGGGATGAATAAGAATTTTTCTCCTCGCTTTTTGCGCCGTTATGCCGATGTAGAATCGCTGATGACCCAGGCTGTTCAACAATATGTTGAAGATGTGAAAACCAAAGATTTTCCTAATGAAAATGAGCAATATGCCTAAAGATATACCTTATATATTAGTTTCTAATGACGATGGATTCTTTTCAAAAGGGATTCAAGCCCTCGCTCGAGTAGCTTCGGAGTTTGGCCGGGTCGTTGTTGTTGCCCCGGATAGAGAGCAAAGCGCAGTTGGGCATGCGGTTACCATTCATGATCCGTTGCGAGCCAATCACATAAATGTGGTGGATGATATTGGTGGTTTCTCGGTGACAGGTACACCTGCGGATTGTGTGAAATTGGCACACGATCAACTCTTAGAAGAAAAGCCGGATTTGGTATTGAGTGGAATTAATCACGGCAGCAATGCGGGTATAAATTTGTTGTATTCTGGTACGGTGAGCGCTGCCACGGAGGGCACTGTCTTAGGCTATCCTTCTATTGCTGTTTCGTGCACTGATTATGATAGCGACGCAGACTTGAGTGGTTGTATGGCAGCAGCGCGCTTAATGATTAATCAAGTGCTTAAAAAAGGTCTACCAAAAGGAGTGACACTCAATATAAATGCGCCTTCTGGGCCTTTTAAAGGACTTAAGTGGTCGAAAATGGCCGATTCTCGTTATGTTGAGGAATATGAGGGGCGTAAGGATCCGCTGAAGCGGCCATATTACTGGTTGACTGGAAAATTTGAGTTATTGGACACCTCACCCGATGCGGATATACAGTTGCTAAATCAAGGTTATGCTGCTGTTACGCCTATTCAGTACGATTTAACGGATTATGACCTGCTTAACAAAATGAAACAGAGCCTAGAGTCCTGAGCATTTACGTTGCATTGGCCCATTTATTAGGCGATGGGCCTCCCCTTATCGGCTTAGAAAAGTTAAAAGGACATGCACTACTTCAAAGAATCGCCCTAAAGCTCCCGGCTTCTGAGGTGTTCTATTAGCCCGATCCAAAACTCCATATATCGTTTTTTTGCTTCTCGGGTTCCCACTTGCACATTAATTTGGTTTAAGTGCGACAGGCGAATAGTACCTAAATGTTCTCCCCATTGCGCACTTTCAACCGAGACAAAAGAATCATTAGGCCCTTCTTTTTCATGGATTAGATTATTTTGGAAGAGGAAGACGGGATTCAAGGTTTCTTGGGTTCCTTTTCCCACCGCTGCGGAATAGGAATAAATAGGAATACCCACCGGTTCAGGAGTGCTCGGGTTAAAGTGTTCCTGCACATATTTACGCGTTAATTGTTCAACTGATCCAAACGCATCGTTACGTTCTTTCACGTATACATTATCAGCAAACCAGTCCACGATGTCGCCTATGCGCTCGGACAACACTTCTGGAGTGCTGCGAACAAAATCCGCCAAATAAGTACCCTTATGCGGGGTGGCAATGGTAGTGAATGAAGCAACTTTTTCTTCTATGCCTAAATGTGCCAGGGCATATCTCATATCTAATCCGCCCATACTATGGGCAATCACATTGAACTTTGGTATGGAATGCTGTTGGCTTAGCTCATTGATGATCCGTGTCCAACTCCGTGCCCGAACTTCAATAGGAGCATAGGGAACGATGTTGGGGGCAAAGGCTAACAATCCATGTTCTCGCATACACATACAAGGGTCATGTAGTGGCGAGGGTTTAATCAATGAGCCTATAGCCCCAAAGCCGTGGCATAGAAGCACGGGATGGCGCAGGGTCCAAACATCTGGTTGTGGATGTTCTTTTAGTTCTAGTCGTTTCAGTAGCCCACTTCTATCTTTCATAACGCTGATGAATTTGGCAGATGGTTCTGGGTAGAGTCTGGAGTTGATAACAATTCTGGGTTTGTTCGAACTCGAATGGTGCGAAAAATAGTGCCATTTACCCTTACATAAAGATGTAGGTCTTGTTCTGGGAATTGTACTTTTCCGGGTAGTTGAACACCATATTCATATAATAATTTATGCAGCTCATAGTGCAGCGAAGTCTTTGAAAAGCCAGGAGGGGTGTCAATTTGATATACTTTACGAGTGAAAAAAGAATCCTGAACCGCTGTATAGACCCGGTAATGCTCATTGGCAATACCCTGCTCTCGTAGCCCTTGTTGAATTATTTCATCCAAGTGCTCTTGTGAGGAAATACGCATCGGTGTGGTAGTAGGTATGGACAGGAGTAAATAAGCACTACTAACACAAGCAAAAATCAGCAGAATAACGAGTATTATTTTTTTATTCATAAAAGTGAATTAACTAAAAAATATACTGCGCAGTACACTCATGGCCAAGTCGTTTTTAGGTCCTTCAAAAAATTCTTCTACACCATTACCAATTAGGGTTACTTTGTTGTAGTCGCTTGCAAATCCTTGTTCATTTGCAAAGTTCTGTTGATCTGCAAATCCCTGTTGTTCTAATCCGATGTAATTAGCAATAATCCAGTCAGCATTTTTCTTTATTCTTTTACTTTTGGCCTGTTCAACTAAATCCGTTGTTTCCATAGCAAAACCAATACTTATGGTGTCTGAGTCTTTATGATCACCAATCCATTTGAGTATATCTGGGGTTGGAGCTAAGGAAATGTGGGATTCTCCTTGATTTTTTTTGACCTTATGATTGTGCGTGGTGGTGGGACTGAAATCGGAAACCGCAGCTGCCTTTATAAAAACATCAGCGGGATAAAGAGCTTTTACTTGGTCAAACATATCCTGGGCAGACAGCACAGCATACGCTTGGATACCCTCTGGTATGGGCAGTGAAATGGGTCCATGTACCAAGTGAACTTGTGCTCCTAAGCGTTGTGCTGCTTTGGCCATAGCCACACCCATCTTACCCGAACTTGGGTTGGAGATGAAACGGACTGGATCAATATGTTCACGAGTAGGCCCTGCGGTAACAACCACTTTTTTTCCATAGAGTGGACCTTTTTCGGTGGCTAATAATGACTCAACATGAGCCACAATATCATCGGGCTCGGGTAATCGCCCTTTACCTGTGAGCCCACTGGCTAGATAACCTTCTTCGGGATCTAGTAGATGGAAACCACGACTTTTTAGTAGCTCTATATTATGAGTAGTAGCGGGTGCATTCATCATTTCTCCATCCATAGTAGGACAGAGTAGAATAGGGGCTCTGGATGCTAAAACAGCGGCAGTGAGAAGGTTATCGGAATTGCCGTGAGTAATTTTGGCGATGGTATTGGCTGTGCACGGAGCAATCACAAATAAATCGGCCCATTCGCCCCACTGAATATGGCGCGTCCAAGGATTATGGACTTGTTCAGAGGCAATAGATTTATCCGACGCTATGTCTGTGGATGAGTATTGTAGGCTATCGTCCTGTAAAAAGGTGTGTACACCTACTTCATGGCCGGTCAATGCTGAAAAAGTTTCTTCGCCTATGAACCTGGTTGCGGCAGGAGTCATTATTACCCGAACAAGAGCGCCTTTTTTTTGGAATGCACGTACTAAATAAGCCGCTTTATAGGCCGCTATACCTCCGGTGACCCCGAGAAGGATGTGTCTCCCGGAGACCATAAATTAGTCAACTTCTGGTCTGCGGTAATAAATCGCGTCGTCTTCCATCTCACTGATCGCACGACGAGTGGCGTGAGGTAATTTTTCGAATGCCTTAGAGATTTGCTCTTGTTCCTCATTAAAAGAAAACTCGTCGTCATCCTCGAAGCCTTCGAAGTATTGTAGCTTTTCGTCTAATTCGAGTTTTTCTTGAGCTGCGATTTGACGGGCTCGCTTACCCAAAATAACCATAAGTTCGTACTTGTTTCCGGTTACTTCCTTTAGGTGTTCGATATCGAGTGTTTTAATCGGCATAGATTTAATATGAATTCATGAAGGTTTGAACAACATCTTTTAGTTCGCTGTAGGCCTTTTCTAAATCATCATTGGTGATAATGTTGTCGAAATGGCTTGCATACCTAAGTTCTTCTTCTGCTCTATCTATTCGGAGTTTTAGTGAAGATTCACTTTCGGTATTGCGATTTCTGAGACGCTCTTCCAAAATCTCGAGTGATGGAGGTCGTAAGTACAAAGCCAAACACCGTTCATTGAACAAAGACTTTATTCTTACAGCACCTTTTACATCCACATCGAGCAAAGTAAAATATCCTTTTTCTGTATTTTTTACAAGTTCTGAACGCAATGTTCCGTAACGAGTACCACCATAAAATTCTTCCCATTCTAAAAAATCCTTATCATCTATTTTTTGCTGGAATTCGTCCATATTCAAAAAATAATATTCAACCCCATGCGACTCACCTTCTCGGGGTGGCCGGGTCGTTGCAGAGATGCTAAATATTAGATTTGGAAAGTCTTCAAATAAACGTTTAGCCATTGTGGACTTACCTGTACCACTAGGCGCTGCGAGCAAGATGATAAGAGGCTGCATTACTCGATATTTTGAACTTGTTCTCTAATCTGTTCAAGCATTTCCTTGGATTTGACGACTTCATGGGCAATACTGGAATCATTGGCCTTAGATCCAATGGTGTTGAGTTCTCGATTAATCTCTTGGGTCAAAAAATTTAATCGACGACCGGCATGTTCATTAGACTGAATGGCTTCGGTGAAAAACTTCAAATGCGCCTCTAAACGGACCGTTTCTTCGGTGATATCCATTTTGTCTGCCATTAAGGCTACCTCCATTTCTAGCCTGTCGGGGTCGATTTTTTCATCATCCAGAAGGGAGGAGATACGCTCTTGCAATTTCTTTTTTAGGTCTTCACCACGGCCATCTGTTGTCTGTTGAATCTGATGGAGAGCCTCTCGGATACCCGATATTCGACTATTAATGTCGTCCTTTAATTGGGCTCCTTCTTGACGCTTCATTTCCATTAATTTTTCTATAGCTATCGCATTAGCTTGCTGGATTAACGACCAACAAAGTTTGTCATGCTCGGGATCCTGTACCGGTTCGGGTTGGGTAATTAAATCATTGAATTGTAATAATTGATTTAATTCAATTTTCGCATCAGTTCCAATGCTTGTTTGGATTTCCTGCAGAATTTGCATGTAGTTAGCCAGTTTTTGGGCATCTACTACAGGTACTTTGCGCTGAGACTCCGTGTCGTCCAAGTGAATACTGACGTTCAGTTTTCCGCGTGAGATTTGCTGAGTTAACATTTCTTTGAATTGCAATTCCTTGTCTTGAAAGTGCTGCGGTAATCTCACACTTATATCAAGGTAGCGAGAATTTAAGGTCTTTAGCTCTACCATGGCAGTCACTCCATTTGCGCTGGCTTCTCCGCGCCCGAACCCGGTCATCGAAATAATCATAGTCTATGGGATAAAAAGTTATTTAAAAGTACAAAATGCCTATGTCGATTAAAAACGCTGTACATTAAAAACGCAATCGTATACTATGTTTTATTGGGGCTGAAATCCTATCTTAGATGCATGAATATTTTAGGTATATCTGCCTTTTATCACGACTCAGCTGCCGCATTTTTGGAAGACGGGGATATTATAGCCGCCGCCCAAGAAGAGCGTTTCACCCGAAAGAAACAAGACGCTGGTTTTCCTACTAATGCCATACAATATGTGCTTGCTGAATCTGGGTACTCTTTGCAACAGGTTGATGCTATTGTCTTTTACGATAAACCCTTTCTAAAACTAGAACGGCTTTTAGAAAGTTATCTCTCTTACGCTCCTCGTGGTATTCGCTCCTTTATTGCAGCAATGCCAGTATGGTTAAAGGAAAAGATGTTCCTGAAGCGAATGATTCGGCAGTCATTGACAGAAATGGGCTTTGAAGGAGTTAAAAAAATACCCTTACTTTTTCCCGAGCATCATCTTTCGCATGCCGCGAGTGCGTTTTATCCATCGCCCTTCGAAGAGGCTGCCATAGTAACCATTGATGGAGTAGGAGAGTGGGCTACGGCATCGATTAGTAAAGGATCTGGGACTCAAATTACGCTCATTAAAGAACTGAATTTTCCCCATTCACTGGGCTTATTATATTCTGCCTTCACCTATTTTTTAGGGTTTAAAGTTAATTCAGGTGAGTATAAGTTAATGGGTTTGGCCCCGTATGGAGTTACTGGAAGCGCTCGCGTGAAGAAGTTCAAAGAAATCATTAACACACATTTAATTAAGGTGTATGAGGATGGCTCAATATGGCTGAATGAATCATATTTTAGTTATACTACTGGTCTCAGAATGGTTCCAGATAAAAAATGGGAAACTTTATTTGGATTCCCTCGGCGTGACGATGAACGTGATTTACGTCCTGAGCAAGCTGATTTGGCACTCGCCATTCAAGAAGTTACCCAAGAAGTGGTGATAAAAATGGCCCGGCATGCCCAAGAAGTCACCGGGTCTGACTTTGTCTGCTTGGCGGGTGGGGTTGCCCTTAATTGTGTGGCCAATGGTCAGCTCCAACGCGAAGGTATTTTTAGCGATATGTATATTCAACCTGCTGCCGGTGACGCTGGAGGGGCTTTGGGAGCCGCATTAGCTGCGTATTATCTGAGTTTCGAGGGTAAGCGTCGACCAAAGAAAAACTCGGTCAAGCTACACGTTTCAGGAAGCAAAACAGACACAAAGACAGCGACTTTCCCAAGTTTAGTTCTAGATGAAATGCAGGGGGGCTACCTTGGCCCGTCCTACAGTAAGGAATCCATTAGAAAAGCTTTAAAGCCGTATGCTGGGGTTTATACTGAATACGCTCGTCCTGCCCTTTATGAAGTAGTTGCTGGACATATAAATGAAGGCGCAGCAGTTGGTTGGTTTCAGGGCCGCATGGAGTTTGGGCCTCGAGCTCTAGGTGCTAGAAGTATTATTGCAGATCCAAGGCGCACAGACATGCAAAAAAAGTTAAATTTAAAGATAAAATATCGGGAATCCTTTCGTCCATTTGCACCTTCCGTTCTTTGGGAAGATGCGCAAGCATATTTTGGTGTAACACACCCCTCTCCATATATGTTGCAGGTGTATCCAGTCTCCGAAGAGCATCGAAATGAGCTCCCGGAAGGGTTCAATTCATTTAATTTACGTGAAAAATTGGCGGTTGAACGTTCGGATGTTCCAGCGATTACTCATATTGATTTCTCGGCGAGAGTACAGACCGTTCATCCCGAGTTTAATGCTGATTATGCCTCTCTTCTACAAGCTTTTAAAGATAAAACCGGCCTCGGAATGTTGATAAACACCTCATTCAATGTACGGGGAGAACCCATTGTTTGTAACCCGGCCGATGCGTATGAATGTTTTATGGACACAGAAATGGATGTTTTGGTATTGGATGAGTATGTTCTACTTAAATCCGAGCAACCAAAGTGGGTGAAAAAACGAATATTTGAAAAAGATTAAGCTAATTTAAATGCAAAGCAGATGGAATTATTAAAAGACTTATGGGGATTTATGAAGGAGCGTAAGAAAATCTGGTTGGCTCCTGTGATTGTAGTATTGGTGCTTTTAGGGGCCTTGATTGTTATTGGAGGAGGCTCATCGATTGCTCCATTTATTTACACATTATTCTAGGGTGCGAAATACTTGATTCAAAAAACACTCAAAGAGTTACAAAACGACCCGATGACTCCCAAGACTCAGCTCGTTATGGTGGTGGGATTTTGGGTCATAGCGTGGTTTTTAGAACTTCAGTGGTTGGAATATGGGGCTATCGGACTAGGCGGGTTATCCATCGTGCTCCCCAGCGTGGGAATTAGGATGGTATGGCTTTGGTATCGGCTCGCTTTTGTTCTTAGTTTGTTTGTTAATCCAATCGTATTAGGTGCGGTATATTGGCTTTTTATTAGTCCTATAGCCTTTTTGTTTAGGCTTTTTGGCAATGATCCCCTTCAAAAAAAGCCGCCTCTGCAATCCAATTATCAGATTCGAAACAAAACCTATGGCGCTAAGGATTTAACATTCCCTTGGTAGTTGAGCCTAGGGTTGATAGAACCTTTGACCGATGCTTACACCTTTTGCAAGCTCAAGGCATTTACACAGTAACGAAGACCCGTGGGCGCAGGACCATCTGGGAAGACATGACCTAGGTGGGCATCACAGCAGTTACAAATGATTTCGACGCGCATCATCCCGTGGGAAGAATCGGCAAGGTAGCCAACCACATTGCCTTCGACTGGTTGAGTAAAAGAGGGCCAACCCGAATGGCTTTCGAATTTTTCACTGGCATCGAATAATTGGGTGTGGCAACAGGCGCAGGCATAGCGCCCTGGTTCAAATTTGCTGCAGAGTTCACTCGACCAGGGCCGCTCGGTACCTTTCAGCCGGGTAATAGCATAAACGTCCTCACCTAGGGCCGCTTTCCACTCTTCTTGAGATTTCTCTATACGCTTTGGGGGTGAAGGATTGCCCTTTATGGCTCTATTTTCTACTTCTTTCCAGGTCATTATTTCGGGAGTGGACATGATAGCTTGGTTTTTAAATGTTGGTTGGCCTTGCGATCATTATGCCGGTATGCTTAGATGCGGGGCGCAAAAAATAGGACAATGGTTCTTTGGAAACCTCCACTTTTTGCTTGGATTGAGAGGCATGCATGAGATGAAATTTTCCCTGAATCTGCACAATAACACCTACATGTGAGACGTCGAGCCCGGAAATATCGGTGGTAAAACCTACTATATCCCCTTCCTCAAGCTGAGCTTCCATCGCCGCATAATCTTCCTTTGGGATGTAGGAATAGTTTTTATTAGATAATTCCTGCTCGATTTGTTGAATTTGTTCTACATAGCTTGGGTTATTTGCCAAATGCTTATAGGCATCGGGATGTTCGGACATGAACCCAAGTTCATTCGCATAGGATGCACCAAATTGGTCGGTTGGAGTTTCAACTAAACCTGTTTCAGCATTATCGTAAATCCATTCACTAAAATAGTGAAGTCTACTTGTGTAAGCACCTCGCTTGCTGTCTCTATAGCGAATGGCTTCTAACTCTTTTGCGTAATGTTCAAAACTTTGAGCTTCAGATTTTAAGGTTCGTGATAAAGCCAATAAGTGTTCCGCATAGGTGGTGCAATCGAGTTCCCGTAAATTAATGATGAGTTGCTCTTGATCGGTGACCTCCAAGGCATGGGCCACATAAGGCTGCCCTTCGAAAAAGCGACCAATTTTAGGAAGAAGCTCGGCTACTCTTTCATCCTTATTAGGACTAAATTGTTTCATTACCTCATGAAAAATAGCCACATCTTGCTCGGTGTATACCCAATCCTGATGTTGCTCATTCTCACTGCTAAATCCATCCAGTGTGGTTTGGTGGGAAGCTGAGTTAGAGGCGTATAATTGGGCACTTTCCTCGGAAGAATAAACACTCGAATTTGCCGGTATAGCCTCCTGGTCTCCAGGCGTACATGACAGACCAACGAATGCCCATAAAACCAACAAAATAACGCCAAAACTAGCTGCGATTTGGTCCTTAATACGCTTGGCAAAGGCATGTGCTGATTCTAAACTAGGTCCTTCAGCATAGATACGAACGATTGGTTCGGTGTTGGAAGGGCGTAGATGTACCCATCCTTCCTCAAAATTTACTTTGACCCCATCTGTTGTATCGGGTGATAGACTTGCATAGTGATTTTCTATCATATCCAGCACCTGGCTTGCTTGAGCACCTAAATCGTCTAGTTGAATTTTATTTTTACTCATATGAAAGCTTGGCCAGCTGTCTCTATATTCTGAGGAGCTGAGTTCCCGTTCGGCGAGTAATTGAAGGGTAATGGCAATACCAACCAGCGCATCACGGCCATAGTGTAAGTCTGGGAGGATAACCCCCCCGTTACCTTCCCCGCCAATTACGGCCCCAACTTCTTGCATTTTCTTGACCACATTTATCTCTCCAACGGCCGATCGGTAACATTCTTGTCCATACTTAGCAGCAACCTCATCACAAATTCGTGAAGAAGAAAGGTTAGTCGCAGATGCTCCCGGGTTTTTTGATAGTATAAAATCAAAGGCCGTTGCCTGGGTATATTCTTCTCCAAATAATCGTCCTTTATCGTCAACCAAGGCAAGACGATCGGCATCGGGATCGGTTACTACCCCTAAGTCGGCCTGTTCGGTTTTGACTAATTCACAAATTTCACCTAAATGTTCGGGAAGTGGTTCCGGGTTGTGAGGGAAATGACCATTGGGTGTACAATGAATGGCAGAAACGCTTACTCCAAGTCGCTCTAAAAGCTTGGGCACGGCATAGGAACCGGCTCCATTGACAGCATCAACAGCTACTTTAAAGCGTTTACTAGAAATTTGATCGGCATCAATGAACGGTAGGGCTAAGATGGTATCAATATGGTAATCGAGTAGGGTATCATCGACTATTTCTTCACCCAAATGGAAAGCGTCGACATAGGAGAAATTACCTTTATCAGCCCGCCCAATTACTGCTTTGCCTTGTTCGGCATCTAAGAATTCACTTTTATTGTTGAGTAGTTTAAGTGCGTTCCACTCTCCGGGGTTATGACTCGCCGAAATGATAATCCCGCCTTGGGCTTTATGTTTGAGTACACCCATCGCAACCGTTGGAGTAGGGACGATGCCCGCACGAATAACAGTGCACCCCACGCTTCGAAGGGTGGCGACTACGATATCTTCACACAGCTTTCCAGAGATTCGAGAATCTCGTCCCACAACTACGGTTCCGCCCTCTAGCCAGCTGCCATAGGCTGCAGTAAATCGGCTCAAATTTTCTGGGGTTAGATCGGATCCAAAAATGCCTCGAATACCCGAGACGGAAATCATTAATGCCATACCATATATTTTTTAGTTCAAGGCCCGTAGTAATTGTGCCTTCCACTGTTGTATCCCTGGAAAATTAGGGTTAATTGCGATCACTTCCTCAGAAATTTCTAATGCTTGCCGATAATTTTTATTTAATCCGTACGCTCCGGACAAATTGTAAAGCATTTGAGGGTCTCTAGGAGAGAGGGATCTGGATTCTAAAAGTAAGGTAATGCCGCGCTGCAAGTCCCCTTTCTGGACCATAATGGCTCCTAGCATTTTGGTGGTATAGGCATCCTCGGGTTGAATCGAATAAGCCTGTTCTAGTAGAGGTTCTGCAGCGTCAAAATTGTTTTCATTTAATCGAACTCGAGCGGCGAACACATAGGGTGAATCGTTCCAGGGTTGATTTCTGATAAGCCCCATGTATTCTAGGAATGCTTTTTCTGACTGGTTAGTACGTTCATACATCCCCCCTAACTCTACTTTGGCCTCATCCCAATTTTTGGAAGCATGAACGGCTAAAAATCCTAAAGAGTCGGCCGGCCCAGTGGGTTTATATCCTTGTTGATAGGGCCGGGTAGTATTGGAGAGAACAAATGGAAAACCTTGTTTTAGCGTTCGCACCCGATGGTAGGCCACCCAATAGTCAAATTCACTCAGATACATGCGCTCTTCATATGGTTTGAATTCTTGCTCTAAAAGGGCGCTGTCCATTTGACGATCTTTAACAGGGTCACTCGATGAGGAGATCTCGCTGGTGGAAGGAATAATGAGGTCATTTAACCGGTCACTTTCTAGCATGGCTTGGGCAAAGCTTGCTCCCATTAAGAAGTAGCCTTTAGCGTTGGGGTGGAGGTGCTCTAGCATGAGCTCATTACCTATAATTCCATTTGGACTATGCTCGACAAAGGTTTCATAGACAGGAACATAATAAACCTGCTCGTATGCTCTCGCTTTTTTACGTATGATTTGATTAATCGACTCCGGTGCTCTGAATTTTAATCCGTCTAGATCCTTTGCGTATGCAAACTGGGTTTGAGCGGCGTCTGCGTTTCCATCAACCAGGAGGGATTGACCTTCTTGAAATACGCTGGAGGCCAGTGGTAAGGGTTGGTCCTGTGCATCAACGGCGTCTGGCACGTCAACAAAAGGGACTTGATCTTTGTAATTACTGGCCAAGCTGCCTAACCATACAGGCACCCCCTGCTGGGTAAATGCGTCTAAAATGGCACTTAGATTGCTATCAAATTGATGCATGGCAAGTTGGTGTTTTGGGCCATCCAAGGCAATTGACCGGGAGTTAATAATGCGTTCCATGAGGGTTGCATTCGGATCTACTTTCTGGGCTCCAAATATGGAGGCCGTCCATTTACCTGCGCCCACGATAGCGTTACGCAGCAACAGAAAAGTTTTGTACTGCTGGAGTTTAAGGTATCCGCGAACAAACCATGGGAAGCCCCCCAGGTTTTCGTTGGAGCCAACCCCTAAGGCCCCATAAAACTCATTATGGCCAGCATAAATGAGAATGGCATCGGGTTCCTGCTGTAGTATTTCAGCTACCTGATCGTATAGGGTATATGAGCTGATAGCGCTGATGCCGACATTTATTACTTCTACCTGTTTATCGGGCATACGATCTTGCAGTATGTCTTTGACCACCCGAGAATAGGTGCCATTAAAACCGTACGGATAACCAGCTGTAGATGAACCACCCATGGCAAACACACGGTATGTATCTGGGGTTTTTTCCTGCTTGAAAACGTCAATTGAAGGATTCGGGATTGTTTTAGTATAGAAGAAGTAACGGGATGCAAAATTTGGATTCGGTAAAAAGTATTCATTATTCCCGATTCCAGGATCGGAAAATAAGCGTAAGTCCCCCATATAATTACCCCATCGGAGTCCGATTTCTAGAAATAGAAAGAAAACGAGGGGGATAGCCACTGTGACTCCATAAAATAGAGCAGTACGCTCTATAGAACGGGTAGGTTGCATTCCTGCAGCCTTAGATTTCCCATCTTTTGGTGATGAAGGAAGCTTTTTCTTTTTTCCTATTTTTTTGGAATCCAAGGATTTTCTAGACATCCGCTTTCATGGTTCTCATAGCGCGCCAATACAAACAAAAAGTCGCTTAGACGATTCAAGTATTGAAGTACCATATCGTTAATTTTTTCTTGATTACTGCATATTACGGCTAATCTTTCGGCTCGCCGACAAACTGTTCGGGCATGGTGTAGAGTTGCACCAGCCATACTTCCAGATGGTAAAATAAAATTCTTCAGTGGTGGAAGGCTTTCCTCCATGAAGTCAATTTTTTGTTCCAAATACTGCACTTCTTGTTTAGAGATTCGATCGATACGAGCGTCTGAGTGAAAAGGGGTAGCAAGGTCAGCCCCCAAAATGAACAATTGATATTGCACATCGTTGATAAGCTTACCTGTGAATGCTTGGTGTTCATTTGCAATAGCCAATCCTAATATAGAATTAAGTTCGTCAACGGTTCCGTAGGTCTCGATACGGATGCTGTGTTTGGATACTCGATCCCCACCGAAGAGTGCCGTTTGACCTTTATCGCCTTGTTTGGTGTAAATTTTCATAATAAAATGCTGAATGAGAATAGCTAGGTCTAATAGTACTAAAAAAAAATCGGTGTTAACAATCTTGGATTTACAGTATGTTTAAATCAAATAACCTGCATTATTCAAACCAAAAAGATCTGTTATTATTATGATTATCTATCTAATTGTTTTGTCCTATGTATCATCATCTTTCATTTTAACGAAGGTTGAACCGGATACTCCAATAGAACTTATTGGGCAGATGGTAGAGCGGTATGAGCAAGAATGGTACACTCATTTAACTTTTGATCAAAAGACCACTTTTTATACAGCCTATGGTCAAATAGAACGAGTACAGTGGTGGTATGAAGCGTTGGAAGCTCCTGGGGCACTTGCCATTCATTTTGATGAAAAAAATTCTGGTAATGGCATATTATTTAACAATGGGGTGCAATACGGTTATGCCAATGGTCAGATCATCCAAGAAATACCCAGAGTGCACGATTTATTGGTGCTAGGCTTTGACATCTACAAGCAAGCTCCGCTTAAAAGCGTAGAACAGCTTCGTTCTGTTGGTTACGATATGTCCAAAATGTATACCGACAAGTGGCAAGGCAAAGCGGTTTGGGTAGTTGGAGTAGATGCTCCCTCTGATAGTCTAGCTCAATTTTGGATTGAGCAAGAGCGGCTTTTATTCGTTCGTAGTTTAAAGCCAGGTAGGG
>MDTG01023911.1_pt1 | contig 19264 bp, 28 predicted proteins | sample 811421 | NCBI WGS metagenome assembly MDTG01 (sample SAMN05326645, study PRJNA326480) | marine metagenome | isolation source: seawater | place: Pacific Ocean: South East | collected 2011
ATACAGTAGTTAGGAGGTACATATGACTACATCAAAAGTAAATAGCTTATCTAGGTTGAGGGAACTTAACCTAGAGCTTACAGACATCTTAGCCAAGAGAGAAAGAGAAAAGGCTGAGAACGAACAATTCAATCAATCAATTACAACGGAGGAACTAGATGCAATTGCTAAACAATTTTTACCTAAACAACCAACAGACAAGGCTTTTGAAGCCGAGTTCTGTAAACGACTTCTTGGACTTGTTAACATGTTTGGAGATGACCAAAATGACGCCATCATACAGGCAAAACTTGGTGACCAGATTACTAGAATGTTTGAGAAGATGCGAGACAATGTTGAGTCAACTGGAGCAGACCTCAAACGACAAAGGAAGAGACTTGAACGACAGAATGTCGACATTGAAATCACTCTCAACCAAATTGAAGACTGTGATAAACAGCTTGAGAAAATTAGATATCAGTGGACAATGCTCAACTGGTGTTTCAAAATTTGTAGGGATTCCTTCCGCCCTCAAGTCAAAGGGATTTCAGGCATTGATTTCGGTAAATACGAGAGTCTTAAAGACATGCCGAAGGTTCGACAGAAAATACAACAAAAGAAAAGGTTGAACCTAGACCTTGCTATCAACGACAAGGACTTGTTCCTTGACATCAGTAATCAAGAAGGCATCGTAGAAATGCCTGAAGATTTGCAGTAGCATCAACATCCGAAGGGAGCCAGTAAGGTTCTCTTCGGTATTTTTTTATTCTGATACAGTTAAAATTCATGTCGACCATCGAGGTCTCATAAATTTTGGTCAAGGCTTTCCCCCTTGACAATCCCCCAACCCTTCCAACTGTATTTAAGCAAACCATACACAACTGGCTCTGGGGAGACCTGGTTGTATCGCCTCTTAATGGAGTTATTATGTTTTTTTATTTATTAGCTGGTGTCATATCAGCTTGTGCTATATTATTTTTGTTAGCCAAATTCAATATCAAAAGAGTATGTAACTATGAGAAATCAGTAGACATACTAGCCTCTATTGGTCTTATCGTCATTTTCTCAGGAACTTTTGCTGGCATGATGGCTGGAGTAATAGGGGGGTGTATCATTTCAGCAGTTTTATTTATTTTGAAAAGAACTGTAGGTCATGAGAAGCCAGTAAGAAAAGGATTTAAGGTTAAGTGGGTTCATGTACCACCTACTAAATCTTAATAACACGGTAGCACATGCGTGGTGAGAATCCCTAAGGTTGTGTGAAAGTAGATCGATTGTAGTCATTTTTAGGATAAAACTTCCATTCCTTAACCAGCGAAGTTTAGGCACAGGCGTATCTATGAGTGTAACTGATGCAGATACCAAGTCGACATGGTGGCAAGACTGCAACATGAAGTCAGACCTGATACTTCAAATACTGTACCCTTTGGTTTACATTAGGTGAGCCAGAGGGTATTGTACTGATAGGATAATGATGTTCTATCTTAACATTCTAACGCTTAGGAGAAATTTATATGAATGTATCACAAATCACTATTTCAGGTAATGTCGGTCAAGCACCAGAGATCCAAGAAGTCAATGGAACTAAGGTCGCCAAGTTATCAGTTGCAGTTAACGAATCTTACAAGACCAAGGCTGGAGAGAAAGTCGAAAAGACTCATTGGTTTCCAGTAGAAGCTTGGGACGGTAGCAAAGGTTCAGGACTTGTATCTAACGTCATTGAGAAATATGTGTCTGCTGGAACTACAGTATACATCCAAGGTCAACCAATTATTGACTCTTACGAGAAAGATGGTGTCAAACACAAAGCTTTCAAAGTAAAAGTTGCTGGTGCTGGTTCTACATTTCGCTTCATGGGTGGCAAGGCTACCTCACAAGTGGAAGGTAAAGGCAACGAAAAGGTTGACGAAGACGTACCATTCTAATCAAGCTAACTAGAGCTGATTAACTAAAGGGAATAGACGAGTCTAGGACTGGGAGCTATTCCCTTTTTTTATTATCTTATAACGGAGGAATATATGACTAATGAATATCAAGACATTCTTGACTGCCTCAAACGTAAAGACCAAATGATTACAAAAAAGTCAATAGAATCAGAGAATTACCTCAGTTTGTTACATCGAGCAATGAAGCTGCTTGACGAACAGCCAGGTAGTAGTGCCTCTTTGGTTGCTCTCAAAAAAGACTATGACCAGACAATTAACTATCATTTGGCAAACTAATGTCAAAAGGTATCAAGAAAAGAAAAACCAGTGATGTGGTCTCTTGTAGTAGAGACCATGTCAAATATAATAAGAAACTTGTATCCAAAAGGAGGAGACAAAAATGGAACTTGTTACAAAGCAAATTAGGAAAGAACTAAATGCCAATTGGGCAAACAATCTTGAATGTGAAGGCGCCATGGATTTCAAGCCAGTGGTTAAGTATTTCATGCCATTTGGTGCTGGTAAGTGGCTTATCACAGAGATGGATGATGATGACGAACGTATGTTTGGTCTATGTGATCTTGGCTTTGGTACACCAGAGATGGGCTATGTCATGCTCAATGAATTGGAAAGCCTCAAGCCAAATCTAGAAAGAGACTATTATTTCACACCTAAAAAAACATTACTAGAGTATTGGAAAGAATCTACACAGAAAGGATATATCAATGCCTAATGATAAAAGTTTAGGATTTCATAAAATCCAATTAGAATTATCTGATGCAGTAAAGACTGCCAACTTGTGGTTCAAGGACATCAAAGATGTTTCTTGGGAGCTACAAAACGACAGACTTACCCAATCAGTTCTGTATATGCAGAAAGCGATTGGTCGGCTCAGATATGTTGACAAGCAGTTGATGGAATGGGAAACCACAAATTCAACGCTTGTCAAGCAATCAAGACCTAAAAACTAAGGAGATATCTTATGTGGTCTAAAATGCGTAACTTTGTGTTTGTTGACAACAAGGCCTCTTACATTGGCTGGTTTGTCACAACACATCTTACACTAGCTTTCTTCATTCTATTTGTTATGCTACTGTTTGGTATTAATCCAACATTGGTTGTATCAGTAATTGCAGCTCCTCTTTGGATCTGTGTTGCTTTACTGTCAAAGTACATAACTGATAAAATCATGGAGAGAAAACAAGGGGAGTAGGAGTCTGCTCCCCTCAATTAAGGCAATTTTATTTTATCACAAGGAGGACAAATTGAAAATAGCCATTAAAGATCTAAAACATGATCCCAAAGCAATTCGTAAAGTCAAGGCTAACAACCTAGACTCTCTTATTGCCTCAATTAAAAGTCAAAACATGCTACATAATCTAGTTGTTGCTAAGAATGGTACTGGCTATGTAGTGCTTGATGGTAATCGTAGATTATCAGCTTTACACAATATACATGGTAAAGATTCAGCAGAACTTGTTGATTGCATACAAATAGATGATCCATCAGAAGAAGTTGGTTTACACGCCAACATGATGAGAGAAGGTATGCATCCACTTGATGAAGCCGATGTCATACACAAACTGTGTGCTGGTGGAGATGATGACTTTGATTCTATTGCAAAACGATTTGGCCAGACAGTCAAATGGGTTGAGCAAAGGTCAGCTTTATCAGAATTATCTCCGACTGTTGCAAAAGCTTTTCGTAACATGGAGATGAATTTCGGTATTGCCTCTTTGTTTACTAATGTAGACAAGGCAAGACAAGATGAAATCATGAAGACAATCGGCAAGAATCGTATTGATTATGATGATGTCAAACATGCAGTATTCAATACCAAGCTGATGAAAGAACAAATCATCATACCTAAATCTCACAAACTATACAAAGAGATTGCATGGACTGGTGACTTATTCTCCAATCGTCAGTATGCATCAGACACAGACAAAGCTATTGCATTACAAGAGCAGTATGTATCTGAAAAGATTGAATGGAACAAGAAAAGATACAAAGATGTTATCTTGTTCAGAGATACTAACATCTATGAATCGCCACAGACTATCAAGAATCTAACCAAAGAGTTTAACAAAGATGAATACTCTATGTCTGATATGACTCTTACTGTTCATTTCTTTCCATTGAGAGGTCAGTTCTATGTCCAACAATGGGTAGACAAAAGAGACATGAATAAAAAAGAGATTGAGTCTATCAAAAATGGAGAGACAACAGAATTAACTCTGGCTGATATGTCTAATCCACAACATGAAATGGTTATGGATAAATACTGGCATGTACACAGACGACACCTGGCTAACATGAATGACGTTGATGCAGACATCAATCTTGCTATGTTATGTTCAGCAGCATTCTCCTATGTTTCTTATTCAGATATAACTTTCAAAGATAAATCTGTATTCAAAGAAGATGAAGAGCCTACATTCTACAAAAAAGATATTGTTGATGATAACTTGAAAGAATACAATGACATCATTATTGATAAGATGAAAGATCAAGTTACTCAACACAATGTGTTTAAAACATTCAGATCTATGGGTACAGCCTTTATGATTAGATATCTATGGATTGCCAACATTGCATCCATGAGCAGAGAAAGTTGTATTGCTTTTGCACAAGAGCAAACAAATATTAAGCCAGAGGTTGATTGGTTTAAGGCTGATCCAAACTGGATTAAGAAATACAAAACATCTCAGTTGTTTATGCTATGTGACAAACTTAAGATTCATTACACAAATCTAGATAAGAAAAATGATTTGGTAACTAAAATCTATGAAGCCTTTAAGAAAGGTCTCAAGTTTGATCCAATTAAGATGCTTAAAGACCTGAAATAACCGATTACCCCCATTTCACGGAAAATTCTTCCTCTGTAATGGACTGTGAGTGGGGGTAAACCACCCCTCGTGTATGATTACACCCTAAATTATGAAAGGAGATCCAGCATATGTCTATGCCCAGTAAAATCATATCAAGGTCAAATGCAGAGAAACTTGCTACTGCATTGACTCTTCAGCATGTAGTTCCTAAATATGCAGAGCTACAGAAGAAATATCTTAAGCTAATTGCAGAATTTGAGAGGGATGTATACATTCCATCCATTAATAATACTTTAAGAAACGTACCAAACTATATGGTCAAGTCTTTGAGTCCAGCAATTATATACAAACCAGTTGATACAACCAACATAGTTATTGAAGATACAGTACCTAACTTTCCTCAAGACAGACATCATTGGTATGAGATGTTTGAACTTACCTATGATAGATGTCAAGGTGTATCTCTTTATACAGATATACCACAAGAAAAGCTGTATGAATGGCAAACCTTAAGAAAAGAAAAAACCTATGAAGTTATATTCTATTCTAGTGATACAACAGGTGACCAGCTTGTTTATCCAAACTATCGTCATTATACATTTGAGCCACTTGGTGGTAGATTCAACAACACATTAGAAGCAATTAACATTCAGTTATCTCAAGCTACATTGTTATCACAGTCTTATCGCATGCCTAATATTGTATGTGGAGATAAAAATAAGAGATTATTTGAAGCTATGTACAATGTCAGACTCAGGATGTATGATATGAAAAAGAGTTCTGATCAGTTAGCAAATGAATTACTTGCTATGATTGTAGCATCAAGAACAACAAAGAATGTTTTAGCTGCATGGCCTGAAGCAGAATATTATCTTAAAAAGATATTTGGATTTGGTACATCAGACTCACATTATATTGAAACACCACTTATCAATGTTGTGAAGAAGCATATTCCTGTGATGATTGCTGCTGAATAAGACCATAGTAGGCAATCATAGCACTCTCAGCTATTCCATCTTGGTTTTTCAATGTCCAAAGATTGGAATAGTTTGGGAATAACTGTGATGCTCTCATACGACTTGCATCTTTATCAGCTGGACAGTTAACCATAGGTTTCCATGTCCTTGATGAGACTTCAGTATATGATAGCCTCTTGCATACAAGTATGCCTATATACAACCCATAACCAAAGCCAGTCTTAAATGTACTTGATACACCTTGTTTTGGCATGGCTTGTTGTGATTCTATATATACATGGTCTATCTTATAATCATCTATCATGGCTATAAGAGTCCACATATCTAATACAGTTTTCTTTTTCTTACCAACTGTAAACTGAAACGTAGGTGCTTTTTCAGCATGTAGTTTCATATTGGAATCAAGGAAGCTAACGCCACCATTGAGTCCAGGATCAATACCGCAAATTATCATTGTGAACCTCCAGTCGAAATTTGCAACCTAGTGCCTCAGCCCAACAATATAGATTGAAAGCAGTAGGTTTTCTGTTGCCAGTTTCCCATTTAGCAACCAGACCACTAGCAACATTTATCTTATCATCCACAGCTGTTTGTGGTAGTCCAAGGCTTTTTCTTCGGTCAACCAGCTGTTGGATCACACTTGTCCTAAAATGTGTTTCACAATCCATTGGAACCTCTAGGTCAAAAGATAAGCCAGATTCATTGAAATGTAAAGAAATAGGAGTTATTATGAAAGATACGTTAAATACAGAAGAAACAATCAAATGGTTATCTGAGAAAATTGCACCAATGTTAGCAGCTAAACAAGGAGATAGTTTTACCAGAGAAATCATGAAGTTTACTAATCTAAAAGATGGTGAATCCAAATGGAACTATGACACCATATGTCTCACCTCTGGCTTATGGTGGGCAGCTCAAAACGAGATTCTGCCTGATAAGCTTAAAATAGAAGTAGATGATTTAATTAACGATAATAAACTTATGCAATGGAGGGATAAATGAATCTAACACCACAACAACTTAATGAGAGAAAAAATTTTATTGGCTCAAGTGAAGCTAAGATTATTTCATCAGGGTCATACAAAGAATGGTTTGATCTCATTCAAGAAAAGAAAGATGGAATCGCAAGATTCTTTGACAAGGCAACCATATTCAAGATGGCAGCTGGTAGCCACTTGGAATCCTTTGTCATTGACAATGCTCAAGAACAAGGATTCAAGTATGCACTAACAGAAGAAGGTAGTGGCAAGACAGTAGATCATATGGGTGTACCTATACATTCTACCTATGATTGTATTGCAAGAGGAGATCGTTCTCCAGTAGAGATCAAGACACATTTTGGTTTCATGAACATTGACGAACTTGCAGATCTATATGCACCACAACTTCAACATCACATGCATACCTATGCATCAGATCATGCATGGCTTATTGTATTCTTTGGACTTCGATGTCGTATGGAGTTTCGCAGAATACTCAGAGATGACCATTGGCTAGAATCTTATTTGCAACAATGCAAAAAGTTTTGGGATTGGTACAAAGATGGTAAAGAGCCAGAGGATATGGTGTCACTTATGCCAGTTGAATGGTCAGACATGATTGTAATGGAGATGCCTCAGCTAGAATGTTGGGACTCAAAGATGCAATCAGAGATGAGAGAGTTTGCATCAGATATCATTCAAGCCAAGAATCAGAATGAACTTGGTGAAAATGCAAAGCTGATGTTTAAACACTACATGCCAGACAACTGTCGTAAAATGACATTCGATATTGGTGGCAACCTCAAAGGTCATACAATTACTATGACTAGAAGTAAGACCAATCGAAACATTACACTTAAACATACAACGCCAAAGGAGGAAAGAGATGGCAAACAGTAAATCAGTATGGGACACACTATCAGCAGTAGATGTGTCAGGTCACACAGAAAAGAAAGGTAAGTTTACTTATCTATCTTGGACATGGGCATGGGGTTTGGTTAAAGGTCTATACCCTGCTGCTACATTCGAGAAGAAAACTTTTCGTGACAATCAAAACAATATCTTACCTTTTATGAGAGATCACAAAAGATACACTTATGTTGCATGCTCTGTAACAATTGAAGGTATTGTTCAAGAAGAAATCTATCCTGTAACAGACAACAGGAATGAACCAGTACTTGATGCTAATTCATATCAAGTCAACACAGCATTACAAAGATGCTTAGTTAAATGTCTTGCTTATCATGGTCTTGGTACTCAAGTCTATGCTGGAGAAGACCTACCAGTATTTGCAGAAGACAACAGAACTCTTGATGTCAAAGCAGCTACCAAACTGGCTGATACAATATGCAAAGACTTTCACAAGTCTACTACAGTTGATGACCTTAAATCTAAATGGGAAGCTTACTCATCAAAGATTGCCAAGCTAGATAATAACCATCAGAAGCTGGTACAAACTTGTTACAAAACTGCTCTCAGTACTCTCAGACAAGACAAACCTAAGTCTGCCTAATGAATGTCGGCAGATTGTCCGACCTTGGTATCGAACCATTCTATATACTAATGGATGATACCAATGTTCGGAATGTCAATGTGCATCTTGGAGATAACATCGTATGGATTACTGGTCAAGCACCTAAAGGTACAGACTTTAGTCTTGTACTTACTGCAATACCAAAACATAATTCATTAGTCCTTGGTGCTACTATAATCTTTGGAGGAACTATTAGAGCAGCACACAAGGTCTTACACGAGAGGATTGAGATCACTGATCTACTATGCACATGGAACAGTATGAGCAAGACTTTAGCCAGGTCCGAAACTAAACTTGGTTATAAATACTATAAGGGAGCAGTAAACTAATACTACTCCCTTACCCCTACCATCGCCCATAGAGCCATGTGAATATACTATAACATCTAAATTAACTTACTGTAAAGAGGAGGAACATATGCAGCTAAGACAATCTATACTTCAGGATGTACATAAAACTATTGAGGACAGAGAAAAGACTCATGGTGATGCTACTCAAACATTTCACAACCTTGGTAAAACATGGAACATGGAAGCCTATCAAGCTGCTTTGTTTTGTGTAGATCTCAAAAGAGAAAGACTAAGCCAGAACCCTGATAATGTAGACAATTGGAGAGACATGATCGGTTACTTGGCTATTGCATATCAGCTATACACCATAGCTCATAGACATGGTAGGGGGGATAAAAATGAAACAAATATCTGATGCTACAAGACAAGCCATAGCAAGAGTAATCCAAATAGAAAACTTGAAAGGTAATAAGTTTTTTAAAGATATATGGATAGGCAATGGTTGGTTAAAAAAAGATAAAAAGGGTAAAGTAACTTTTACTCCTACTAAACAACTACCCTACTAGGAGGATATAATGAGTGAAGAACAATTTGAAGATTGTCCAGAAGCATTAGCAGAAAACGACACACAAAGATATTATCCTAAACCTTATGTTGATTTCTATCGTACGATTAAGTTTATACCTTCAGAAGAAGAAGTAAGAAAGATGAAAAAACAACCAAAAGGTGTTAAAGCTAACTATGGTAGTTATGCTGATATCAGGTCAAAAGGTCAATAGATTGTTTACGAGTCTCATAACATCTACGATCCCACCCCTTGCCAAAGGTACTGTAAGTCTTGAGCTTTCTGTAAAATGAACTTCTCTGTGCAGTATAAGTTTCAATCACACCTTTTAATCCAGCTGGATATAACATAGTCTGTGCAATAGTATTTGGTCCCATGCGACCATCTACAGTTGTAGCAATAAATTGCTGCAATGTCTTTACAGCTCTGCTTGGACCAGCATTGACTGCAAAGTCAAAGATAACCCAGTCTAGTCCACTGGGCAAAGTATCGCCACATATAACATCCCAGTATCTTTCTTTATAAATTTGCTCTACATCAGATACTTCTAAATCTTTCATATCTTTCTGTACAATATCATTCTTCATACACCATTGTTCATACACTCTTTTTGTAACACCCAAGTTTGTTTCACCACCTGGGTCATTAGGATGATTGACATAGCCACCTTCGTGATGCAGTAACATCTCTAAACATTTATCAAAGTTTTGTTTCACTTTGTTACCTTTTTAAACTTCTCAAATGTACGGAGTCCACCCAATCCGAGCATGCCCATCAGCACAGTCATCAATGATCCCATATCAAACTCAGGTAATGGTGGTAAAGTAACACCAAACATAGCAGTAAAGAATATAACAAATGGTGCAAGAACAAAATGCCATGCAAGAGCTACCCCACAAACCCAGCCAATAAATGGCCTCCAACTTGCGACAAACCAATGCCCTGATTTTGCTTCCATCTTATTAACTTCAATCTGTGACTTGGCTAACTCTTGTGCATGCTTCTCAGCCATTGTTGCAATGTCATGTGCCAGTTTATTCTTGGTATCTTTATCTTCTATAAATTTACCAATCAGCTTAGTAGCTGCTGGAATGAGTGCTTGTATCATTTTCCTACCTTCTTTTGTGCCATATTATGTGCTTGTTTGAATGTTTTGCCAGACATCATCTTCTGAACCATAAAGTCCATATGCTTCTTGCTATGGTGTTGTTTATGTTTAGCTAACATGTCTTTTTGTTTCTTTGTTAATGTCATAAGCTTCTCCTAAAAATCATGTACAACTACATAAAAAGGTCTATCTCTTTTTGTATTCTGCATAGTAACAGATATTTCTTGACTTGAATAATGTCTTAACTTTCCTTCAAAACCATAAGGCCATCTTACGTTTGGTTCTGTGCCACCTCCAGCTATACTCCTTATAAATTGATATGCTGGACTATCGGCATTTAATTGAGATATAAAACCACCATTATCAGTTCCAGCCCATAAAGACATGTTAACTGTTCTAGCAGGTGCTGAACCTACTAATATATTATCTACAAATATTTGCCCAGCACCATTAGTTGGATGCATTGTAAACACTAATGTATGAAGTTGACCATCCAAAGGCAAAACACTTTTGTTAATATCCAAAATTGTTTTGTTAGTGTCAGGAGTGTCATTAGCTCCATTACCAAATGCTAATCTAAATGTATTAGTATCGTGAAAACCTATTGTAGCACCAATGCCACCTCCCCCATGTTCCCATAGAGTACAAGCTGTAGTAACAGAAGTAGGAAACACCACTTCACAACCAAATACTACTGGCTGTCCTCTACTATATTCAGCAGTTAATATTGTTACATTGGGACTAAATAAATCAGTAAGAGTTAAACCACTTTCAATTGTTATATCAGGATTCTCTCTTTCATATATATCTACATCAAAATGAGTTGTTTGTTGTGAGTTATTAGCTACATGTATATTAAGATCTTCCATTAACACATTAGGATCTTTTATAACTTGTGCAGTTACAACATAGTTTGCATCTGGCCTTGCAGTATCAAATGTCAATCTGTAGCTACCAACACCTGTTCTGCTACAAGATAAATTTTTTGCTTTAACATGACCACCATTTAAGTTAAACCTACCAGCTGCTACAGGAACAATACCTATACTTGCATCTGCATCAGCAAGGCTTGTAAGCATGATTGTGCCACTTGCATCAGGCAAAACCTTCTTTTTCTGTGAGTGATCTGTATCTACAAATAATGCCATTAATATAATCTCATCTGATTATTTACTTTAACAAGTTTACAATAACACTCATAGTTTTTTGTTTCGTCACCAATCTTTACTGTTTGATTTGTAAGAAACTTCTTAAAGTATACACAGTTATTAACACTTGCTAAATGTAATTGTCCAGCTGGATTGCCAGCAAGATAACATAATAATACAAAAGCTGGCTTCATAATCTGCCAAATTTCTTTTCTCTGTATAACCAAGCTATAAAGAATATAAGCCCAAGTATAGTAATAGATAAAATGGTAATACCAATCCAATTAAGTATTTTATCCATTTTGTGCTGTCTTGCATACATAGCTGCTTGACGTTCTTTTCTAATACGACCTTCCAATGCCATAAGTTCATTCCAACCTTGTGGACCATATGACATATTAATTAGGTTTTTAAGTTCGTATCTTTGTTTGTCTAGCTTTTTCTTTGCCATATATGACTCAAGGGCGACTTGTTCAATAGTGCCACCCTTGAGCCAAGATAGGACTAATGGAGGATTCTTAGCCCTTTTCTCCATGTGGTCAATGTCACTACTTGAACTAATCCATTTGGACACTTGGCTGGACATGGATTCTAAATCTTTACCGAGGGCCACTCCTTGCTTTAGATAATTAAATGCTTTGGTTGCACCAGTTAATAACAACCCAATAGTGGCTGGATCCATTTTACCTCACAAGCAAACCTATCAATAAAACAATTGTTGTACCAGCAGTACCAATCATAATATGTTCAATACGTTTTATTCTTAATATTGTTTCTTTCCATCTTTCTGCACAAACAGCTTCATGTGTATCTAGTTCTGCTTTAACTTCTTGTACTGATAATTTAGGCATAGGCATATATTCCAATATTATATGCCACACTATTTAATCAAAACCATACTGCCATACTTATCAGTATGTTTTTTTGTAATAGCAGTAATATCTTTTTTTATAGTATCAGATGGCACAGCTAATTGAGTAGCATCATATTTAGATATGACTTCAAAGTTAATTTCTCTTTGACATTCATCTGCATACAAAGCTTGTACTTTTGTTGCATCATCTGAACTGGCTACAATAAACTTATTAGCATTTAGTTTATTATAAGCAGTCGCATAATCAGTCCACATTGTAGCATAAACATCTTCTCCTATAAAATGCCATTGTATTGGCTTTACATAATCTTTATCTTTACCAGCTCCATCACATGCTGGTAAGTTAGGTGGATGTTTAATTACATTACGTTTAAGTGTTGTTTTATACAACTTTCTAGTTAAATGAGGTGTGAATGTCATATTTACTCCTATGGGTTTCTTTTATGCCACCAATGGTGATGTACGTTTTGAGAACATCCATGTTGATAATAGTAGTTATTACCAATCATATACATGTCTCCATTACTCATTCTTGCAAGATGTGTCCAATATCCACTATAATAATGACCTAAGGAAATAATATCAACGAATGAGTTATCTATTTCTCCTGCCCACCATGCAGTCTGTCCAGTAAGTGTATGTGTATTTGGTGCTGGAAAGAGATAAGCCAAAGTAAATGTTTCGGCACCAGTATTAGCATATCTATCAAATACTTGAGCCATGTATCCCCATATCCATATACGACCTTGTGTGTCTAAACCCCACCAACCTGGAGAGTTGTAACCACTTGTTCTCATTGGAAAACATGCTTTCATATTATTTCTTGGGAAAACAAGTTGAGTTTTACTAATAGATCCATCTGCACTACTATTCATAGTTCCATGTGTAGGGTCAAATGTTGAAGTGCTAGGTGTTCTAACCGATTGATTTGCAGTCGTATTACCTTGCATATGTTGTCCGTTACCATTGTAACCAAACATTCGAAAAGGCATACCAGTATTAGCAGCTATAGTATAAGTATACATATCACCTGGGCCATCTTGACCAGATGTATTACCAAGCCAAGCTAATACACTTAATGTTGTAGCATTACCAGCGACTTGTACTGCACTAAAGTTTTCACTGCCACCAATTTGTACCCAAGTAGCTGAAGCAGACGTATTACCTTGTGCTAAAGCTCCTACTCCACCATAACCAATACCATATAAGTCACCAGTTGTGTTTATGTAATAACCATTAGCAGAAATACCACCATTGTAATAGTAGGTATTTTGACAAATAATTTGTTCACAATTTGATACAGCAGTCATTTGTGCAAAAGCGTTTCTAGAACTTCCTAAAGAAGATATGCCATTTGTATTACTTCCTGTATGATAAGCATTACCACTAGAATCAACTGCATAAGTATCATTATATCCAGCACTAATCATAACTATATTTGTAAGACCACTTATAATTATAGGTACATTAACATTAGTTGTACTACCATTACCAAGTGATCCAGATCCAGCCCATCCAGTTGCCATAACACGACCATCATGCAATATAAAAAATGCATGAGTGTTACCCATGCCCTGATAGCCTCTAGCATCATTAATTATTATACAAGATACCTCACATGTAATACTATTATTTGTTGCATTAGGACCAAGATATGGATTTCTAACAAGTTGATATCTATCGTTTGTATCTCCAAGACCTAATTGTCCTGAACTATTTTCACCTTGTACCCATACATTACCTTTGTTTGTAAGGGCATATAATGTCCAATTGCCAGTATACCAAATACGAACAAACTTTTCATCAGCAGCCATGCCTCCACTTTCCATAGCTAAGGCCATACTTCTTTGTACTCTAGGATTATAATTTCCGTTATCAAATGATCCACTTCCATAACTAGAATAACCCATGGTCATTATTTCATAATTAGAATTTATAAACATAGGTTTAGTTTGAGTATCTAAATATTCTTCATAAGATCTTTTTACTGGACCACAATGACCATTAGGCATACCATCTTGAGGAATCCAATCAGCACTAGCACCTGATTTACCATTATACTGTGCTAACCATGGTCTTTTACCAGCTGTGCCAGGGATAGTACTGTTAGTTGTATTTGCATATAATGGTACATTTGATTCTAATACATCAATACCTTGAAAACCTTTTTGGTTTCCAAACCCTAATGTATTTGTACTTGTTACCTGTAATGCTTGACCAACAGATCCAACAGGTACTCTTGTTGCACTTGATCCATCATGACTCATGAAGTCACCAGCAGTTGTGAGAATATTTGTGCCTTGTGCCATGATATTCCAATTAGCAGTAACAGTTGGCAAATTGCCAGTTGTTGCTGTAATTGCTATATAAGAGTTACCTTGGTAGGACACTGCATCATTTACTTCGTAAGCAGTAGCGGCATTATATGCTCCTCTCCAATTTACCCTTAGTTTTCCTACATTTATTGTTGCCAATAGAACCTCCTACGGTGTGGTTAAAATTAAATCTCCAGATGAATCTAAAGAAAATCCAATATTAGGAGAAGAAAAAAAGTAATTATCATAGGTATCTATGTTAAAGCTTTCACTACCACCTAAAGTTGTACTGTCTACTACTAGATGACCAGTAGTAGTGTCGACACGGAGTCCATAAAAAACTCCATTATTTGTTGCTGAAACAGCAAGTTCATATCCAGTTCCACCAGAGTTAACTTGTAATATTTTGCCACCTTGTCCTGATAAAGTGCTTGGTATACCAGCAGCAGTTAATGCATTTTGAGCTTGTGTATTAGCACTAGTTGCATCAGATGCAGCTTGTAATGCTAAGCCAGCTTGTGTAGTTGCAGTAGAAGCAGCTGTAGTTGCAGCTGATAATTGTGTGCCAACATCAGTTACAGATGCAGTAGTTGGACCAGCTATACTATTACCAGATCCATCAAATGCAAGTAATCTATTTGCTCTTGCAGATGTTAATGGTATGTCAATTGTTGTTGCAGAATCAGAATCTTTTAATGTCATAGCACGACCAACAGCAGATTCTAACTGTTGCATAATTGCAAATAATTTATCTAATTCTGTATTTAATGTAGATATATTAAACGGACCAGATGTTGGAAAGTCACTTGTTCTTTCCACTGGTGTGTCTCTAAATATTGTATAACTAAATGTATTATCATTAGTATCATTAAGTTTAATAAAGCCACCAGTAAAACCGTCATCAACTGCTGTACCTGTTACTGAGAACTCATTTGTTGCAGTTCCTCTTTGTAACTGGACTTCAGTATTATCACTGGCAGTTCTAATTACCTTAATGTCATCTAATGAAAAGAACGGAAAATCAATAATCAATTCTGTTACATTTGCAACAACAGCTTGATTATCATATTTAATTCTAGCGTCATTATCATTTATTACTACAGTAGCCATACTCTATTTATCCATTATATTAATTACTTTTACTATTCACATTAGGATTAAAGACTCCATCAAGTATTGGATCTAGGTAAGGTAAGTTACCCCCAGGAAATATAAATCTAGAAGATTCTAATGTTTTTGCATTAGCAGTACCAGTAAGAATATCAGATGTTATGCCAACTGCATTGTTTAGATTTTGTGCAGCTGGACCAAACAAAGAGCCTATCTTAGCACCGAATGGCATTTCAAACTCTGGTCTATCTGTTAAAAAAGGTCTCATACCTAATTTAAAATCTGTTACTTTTTCTACTGCATTATTGACATCTGCAAACCAACCAAGAACACCACTTCTATCTACTGCATTAACCATCTTTTCATTAAAGCTTTCTGGTCTGTCATCAAGACCATATTGCTTTCTTTTAAACTCATTAACAAGAGCAGCTAAACCAACAAGTAAAAATGCACCTTGCCAAAAAGCACCTTCTCTTTCTTGTAAGCCAGCATTTAGCATACGAATCATAGCACCTTGTCCAAAACCTCTAAACTGTGTAATTAATGAACCAAACTCAGTAGAAGTCCATAAAGCTCTGTCACCAGCTCCAGGTGTTATAATTGTTCTTTCTACATTCATGTTTAAAGCATTTCTAAACTTTTGTCTTTGTGTCATGTTTGTCCAAAAATCTGTATTTGGAAACCACTCATTATCTATCTTTTGTCCATGAGTTCTTATAAGCTGTTGCATCTGTGCATGATCTTGTTGTCCTATGCCATTTTTTAATAATTTTTCTTTAGATCCAGTAGACAACCTATTCCATGGTGTCATAATAGCATCTGTCATTCTTAACATAGTGACACTACCAGCAAACTCTTTCATCATTTGATTCCAGTAGTTTAATCCATTTAACATAAAAAATAGATTTGTGCCTTGATATAGTTTTCTTTCAAATCCAAATCTATTACCAAATGTGTCGCCTATGTCGGCATATGCATGTGATCTAAGTCCAAGGGATGCATCTCCACCTATGCCAGCTGCCCTTAACTCTCTGGCTTTTAGTTTAGAAGCTATATCTCCAATATCATTAAACCATTTACTCCAACCTTTTTGATACGTTGTTGTAAATCCTTCTACCATAACTGTTCTAAAAACATCAGGAACAGAGGAAACAACTGCACTCCCCATGCCAACTAAAACATTAAATGATTTCATTGCTCTTACAACACGACTAGAAGTTTGATGTGGATCTTTGGATGCGCCATATGTGCCTCTGAGTCTATCTCTCAAACCTCTTATATCTTTTATATCTAATTCCATTCTTCTACGGAGTTCTGTTTTTCTTTTGGTTGTAGTAGCTTCTGATATAAGTTTGGCATATTCATCTTGTACTGATTTAATAATGCCACTCATATCAATACTGCCAAACATTCTCATTAATTCGATATCAGTACCCATAGTTTTTGTGTAGTGTCGCATTATAGTTTCTATATCATTTTCTAAGAACTCTTCTATAAGTTCATCAGGTATAGAGAAACTTCTTGCTTTTACTGATGCTGGATTTTTAATCCAATCTATTTGTGACATTCCTTCATCTATGTCAAAGAATGGTCTACTTCTTGTATATGTATCATGCACTTCTTTAGCAAAAGATCTTGCTTGTTCAGGTGTAATACCATATTGCCCTCTTGCCCAACTTGCCACAATTCGGACAAAGTCTTCCTGTCTTTCCATAAGGACATCAATTCTAGGTATTCTAGTAACATATCCTTTTGCAGTATTTATGCTTGGACCTCTTGCTTGTATTTCTGCAAGTCTTTCAGATGCAATCTCAATTTCACCACGAAGCCTAGCTTTAGTATCATCATCAGTAGCTCTATTTAGTTTATCTCTTAAAACTTTTAATACACCTTTAACTTCTTTTTCAAAGATTCTTACACTTTGACCTTCTTTCTTTATTAGATCAAAATGCTTTTTACCTTCTCTTGCAGCTCTATTAATAAATGGTGTTGCTTCATCTTCTATAACATCTTGACCACCATTTCTAATTGCTTTGGTAACTCTTATTCTAAACTCATAATCTGATATTTTACCATCACCACCACCTAATTTATCTTTAGCTTGTAGTTTCATCTTTTGCATAGATAAACCTATTTCACCTTTTTTAGGTTGCAAACCTCTATAACTAATATACTCAAAGTCCATTCTTCTAAGTGCTGTAACTAATCCACCTATGTACTTAGTTCTAAATGTTGCTTCTACAGATTGATCCATTGCTTGTTCTCCAAGAACCTTTTTCTGTATCATGCCACCAACATCGACCATTTTAGCAAAAAGAGTTCTTACTACTGGATTAGGTGATTGTGCCATTCTTAATACTGGATTCCATGGTAGTTTTTCTAGTCCACCTATTTCAATAAAAGCATCATTGTCCATAGCATCATACATGGAACGTCTATATAAAGGACTTTCAGGATTTATGTTTGCACCGACCCCAGGTCCTACTTTATTAGGGCCTTCTAATAATTGTGGTTCTGGCTCTCTATCAAATAAAGTACTACGTCTACCCAAGTTCTTACCAAATGCAGCTGTAAAAGACCCACCTATAATACCAGCACCTCCTAGTATTAACAAAGTCTCCATATCACTTCTAGCTTCATTCATGTTATGTACAAGCAATTCTGCTGGAGTATGCATTAACATAGTAAAACCAGCACCACCAGTAAATCTAGATAAATTACTACCATACCTCATTACTCGTAATGGAGCCAGAGGTGCAAAAGTAAGAGGACTAGCAAGTGATGCAATTGCTTGTGGCATAAATCTTGTGCTTGATGCTAATGTTTCAACATCTTCTAAGTCTTGTTGGAATCTTTCTATTCTTAATGCTGTCTCAGCTTGACTGCCACTATTATGAAATCTCCATCTGTATGTAGGCAATGCATCTAATTGTGGGTCTTTATAAGGGTCATAGGTAGGATCATCTTCTATACCATTTTGTTCTATTAATCTTTTAAGTGCAAAGATTTCACTAAACTGTCGCCATGATGCATGTAGATCTTCTTTAAAATTACTTTCAAAACTGTCTGGCTTTATTTGATCTAGCACACCCTCTTGTGGTCCATAGGCCTCTTGGGACCAATAGTAGGGGTTGTTTTCTAACTCCTTTGAGGCTTTGACATAATTATCGACAAAACTAATTCTTTCTTTTGCATATAAAGAACCAAGAAAATAATCTTCTTGCATTAGTCTTGTCCTCTTAAGAGAAACCCAGGTAATGACAGATTCATAAATGTATTATCTAAATTTTCTATAAAAGTTTTTAATGCATCAGTCTCTTCTTTTGACAATGTAAGATTAACTTTACCACCAACAGACTGAACTAAACCTTCTACTTTTAAACCTAATGTTTGATTCATTTGTATAAGCCTATTTAAAAATCCAGTTACATCTCCATCATTCATTACTTTTTCTGCTTCTTGTTTTAAAATAACCTTATCTACAAAAGGTATGGAATACAGCAAACTTTTAAGTGGTATTGTTTTAATCTTAGACTGAGCTTTTTCTATAGCTGATATCATAATGTTATGTCTGTGATTAAAACTATAGTTCTCAACAACAGTTCTTTCTATTCCCTGAGAATCAAAA
>MDTG01402400.1_pt1 | contig 19258 bp, 19 predicted proteins | sample 811421 | NCBI WGS metagenome assembly MDTG01 (sample SAMN05326645, study PRJNA326480) | marine metagenome | isolation source: seawater | place: Pacific Ocean: South East | collected 2011
AGCACAGTGGCGCAATACCTTGCGCCACTGTAAACACTTGCTGGATAAGACGAGTTACAACATTGAATGCAGGGGTTAAATTCGTGGGGATCCCTCAGGATCTGACCCTAATAATTAAATATGAGATTGGGTCTGCTCCCTTAGTTTGTACTTCGCTGACGTTCATCCATAGTGACTTTATCTCTAAGTAGCCAGGTTCCGTTTTCTTTTGTGATAATATAGGTTGTATTTATTCTTCGTGTTGGGGTTACCACGCCATTGATAACTTGTCCTTCCCTCTCATGATATTGATGAACTACCACCACGTCAGGTCTTAAAAATTTTATTTCAGGATCACGCCTGACATTCACATTTGATGCAGCAAAACCTGCGTTTGAGTGTAATTTTTGTTCAAAATTCTTTATGGTATCTTTACCACGAAATACCCGGCCAAACGCTTGTAACCACCGACCATCTTCCGACCATATTTTTTCCCTTTCCTCAAAATTGCCACTTTTTGAGTGGGTATCAATAATATTTTTAATGGCCAGGTTATCTTCAACCGTTATTTGAGGTTGTTCCTGTGTGGTTGAAGTTGCCATCGTTGTAGTTTTTTCTTCTTTTTGAGCACAGCTAAGCAAAATTACTGCGAGAAAAATAAAATTTATGTTCTTCATATTTTTTATTATTGCCAACATATAGGTATGGTTGAGTATAGTAAGGAAAAATAGAAGTGAAGGCGCAGGTCTTGCCTTTTGCCAATCCAGAAAGGCAATAAGCAAGACCTGACCCTAGAGGCTTGAAAGGCAATAAGCAAGACCTGACCCTAGAGGCTTCAGCAACAAAATTTATTTTCTATTATTAAATCCAAATCAGATCCTGAGTGCATCTAAGTTTTAAATTAACTCACAGGATATGATATGACGCTTTTAAATACTGTTTCCCGGCACCTTTTTTTTGCTGCCGTACTGCTGGCAACAAGCCCTTTCGCCGCGGCAACCGATACCCGCATACAAGATATGAGCCTGCATGATGAACTAGCGCAACAAGACGCTTTGTTTTTTCAGCGTGGCTTTAACGAGTGTGATATCGCTTATCTGGACGCAACTGTCAGCCCTGAGCTGAGGTTTTATCACGACAAAAGTGGTTTTCAGAATAAAGCTTTGTTTATGCAAAACACGCAAAAATATATTTGTGGTGATATGGCGAACAAGCCCATCCGCAAATTAGCCGCCGACAGTTTGAGTACCTTTCCGCTGCATCGTGACGGCATATTGTATGGTGCAGTGCAGCATGGGCAACATCAGTTTTATTTGCGTGAAGCGGGAAAACCAGACCAGCTAACCGGCACGGCTCGGTTTACTTCGGTCTGGTTAAAGGCTGGAGACGATTGGCAGCTTAGCGATGTGCTCAGTTATGATCATCAGCCGGCTGAGGTCGTTAACAGCAATATTCAAGCGGCAGCTATTATCAGCTTGCTACACCAAAATAAGGTGCCCGCGCTGGGCCTGGGCATTATTGAGCATGGCAAACTGCTATCGACTCAAGTATATGGCGAGCTTACGCCGGATACTACAGCACCGCAAAATACCCTGTTTAAAGTGGCATCGTTAACCAAACCAGTGGTAACCATGCTGACGCTGCGGCTTGTTAATGCAGGCAAACTTCAGCTTGATGAACCTCTTGCAGACTACTGGGTTGACCCGGACCTTAAAGCTGACCCAAAGCATTTGTTGCTGACACCCCGAATTGTGCTGACGCACCAAACCGGCTTTGCCAACTGGCGCTATCTGGAAACAGACAACAGGTTACGCTTTCAGTTTAAACCCGGCACGCAACATCAGTATTCTGGTGAAGGCTTTGAATATCTTCGCCGGGCGCTGGAGCATAAATTTGGCCAATCGCTGGAAGCCCTGGCACAGCAATATGTATTTGAACCGGCCGGTATGACCGATACCTATTTTTGGTGGTCACAAGGAGTGAATGAACACCGCTACGCCCGCAACCACGACAGCAACGGCAAGGCGTTTGAGACAGAGAGATACTACAAGGCAAATGCCGCCGCCAATTTGATCAGCACGGTAGACGATTACAGCAAATTTATGGTGTTTGTTATGGCGCAACAGCAAGCAATGCCGGCAGTGTACCAGGACATGCAAGCGCATCATGTCGGCATTGGGCCTCAACATTATTTCGGCTTGGGCTGGGAGATTTTCAGTGGTTTCCCGGGTGAGCAATCGTTGTTGCTGCATAGCGGCCGTGATCCTGGCGTGTCCACCTTAGCTGTGTTTTCACCACAAAGCCAAAACGGTTATGTTATTTTTATGAATGGCGATAATGCCACAGCGGTACTTGAACAACTTCTGCCGCAGCTGTACCTTGGTGCAGAACTTTGGCACCGAAATTAAATAAGTATGAATGGACTAGAATGGGCAGAGATTTTGGTTCCGCTTATCGTCTTCAGCGCGTTGGTCGCGCTGATGGGGTTAATACTGCTGTATAACTACAAGAAAAAACGCCTGTTTTTGCAGATGATAGAACGCTCATTACAACAACAGCTAACGTTGCCGCCGGAAACAATCCGTGAAGTGGCGCGGCACTTTTTCTCAGCAAACCGTGATACCCGTAAAGGTGTATTTTTGTTGGTGTTGTCAGCCAGCATTCTGGCGTTTTCCTACTTTGCCGATTTTCGTCAAAATGGCAATCTGGATTTAAACGATGCCTTAAACGGCATAGCCATCTTGCCGGCGTTGTTAGGGCTGGCGTTTTTGCTGCTGGCCCGGCTTGAACGGCAACGGCTGTATTAAGACCATGCTGTGTCGCTAAAACAGGCCTCGGTTGAGCAACTGGTTGCCATAGTGCAGGTGTCGGGAGATACGACAGCTTTTAATGAGCTGTTCAGCCGTTATGACAATAAGTTGCGCGGTTTTTTGGCGTTTAAATCTGCCGAACAACGCCAAGATATTGATGATTTGGTGCAAGAAACGTATGTTAAGGCCTTTTTAAATATTCAGCAGTTTCAGCAACAAGCGCAGTTTTCTACCTGGTTACTGCGGATTGCTATCAATGAAATGTTGCAGGCTAAACGCTCAGGTAATATTTTCTCTGCCCTTAAACAGCGTTGGTTCGCTGCAGAAGCCGGTACGCTTAGCCATACTGACAACACAGCCGCACAGCTGGATGCCGCTACGCTGATTGCGTCTTTATCAACCATTCAACAGCAAGTTTTTGTTTATGCCGAGTTTTATGGTTATTCGCAAACTGAAATTGCCGATAAAATGCAGATCCCGTTGGGTAGCGTAAAAACCTATATGATGCAGGCGCGAACGACGCTGGACAGGAGTAACGCTCAATGCTGAAACTGACATTAAAACAAAAAATCAGACTCTGGCTGCGGCAGTATCGCCGCAGCGTGGTTATAGCTCTGTTTTGCTTGCCTGCCCCGCTGCTGATGTTGGCTTACAACAGCCTGCTAAACACGGAACGTACGCTGTTGCCGTTACTGACATTGACACAGTTGGCGGCGGCTGCATTACTGGTTATCGTGGTTCTTATTCTCAGCGACTAGATGCACCAGCACGAATATCGTAGTGGCTTAGCGTGGGTTTTAATTTCATTAATCTTGGGGCCTGTTGCCACTTTAATACTGGCTCTGGTTTCCAAGCTGCCAGAAAATCAGTAAGGTAAACTTTTTTACTACAAACGGCTATTTGCCAGTGCGGCTACGCTGAGCGTTATCGCGCAGATAGGAACGATATGAGCGGACCACAGAAAAGCGGAGTTATAGTTTACTCAAACAATATAAAGAGATTGTCTGATTTTTATACTGGTATGTTTAACATGACCTTGCTAAGAGAAACGGATGATTTTATCAGTGTTGGCGATAGTGATTTCAATATCGTGATCCACACACCACCAATTAAGATCCCTGAACACCACTTCAATACAGTAAAAATATTTCTCACGGTAGAGAGCCTCGAAGACGCAAGAGGTCGGGTTGAAAAGTTGGGTGGCGAAGCGCTAGCGGGGGAGTGGTCAAATCCCGTATTTAGCGTCTGCAATATTTCAGATCCAGACGGAAATCACATACAAATCAGAGAGTTTAAGCTATAACAAAGCTATCAGATAGCGCGCTTGCAGCGCTTGACTTGCAACAGTACGCCACTGGTATCAAAACGCTATCTCTTACGTGCCTTTTGAACTGGATAAAAAATTTGTGAGTATTTGCAAGATTGAACAGATAAAAATGATGGATGGGCTGGCATATGAGTTATTCAACAATACTGAAACAGGTTCTCTATTCATAGGGGGCTACAATGGCTTGGATGGTAGTAACCAAAAGCATGGACCGTTGTTCAAGTAGGGTGAAATGAAAACGAAATTAATCTTAATTTTGGTAGTCACTGCCGTGATGTTCCTTTTCTATCAGTATGGGAGATCACTTTGGTATCCGGTGGTAATAAAGTTTATGGATAAGAAAACTGTTGAAGACGTGATTTCTAGATACGAAGAACAAACACGGCGTAACTTAGCGCCAATGTTCGAAAAAGTAGGCATCTCCTATCCGCCTGAACATCTGACTTTAATCGCTTATAAAGATAGCGCTATGCTGGAAATCTGGGGAGCAAACGAAGACAAGATGTTCAAAAAAATAACAGAATACCCTGTTCTTGCTGCTAGTGGTGAACTTGGTCCAAAGCTGGTTGAAGGTGATCGACAGGTTCCGGAAGGTATTTACGAAATAGTCGGATTCAACCCCAATAGCGCATACCATATTTCTATGAAGCTAAATTACCCGAATGAGTTTGATTTAATGCACGCCAAAGCGGAAGGTCGAGATAGTCCGGGAACGAATATTTTCATTCACGGCCGAGATGTTTCAATTGGTTGTCTGGCTGTGGGAGACCCGGCGATAGAAGATTTATTCACTCTTGTTTATAAAACCGGGAAAAGTAAGACTCAAGTAATTATATCACCAAGCGATCCCAGTCTGGCAAGGCTAACCGTTCCGCATGGCGCTCCAGCTTGGACTCAAGATTTGTACTCGGCGATAGAAATAAGCTATAGAAGGGTTACGGGGAAATAACAAGCAGTAGCAACCTCGTTTGGATAACACAAGGAGAGATAAATGAAATGCATATTGCTGATACTTACCTGCGTTGCAACATTAACTATTAGTGCTGTTAGCGCCGCCGGCGTTATTGTGCCATTTAACACAAGCGCACCCGTTGCGTTTAGAAACATACTGATCGACGTATTATGCATAAAAAAAATAAAATAATAATGGTACGGCTAGCGTTGCTCGTGGCAACGGTATGCTCGTTGTTTTTTGTGCCATGGCTATTGGTAAAGGCCTGGATCCTGCCGTTACCCGACACGCTGCAGCAGCAGTTAGATGAAGCCGTTGGTCATGGTTTTGCTGGTGCCATTGTCTATGTCAATTACCCCGGCCAGCCCGGTAAGCAGTTTGCATCTGGCTGGCACGATCGGGACGCTGAAATAGCCGCCAGGCCACAAGCGCTTTTTAAGATAGCCAGTATCAGTAAACTGTATGATGTGGTGGCGGTTACCAAACTGGTGAGAGAGGGAAAGCTTTCGCTGGATAAAACACTGGCTGATTATTTACCCGAACTTGTGGGAAGAATTGAGCACGCAGATAAAATCACCTTAAGACTGCTTATTCAGCATCGAAGCGGCATTCCTAATTTCACGGATGCGCCAAATTTCTGGGCCGCACCTACAGCAACCTTTGACGCCAGCCTGGCCCTAATTCTGGACAAGCCTGCAAACTTTAAGCCCGGTACAGATTACGAATACTGCAACACCAACTATTTATTGATCAATAAAATAATGGACGATGTGCTGGGATATAGTAATTTCCGCTTCATTCAGGAGCGCATTTTAAACCCACTGAACCTTAACAACACCTTCAGTTCGCTTACCGATGTCAATATCGATCAGGTAATGAGTGGTTACCATGTCGGTCATCCTTATAATTTAAAAGCCGATGAACATGGGATGTTAGCCACAGCCGAAGATGTCGGCATTTTTCTAAGAGCACTGATTGACGGGACGGTGTTTGATGAGGGCGAACAGGAAATATATTCTTCTGTTTATAAATATGAGCACGCCGGATGGGTGCCTGGGTATCAGAGCTTCGCAGAATATGACCAGGACCTCGACGCAATAGTTATTGCGTTCTACAGCACAACCGATCCTGAATTGTACAATTGGAACCTGTCACAAATCATTAATCGCAGATTCTTTAAAATACTGAAAAGACAACAACGCCAGCAATAAGCTGCCTGTCACATTGGGACTAAACAGTCCAGAACACGTCATCATGTTTATTATAGAGGTGTAGGGTCAGGTCTTGCCTTTTGCCAATCCCAAAAGGCAAGAAACAACACCTGACGCCAAGACTCCTTAGGACGACGCTTTATGACTCAACCAGAGCAAATAGCGTTTCTACCAAGGCGTTATACCCCAACTAACAAAGAGAAAACTTAGTACAATTGCAGAAAGGCCAACAAGAACAAAGCCTATTCTGGAACGTTTTCTCAGGGGACTCTTTTTATGCGCCTTTAACGTCAGTACAAGCGTTGCTATACCAAATAGTCCTGCCAGCAGCACCAGTAATGCCCCAATACTGGCAGGTGGCGCAAAACCAGCAATAAGACTGACTTCACTGATTTCAACGGCCGCTTGCACACCGAGCCCAATAAGTCCGACACCCATCAGTAAAAAAAGCGTCGTGATAAAAGCAATAAGGCGGGGAGTTATCGGGCCAAGGCCTGGCACGTCGATATTACTTGAGCTAAAGCGTCGGGTAATCGCCCCCCAGGAAATCATAATTAAACCTAGTAAGGAAATAATGACAGGCGTAGAGGCGAGCAATCCAGGGACGACAACGTTCTTTGGCTCATCCATGGCGCGCGCGGCCAGCTTTAAATGCATATCTGTTTGCAGGTAATCCAAAAACTCTGGCGGCTCTGCGCCTTCCTCCAGACAAGTTGCATCTAATTCAGCAAGATTCTGGCTTGGGTTGTCGAAAAAGTCAGTGAGCACTTGCGATGCACATTCGCTCATTGAACGCGTAGGGCCATGACCGGCGTAAGGCACAATGATTAAGCGGCCGTTGCTAAACCCTGGGGCAATGCGTTCAGCCAGCGCTGGCGGAGTGATGGGATCCCAATAGCCATTAACTACCAAGGTTGGAATAGTGCTTTGAATAAGTTGATAATCCTTGCGATCACGCGGGGCTAACCCTGCCTCAACGCAGGCATCAGCCATTAACTGGCTGCCTTCGACTGAAAATGCGCCCTGATTAAAACCGTAATCTTCCTGTAAATCCTCTGCTGCAATACTGGCTTCGGCCGCCATATAACCATCGTTGCAACGTATCGCGCTACCCATACCCAGACCAGTACTGCGGGAAAATTCTCCTGCGCCATTTGCTAAGGCCTGAAATACCTCGTCGTCCCTGTTATCAATCATATTGACTAAGCCGCGCATAACTGAAGGAATAGCGGGGTGTTCGTCTTGTTCATACAGCATAGAGAACGGGGCAAAAGCGGCTATTAAAGCCGGCACTTTCGCTTTACCCGACGGAAAAAGTTCTTCGTCAAAAGCATCGACCATAACAGGGTTAGCAATAAGGGCATTACCCGCCGCATAAAACGCCTGCTCTAAGCCCTCACAAATTGCCGCGCCTTGCCGCGCACATTCTGTAAACACATTCTCGTGATTGCGCGCAACCCAGCGATGAATACGCATTAAATCGCCTAAATCATTAGGCACAATGGCATCGAGCACCAAAGCCCGTATTCCTTCAGGATCTACATTAACTAACATTTGCCCTAAATGACTGCCGTAGCTTATGCCCCACACATTCCACGACTCGAACCCTAAAGCCTGGCGAAGTGCCCGCACATCTCTGGCATTTTCGACCGTATTGTAGGCGCTTAAATCGACTCCCCGGTTGGTGGCTGCTGCAAAACATGCCTTCATCCGTTCTGCGTCTTCAATTTCCTGCCCTTTTTGATTGTCCGCCAGCACCAGTTCGCGGCTGGTAGCATCATAGTATGGACAAAGCTCTTCAGAATCGCCGATACCGCGTTGATTAAGGATGTATAAATCCCGGGTTTTGGTTAAATCATGCTTTAAAAAGCGTTTTACATAAAATTCTATGCCCGCTCCAGGCCCGCCGGTAAGGTAGATAATGGGGTCTGCTCTTGATTCAAGTATTTCCTCATCCTCTTTTGCTGATGTGTCATCGTCCTCAATATCAAGACTCGCCTGGGCAGTAATGTGGGTGAAAATGATTCGAAGTAAACGACTATCGGGCACCTCTCTGTTTTCCGGTACCGTAATAAAGCCGCAGCGCACTCTGCCTGGCTCATAATCTATGTCATTTTTAAAAGGACAAACAACACGGGTTACGTCGCTGACATAATCATTTATCAACGCGTTGGTGCTGTCGTCGACTGCCGGTAATTCCTGGGCGAATGGTTGGGTGCATAAACCAAATACCAGTAATGCTACGAGATATAGCTGCTTGCTTATTGTCATTATAAATCCCTTATTATTATCGTTTTCATGTGATACCGCATAGGGTTAGAGAATACGGTACCTATGCATCGTAGTTTATAAATCACAATCTGCCTATAAAACACCTGTGAGCAAAGCCCTCACTGACGGAAAAAAGTTCAAAAAAGGCAGTGTCATTTATTTATCGCTAATTTGCTTTTGCTGAAACGTAAACCATCCTATCGAACACGACTTATAACACCTGACTGGTGTAAACTTTGTTTCAGTTAACCCAGTCACGCTATGCGTATCCTGGATAACGTCCCATAAAAGAGAAGGTTGACGAGATGGCCGAACTTAAAACTCAGGCAACAGACGCCAGTGTGGAACAATACATTGCTTCACGGGCATCTGACGAGCAGAAAGCCGATTGCCAGGTGCTGATGTCAATGTTCAAAGGTATTACCAACGAGCATCCGAAAATGTGGGGTCCCAGCATCGTCGGTTACGGCTCGTATCGTTATGTTTATAAAAGCGGAAGGACCGGTGAAAGCTGCCTGACGGGGTTTGCGATTAGAGGGCGGGAGCTTGTCGTTTACCTGTCCTGTGAAGATGCTGAAGATGAAACACTTCTGGCCACGCTCGGAAAGCACCGGAAGAGCAAAGCCTGTCTGTATTTCAAACGGCTGGCTGATCTTGACAGCAATGTACTAGAGCAGCTAATCGTCAATTCCATTGCTGCTGTGCAGCGTCGTTACGGTAATTAAGGACTAAACCCAATGAGCAAGATTTACGTGCTACATGAAAACAATGAATGGACAGTTCATTTACAGAATAGACTTGATGAATTGAATTACCCTTATGAGTTATGGCATTTAGATGAAGGCTCAATCGACTTATCGGCCGAGCCACCAGAGGGCATATTTTATAATCGGATTAGTGCATCCTCACATACCCGGGATCACCGCTTTGCCCCGGAACTGGCTGGCGCGGTTATCGCCTGGTTGGAGCATCATGGCCGTAAAGTAATAAACGGCAGTCGTGCATTAAGTTTAGAGATCAGCAAAGTACATCAGTACTTAGCTTTAGAAAAAGCAGGCATAGCTACGCCAAAAACCATTGCCGCAGTCGGCAAAAAGCACATTATTGAAGCGGCAAACGCGCTTGGTATGGGCTCATTTATTACCAAGCATAATCGAGCCGGTAAAGGGCAGGGGGTGCAATTATTTCACTCGGTACAGGCACTGCAAGATTATCTGGATGGACCACATTTTGATGCGCCGGTTGATGGCATTACCCTAATTCAACAATATATTAAGGCAACCGAACCCTTTATCATCCGGCACGAGTTTATTGGCGGTAAGTTTTTGTATGCAGTTAAAGTGGATACCTCTGAGGGCTTCGAGCTTTGCCCGGCCGATGCCTGCTCAATTGGCGACATGTTCTGCCCTACTGACCAAACGCCAGCGCAGCCCAAGGCTAAATTTGAAATACTGCAAGACTATCGGCCGGCGTTTATTGATCAGTATGAGAGGTTTCTGAAAGCGAACGCTATTCAGGTTGCGGGTATTGAGGCCATCCAGGATGCTGATGGCAATAGCTATGCCTATGATGTGAACACCAATACTAATTATAATTCAGACGCTGAGGCAAAGGCAGGGCAATTTGCCATGCTAGAGTTGGCGCAGTACCTTAAAAGTGAGTTAGATAAGTTAGCGTTGTAAGCATTCGGTTGTCGGAAGTGCAGGGTCATTGAGTAGCAGGGTCAGGTCTTGCCTTTTGCCAATTTAGAAAGGCAAGAAACAAGAAGAGAATCCGATACGTGTAAATTACAATGTCGTACTCTCTGATTAATTGTCTCTAATGCTTAATGGCTTTTTCCGGCACTAAATCCGGGTTCCATTTTCTAAAGGTGTTGTCTAAAAATTCATTGGCAAGCGGCTCAAACTCAGGGTGTTGGCTCATTCCGTAAAAGGCGGGCGAGCTTAAGATAAACTTCTCAATTCCTATGGTGAATGTGTCCAGCATTGGTTGGCGCTTAAACATATTCTGGGTTTGCTGGAGGGGAATATCGCCTTCGAAATACATAAGACCTGCACACCACCAGCCGAGCTTATTTTGGGTTTGTTGGCATAGGGAATTTGCATTAGCAAGGTTAGTTTGCAGTGCCAGTACATAACTGTCGTCGCCTTTGCGTTTTTTAACGGCTGCGTAGTCATAAGGCTCACTGCGATTAAGATCAACGCGTTGCATAAACTCCTCTGCGCTTAGGCCTGCCAACTGCTGCTGTTGTTCATACAAGGTTTCGTCGCCTAACAGCAGCTTGTAGTATGTCAGTAATTCGGTTTTTGTAGATTCACTAACCGGTAATTGTTGATAACGCTGTTTTTGTTGTTCGTTGAGTTTGCCTCGCATATCTAAATCCAGTAGTAGTAAAAAGGCGTTATAAAATTGCTCTGCATAATCCGGTGACTGGCGTAACTCTGCTGCCATATAATCCAGCGCGGTATCGGTATTGCCGGTCAGGATATTGACTGCAGATTTTGCCCTTCTATAGTCTGCATTTGGCTCGCCGCGATAGTCGTTAACCAGGGCTAACGTCGCTTCAATGTCTTGTTGGTAGGCGTAACTAAAATAAAGGTTGCTGACGAAGTTCAGTGAGCTGTCGGGAAATAGCCGTTCCATTCTTGATAACAATGCTTGAGCTTTCTCTGGCTGTTCCGTTACTAAATACACATAAACCAGGTTGGACATATTGACCTGACTTTGCGGATTGGTTTTCAGTATTTGCTCCCGGCGCAGAATCATATCCTGATAATTATCCAGTCTTAACGTACTGACGTTTTGAATGAGCGGGTCATTGGGGGCTTGTGCATAAGCTTGTTGAAAAAGCACCTGACTAACTTCTAGCTTAATGTTGTTCTCAGCGTGCTTTGCCATTACCAGCGTTTTAAGTGGAAAATCTGGTGCCGCCAATAGCTCCCAAAACAAGCGTTCTGTCGCTGACTCGCGCAATACCTCGGTAAAGCCACCATAGTCTAAGGCAAAGTTATACACCATATACAGTTGCGCCTTGGCCAGATAAAACTGCGGATCGAGCTTAATGGCTTGTTGCAATAAGTCAGCGGCTTGCTCTAATGATTCCGATGTGCGCTGATAAGCCAGCTCCCGCCCCTGAATAAATAACTCATAGGCGTCGGGATTGGTGGTCATCCCGGCTTCCTGTTCAACCTGCTCGGGTAACAGATTTAGTTTGAGTGCCTGGGTAATGGCAAAGGTCAGCTCATCTTGCAGGTCAAAAATACTGGTGAGTTCACGATCATAGGTTTGTGACCAGATATGTGCGCCAGTGGCAACTTCAATTAACTGTGCGGAAATACGTACTTTGTCTTTGTCTTTGCGCACACTGCCTTCGAGTACATAGTTAACATTAAGTAGTTCGCCGATTTTTCGAATATCAGTTTGGCTGCCTTTAAAGTTAAACGATGATGTTCGGGCTATCACCACCAACTGATTTAAGCGCGCCAAAGAATTAAGAATTTCCTCGGCAATACCATCACCAAAATAGCCCTGGGAGTTATCCCGACTCATATCTTCAAACGGTAATACGGCAATAGAGCGCTCTAAACTGTCATCGGCTGAACTGACAAACCAGTTTTGGTAAGAGATAAACGCCAATGCCAGCGCTAACGCGCCGGCTAAAATATAATTAATTTTACTGCCGGTTTGCTCACGAATAGACTCGTTAATATCCACATCATGAGTGCGTTTAAGCCCTTCCGGTGTCAGTTCAAAGGCCCAGGCAAAAATACATACAAACGGAAAGGCAATCGCCAGAATGACGGTGGTAATGGTACTGAATAAAGTAGGCAGATGTAAGGCGGGCGATATAACCGCAACAATTTGCAGGATTATCCAGCAGGTAACCAGATAAACACTGGCAACCTTGAATACGTTACGGCGTTTTAGCTCTGTAAATAATGTCATGCGTCCTGCTCATTATTATTTATGTATTAACCATAATGGATAAACTGCAGCACTACAATTAATGTACGGATCAAATCATAAATGGAACCGCGGGATGCTATTTGTCACCGGACTTACCTTTATGGCTTGGCAAAGACGGATAAAACGATATGGCTTTGTCTGAAATATTAGGGGCGGGCCTTTCTTTTTGAATAAGGAGCTGCGGGGCAGGTCTTGCTTTTTGCTAATCAAAATAATGCTCTTTATGTCAACCGTCTGGTGTAAACTCTGTGTCAGGTGAAAACCGGTAGTTAAGGTATGATATGCATTACCGCCAGGATGGCACCGAACAGGTTAGCCGGTTAGATGCCGGTGATATTTTTTACGCTGGTATTGGCTGTGAGCATGTCGCTCATCCGGTGGGCGAGGCAAGGATTTTAGTGGTAGAAACAGCGGGTAGTGTTTAACAGGTTTTGCCGCGTTAAGAATATGACAATGACAATAACCATCCGATTAATTAAACCGGCAGATATTACGGCAGTCGTGGCACTGCAGGATAGCTGCTACAGCGATGCCTTATATGAAAGCCCGGTACTATTGCAGCAACGTTTAAGTGTCGCTGCTGACAGTTGCTGGCTGGCTGAAAACGCTAATGGCCAGTTATTAGCTTATTTATTTTGTTATCCGTCAATCAATGGCCAGATTACGCCGTTGGCGTCGGCTTTTACATTAAATGCTATGCCTGAGCTGCTATACCTGCATGATATGGCCGTAAACCCGGCAGCGCGCGGCTTGGGGCTGGCCAGCCGCTTGCTTGCTACTGCTCAGCAGTACGCATTAAGCCAGGGCCTGACGAAACTGGCCCTGGTAGCCGTGCAGGGCTCGGTACCTTACTGGCAGCGACAGGGTTTCAGGGTAGTTACTAAGCTAACCGGTAGCGCAGAGCACGCTCTGAACAGCTATCAGGGTGAGCAAGCGCGTTATATGCAAGCTGCGCTGTTTAGCGATACAAAAGGCTGAAGCGGGGGGCTCTTGGACATTATTGATACCTTTATTGCACCTGCCTGCCATGAACCTGTGGATGTTTTATATCAGGACGAGGCGATATTACTGATCAATAAGCCCTCCGGCTTGTTGAGTTTATCCGGTAAAAACCCGCTTAACCTTGACTCGGTGCATTTTCGATTGGTAAATGGGCACTTAGTGAATGGCCGTTTAGAACAAGGGCGGCAAGGAAACAGCCCGGCGTTTCCCGATGCCAGATTACCGCACCGCTTAGACTTTGGTACCTCGGGTATTATGGTGGTGGCGCTGACCCCAGATGCCACCGCTAAGCTTAATAAACAGTTTCAGGATGGCACAGTACAAAAGCATTACACTGCGATGTTGGAAGGCTGGGTCACTGCTGATGAAGGGCAGATTGCTGCGCCTATTGCTAAAGATAAAACCCAGTTTCCCCGGGTAAAAATTTGCAAAAGCGGTAAAGCCGCGATCAGCCAGTTTAAAGTATTGGCGCGGCTTAACCAGCCAAAGCGCAGCCTGGTGCAGTTTACCCCGCTAAGCGGCCGTACCCATCAGCTGCGTATCCATAGCCTGAGCATCGGCCATCCCATACTGGGGTGTGATTTGTATCACAGTGCAACCAGCCAGCAACTGGCAGGGCGATTATTGCTGCACGCTAGTGATATTTATTTTCAGCATCCGCTAACCGGCGAGGCTTGCCATGGGCAAAGCGCCAGCCCTTTTTAGGTTCTATCCTCTATTCGTTAAATCGATACCTGAAAGAGAGCGACTGGAGCCCCGTTTTGGTCGACGCAGAGTGTCTGAGTGAGCGCGCAAGCGAGGGACAAATACGTCGGGAACGTATTTGAACAGCTCTGCTGGCTTGCGAAGGGCAGGATGTCCGAAGTAGTTGCTGTGGTGAGCCAAGGCGGGTGTTGCAGTTGTTCTCCCGCCATGCCGGATACAACACTCTTCCTCACTCGCCGGGGCAACTCGCCCGTTGCCTTGCAGCAGGGGCTCAGACACTCCCCAGCTCCTTCAAAAGAGGTTCTATCCTCTATTCGTTAAATCGATATGTGAAAGAGAGCTGCTGGAACCCCATTTTGGTCGATACAGAGTGTCTGAGCGAGCGAAAGCGAGAGACAAATACGTCGGGAACGTATTTGAACAGCTCTGCTGGCTTGCGAAGGGCAGGATGCCCGAAGTAGTTGCTGTGGCGAGCCAAAGCGGGTGTTGCAGTTGTTCTCTCAACACGTCAGTTACGACTTATACCGCGAAACCGATGACAGTGCCTGAAACTATCACTACAACAACCTGAAATGCCTGTTGCTGACACGGTAAACCTAAGGCGTCCCGCGAGGAATTAGCTATTTATATTGTTGATGCGTTTACCAAGCAGTAGTTTAAAGATAATTCAGCGGCGGTGGTGTCGCTAACGCAATGGCTGGCGCCGGAAGTGATGCAAAGTATTGCTGGTGAAATTATCCTGTCAGAGACTGCTTTCATTTTTTCGCTATCCGCTCATCAATATGAAATCCGCTGGTTTTCGCCATTAACTGAAATCGACTTTTGTGGTCACGCCACGTTAGCGTCATCCTATGTGATATTTCAGCATTTGGCCGGGCAGGGCGAAATTGAGTTTATTACCTCGCAGGTGGGTTCATTATTTGTGAATCAGCATAGCGACGGCAGAATTGAAATGAGCTTTCCCAACCAATGCCCGGATGTTGTTGAGCAGGTGCCGGACGCGTTATTAGCAGGTTTATCAGTAGCACCGATTACGGTATTAAAAAACCGCCAGGCCTATTTTGCGATAATGGCAACTGAGCAGGAGGTTAAAAACTTGAGCTATAACTCAGAGCAGTTAAAGCAGTTAGCGCCTTTTGATCTGGTGGTTAGCGCTAAAGCCAGTGCCAGCACCAACACAGATGAGTATGATTTTATCTCCCGCTATTTCTGGCCAGCTAACGGTGGTGATGAAGATCCGGTAACCGGCTCTATTCATTCCGGGCTGGCGCCTTACTGGGCTAAGCAGTTAGCCAAAACAGAATTAGTGGCGTATCAGGCATCAGCGCGCGGCGGCATTTTATATTGCAAGATCAGCAATGATCGGGTGTTAGTGTCAGGATTTGCGGTGTTGTATCTTAAAGGTACTGCTTATATTTAAGGAAAAGTTTGTTCTCTCTGCATGCGGGATACAACAATCTACTCCTCTTAAGCTAAGCTACATCACGGATGAGCTGCCGGTATTGTAGCCTGCTATCCTAAATCGCTGCTAAACCCGCAGACTAACCATTTTAAAAAACTATTAATCTGCATCCAGTTTAATAAGTCAGTCGTTACTTATATACCCGATAGCTGTTGTCCAATGTTGGAGTTGATCGGTATACCCGCAAAAAAACGGAGAAATACTATGATTTCCAAAAAAACAGCGTTGGCTTTGCTAATTGCAACTGGCGTTTTTAGCTCATCTGCAATCGCAGGCCATACTAACAACCTGCTGGAAGCGACACTGGATGGCAGACAAGAAGTAGCCAATGATGACAGCAACAAAAGAATTTCCGGTGATCCAAATGGCAGAGGTGAAGCTTATGTGTTTGGCATCGACAATGATGCTTTTACCCTGTGTTATGTTCTAACCGTTGAGAAAATCCAGCTTGTTCCTGTTGGCAGTCGCATGGCTGCTCACATTCACAAAGGCAGACGAGGTGAAAATGGTCCGGTAGTGGCGGTGTTAGCCGGGCCTGAAGACGGTAATGCAGCAGATTGCCTGACAGAAGGTGAAGCAGGTAAGTTTCCTACCGGTATTAGTGTAAGCGAAATTCTTGAAAATCCAGAAGAATACTACATTAATGTGCATAACCCAGACTATCCATCAGGCGCCATTCGTGGCCAGTTATTCTATCAATCTGATGAATAACCGCTGCTAGTCCAGACATAAAAAAGGGCGTTCAGCCCTTTTTTATTGACCTGCTGTTTTATCTCTGACAGATAATATGGTGCGCGGCAGGCCGTCTAATAACCAAGCGCTTAATTCGTTGTTTCTGCGAACATTTGTTTACACTCTCCATTTGAATCTGCCAGCTTGCTGGGTTTTAATAAGCCAAAAAAAGAGAGAAAACACCATGGACCTTAAGCGCTTATTCTCAGGAACAGTCGCCGTTAGCCTGCTGTTAGCCGGCTGCGGTGAACCCGGTTATCCTGATCATCTGCACGTGCAACGGATTGACCAACCGGATCTGAAGGCGATGTTAATCACGCCTGAAAGCCCTGACAAGGTGCTGCCTACTGTGATCGTAGTCGGTGGCTCAGATGGCGGGCTCAATAGTGCAACAACTGCAGCTCAGGCCTTCGCAGAACAGGGTGTTGCCGCACTGGCTGTCGGTTATTTTGGTATGCCCGGATTGCCGGAAACACTAAACCGTATCCCGCTGGAGTATTTTGACGCTGCTCTTCAATACATTGACACATCTGCACAGCTAAGTCGCAACCAGTGTCAAAAAGTGGCGATTATCGGCAGCTCACGCGGGGCTGAACTTGCCTTGTTGCTTGGTGCCAATTATGCTGACTACGGTCCGGTAATGGCCGTGTCGCCCAGCTCGCATGTGTGGGGCGCTGTGCAAGACAGCGATGCTGCCGCCTGGACGCTGAATGGGCAACCGCTGAATTATGTACCGCGCCATTCCCAGCCCGATTATTCGGCCAAACGCTTTGTTGGCCGTGAGTATTTTAAACAAGATTTACAGCACCCCGATGCGCTTGCCGCACGTATCGCTATCGATTCTATTCAGACTGAACTATTACTTTTTGCCGGCGCCGATGACCAGCTCTGGCCTTCGGCCCAAATGGCAAAGGCAATTGCAGCTGAGCTTAAACAAACTGCCCCGCAATCAAGGGTTACGTCCGTTATTTACCCTGCTGCCGGCCACGTTATTACTCCGGGGCTGCCTGCGAATTTAACCGAAGTCGCGCTTAAAGGCGGCCAAAAGCTGGTACTCGGCGGTCAGCCTGAGGCTAATGCGAGGGCGCAGCAGGATATTCTGAAGCGGGCCGTTCATGCCATCAAACATCCGGTTTGCTATGACAGCAACGCTACATTTAACCGCAGCAAACTTGACGAATTAGACCAGTTTATTAAAACGACCCATACCTCTTCGATGGTGTTGATGCGCTCCGGTGAAGTGGTTTTTGAATTTGGCGATATTCATCAGAAACATACTATTCATTCCATCCGTAAAGCGATGCTAAACTCTTTGTACGGCATTTACGTTGAACGTGGGGTAATTGACCTCAATGCCACCCTTACTGAGCTGGGAATTGATGATATTACCCCCCTTACTGCAACCGAGAAAACCGCAACCCTTCGCCAGTTATTGCAGTCGCGCTCGGGAGTTTATCTGCCCTCTGCAGCAACGTCAGACGGAATGCTGGCCGCAATGCCCGCAAGGGGGCAGTTCAAACCTGGCGAGCAGTACGTGTATAACAACTGGGATTTTAACGTGGCCGGTGCCATTTTTGAAAAGCTGACCGGCGAATCAATTTACACTGCTTTTCAGCGGGAAATAGCCAAACCGCTGGGCATGCAAGACTTTGCAGGAAACTACACAACTATCGATAATGACACCGTCCTTAGTGATCTTCAGGTCGATGGCTTTTATCAGTATGAACCTGAAAAATCAGCATTCCCGGCCTACCATTTCCGGATGTCCGCCTATGATATGGCGCTTTACGGCCAGTTATATGAAAACGGCGGCGTGTGGCATGGCCAACGTATTTTGTCACGAGACTGGATTGAGCAGAGCACAACCTCATATTCCGTCACAAATAAGTACATGGACTTCGGCTACGGCATGCTCTGGAATGTGATCAATGCTAACGATAAACGGCCGGACAAAGCATTTTTTCATACGGGTGTTGGCATTCATATGCTGGGAGTATACCCAGCCTCAGATCTGGTTTTTGTGCATCGCGTTCAAACCGAATCTGACTACGAGTTTGACCAGCAAAACCTGTATAACATCATCGGTCGGGTGTTCGACGCGCTGGAGACTGCAGAATAAACTCTGCTGTGAATGGGTGACAGCACCAGTTAACCCGCTAAACCGCGCACTTGCGCCCTGAAGCAGAGGAGTCTGATTTTGGAACTAGCTATTTATATTGTTGATGCCTTTACCAAACAACGGTTTAAAGGCAATGCTGCCGCGGTGGTGCCAGTACAAGATTGGCTTGCGCCTGAGGTAATGCAAAACATTGCGGTCGAAAATAACCTGTCAGAAACCGCCTTTATCCGCGCGTTATCGGCCAATCAATATGAAATTCGCTGGTTTTCGCCGTTAACTGAAATTGACTTTTGCGGCCATGCGACGTTAGCAGCCTCTTTTGCGATATTTCAGTACCTGGGCGGGCGGGGTGAAATTGAGTTTGTAACCCGGGAAGTAGGATCCTTGTTTGTGAAGCAGCATAGCGACGGCCGAATTGAAATGAGCTTTCCTAACCAATGCCCGGACCTGTTAGAACAAGATGAAATTCCGGATGCTTTGCTGGCAGGTTTATCGGTAACACCCATGCAGGTGCTAAAAAACCGCCAGGCTTATTTTGCGGTAATGGCGTCGGAGCATGATGTAAAAGGCCTGAGCTACATTTCAGAACAGCTGAAACAGTTAGCGCCCTTTGATGTGGTTGTAACTGCAAAAGCCAGTGCCAGCACCAACACAGATGAGTATGATTTTATCTCCCGCTATTTCTGGCCAGCTAACGGTGGTGATGAAGATCCGGTAACCGG
>MDTG01016734.1_pt1 | contig 19253 bp, 18 predicted proteins | sample 811421 | NCBI WGS metagenome assembly MDTG01 (sample SAMN05326645, study PRJNA326480) | marine metagenome | isolation source: seawater | place: Pacific Ocean: South East | collected 2011
GAATTTAGATACAAAAGAAGTTTTGCAAATTGCAGGTACTAAGTGGAATTTTTTAAACTTTTCTCCAGGATTAGTTGGTGGACATTGCATTGGAGTTGACCCTTATTATTTGACATATAAATCAAGTCAGCTCGGATATGACGCTAAATTTATTCTTTCTGGAAGAGAAATCAACAATAGTGTTATAAAAAATATTCAATTTGACATAAAAAAAATATTTATCTCTAAAGGAATTTATAAAAGAAAAAAAAATGTATTAATTTTAGGGGCGTCTTTCAAAGAGAATTGTCCTGATTTTAGAAATTCTAAAGCGGTAGAACTTGGAAAGAAGTATTTAAAACAAGGCAATAAAGTGGATTTTTACGATCCCTTAATAGATAGAGAAGATTTTTTCAGAGAAGAAAATATAAAATTAATTAAAAAGCCTAAAAATAGTTATTATGATTTAATTTTATTAACTGTACCTCATAAGATCTTTTCCAAAATAGGAGTAAAAAAATTAAAAACGTTCGGAAAAAGGAATCATATTTTTTATGATGTTAAAAGTATTTTTAACAAAGAGGATAGTGATGGAAGACTTTGATCCTCATACTAACTAGATAAATTGTAATGAAAAAAAGTTTTTTACCATATAACACTCAGTATATAGACGAAAGTGACATTAAATCAGTAACTGAAGCACTTAAAAGCCCATATTTAACCACTGGACCAATCACTGACAAATTCGAAACAGAATTAGCTAAATATTTTGGGGTTAAATATGCTGTTGTATGCGCAAATGGAACTGCCGCTTTACACTTGAGCATGCTTGTTTTAGGAATTGGCCCTGGAGATAAGGTAATCACTTCACCCATCTCTTTCGTATCAGACGCAAACGCGCCTAGATTTTGTGGCGCAGATGTAATATTTGCCGATATTGACCCAAAGACTATTAATCTTGATCCAAACGAGGTTAGGAAAGTACTTGAAAGAGAAAAAAACGTAAAAGCTGTAATACCGGTTCATTTTGCTGGGCAAGCGTGTCGCATGAATGAATTTAATGAAATAGCAAAGGAATATAATATTCATGTCATCGAAGATGGATGCCACGCTCTTGGAGGTTCATATCTTAAGGACAATTCACTTGTAAAAGTAGGAAGTTGTGCTGATTCTATTTTAACTACTTTCTCGTTTCATCCCATTAAGGGTATCACTACTGGGGAGGGTGGAGCAATCACAACCAACGATAAAATACTTTATGAAAAGCTTAGATCACTCAGAAGCCATGGAAATACTAAAAAGCCTGAAGAATTTCTTAACAAAGAGCTTTCTTACACAGACTTTAACGATTCAAAGTTAATAAATCCTTGGTACTATGAAATGCAATTTCTTTCATACAACTATAGACTAACTGATTTTCAAGCCGCTTTGGGGCTATCTCAATTAAAGAAACTTGATAAATTTATAGTCAAAAGAAATGAGCTTTCACAATATTATGATAATGAGATAACAAAATTAGGACACGAAAGAATATTTCCTGTTCATAATGCATTTGACGGAACGCATGGAAGACATTTATATGTAATAAAAATTCCCATGAAGCAATTAAATGGAGGCAGGGCTAGACTTATGATGGATCTATTTGAAGCGGGTATTCAAACTCAAGTTCATTACATTCCAATATACTTACAACCTAATTATCGCAAATATTTTAAAGAAAAATTAAATTTCCCATTTTCTGAAGAATATTATGAAAACTGTTTAAGCTTACCATTGTTTTTTGGAATGACCGAAAGAGACGTTAAACGCGTGGTTCAATCTTTAAATGATATTTTAGATAAAAATTGGAATTCAAGCTAAAAAAAAATAAAATTGTAGCTACTATTGAGGCTAGAATGAATTCAGCCCGCTTACCAGGTAAAGTTTTAAAAAAAATAGGTAAGTTTCCCTCCTTAGAATTACAAGTAAAACGAATAAGAAAATCTAATTTCGTTGATGAAATCATAATCGCAACTACAAATAAAAGTGTTGATGATTCAATAGAAAATTTTTGTAAAAAAATTAATTGCAAAGTTTTCAGAGGAAGCGAAAATGACGTGATGGAAAGAATTCTCCATGCTGCAAAATCTGAATCTGCAGATATACAAGTACAAATTACTGGCGATTGTCCCTTAATAGATTCGAAAATTATTGATGATTTGATTAAATTCATTCTGGCAAATAAGGATTTAGATTTTGTTTCTAATGAGATAGAAAGATCGTTTCCCGTTGGACTTGATTGCAGAGTTTTCAAAGTTTCTGCACTTGAAAAAGCAAATCAACTTTGTAAAGACAGTATTCATAGAGTTCATGGTTCTACATTTATTTACGTTGGCGAAGGAAAAAAAATATTTAAATCAAAAAATATTTCAGCTCCAAAAAAATTAAATCTCCCTAATTGGAGGTGGACTTTAGATACTAAGGAAGATTTAAAATTTTTTCGAACTCTGGCAAAACACTTTAATGGAGATTTAAGTGACTTGAATTCTATTGATATTATTGAGTGGCTAGAGCTAAATCCAAAGGTATTAAAAATAAATAAACACATAAAACAAAAGGCATTCGAAGAGGGGTAAATCAAAATGTTCAATTGCGCTATTGTTGGATGTGGGAAAATAGGTGTTAGTTTCGATTCTCCTAATGATAGTAATATTAGGACTCATTTAAAGTCATATTTAGATAACAAAGAATGTAAGTTAGTTGCAGTTTGTGATCCTGACTTAAAAAAGCTTAAACAAGTTACAAGTAATTGGAAAAAAATCAAATCTTACACTTGCCTAGAAAAACTTTTGGAAGAAAATCCAATTGATGTTTTAAGTATATGTTCTTCAACTGAAAAGCATTTTGAAAATTTTGATCTTGCCTGCAAAGAAGGAGTAAAAAAAATATGGTTAGAAAAACCTTCTGCAGAAAATTCAAATCTAACAAAGAAAATGATTCAAATAAAAAATAAATTTGGAGTAAAAGTATTTGTTAATTATCCTAGAAGATACGATCCAAGTTTTATTGAACTTAAGAATGAATTAGTCAATATAGGAAATCTTGTTAGTGTCTCTGGATTCTACACTAAGGGTTTAAGGAATAATGCAAGTCATCTTATAGATCTCCTCATCTGGCTTATTGGACCTATTGAAAGTCAAAATTTAACTTCAAACTTTCAGGGAAGAAAATTTCCTTCAGCTTCATTTAATTTACGTTTCAAAAATATAGATGCAAATATCAAATCACTCAATTACAAAAATTTTGAAATGTTTGAATTAGATATTATAGGCTCGTCAGGCAGAATAATAATAAATGACTCGGGCAGAAGAATAGATTTTTATAAAATATCTGAATCTGAAGACTATCACAGATACAAAATACTAAAACCATATAAAAGTCTTAAATTTAATAGCTATGGTTTTATGAAAAATGGACTGGAATTATTTTTGAATTCTCAAACTTTACCTTCTTTGGAAGATGATTTTAATGTTCAAAAAGTAGTTGACTCTCTTTCCAAGGATTTAATTTCCTAACTTGCTAAGCTTATGAACCTAAAACAGAAATTTAAAAGTATTCTTTGCGAAAGTATTGACTTAGGTTCATTTTTTTTTCTGGTTTTTGAAAAAAAAAATACCAAAGTTTTCCTTATAGATTCAGTTGATTTTTACGATAATCACACGTTGGACAAAACAATTTATGAGAAATTCCTGAGTTTTATAAGGAAAGATATCCTTATAGTTAGGGTTCCTCAACTTATAACAAATAACAAATCATCCGATGATATTTGGTGGAATGTAAACAAAAAATCTTTGGAATACTTTGATACAGATATATACACTAAAATTTCTTCAAAGCTTAAATCTATTTTTGTTAATGATGTTGAAGAAATTGCTTTAGACCTTGCGTTAAAAAAATTAATGCTTCCTATAGCTTATCGGAAAATATTATTCATCTATACCTTAAGAACCCTGAGAGCCAATGGTTTTGATAATCTTAAAGCATTTGAATCACAGTATGATTTCCTCAACATAAAAAGCTTTCTTGATGTTGAGCCAGAACTAATTTTCGTTAAATCAAAACTCGGTTCAATATGGAATTTTTTTAAGTCGATTACATTTTTAATTTTATCTCCTTTTTTATCGAGAATCTTGTTAAAAAGAGGAGTGTCATTTAGTTCAATTTCAAAAAAGAACTTTGATGTCGCTATTCCCTTAGTTTTTGGATTTCCAAGAGAATTAAATATCAAATCAAATTTATTTGATGATGAATTTATAAAGTCTCAAAAAATAAATCCTTCAAAATTTCTGTTTATCGAAAAAAATCAACATGGAAGAAATCCTTCTAAGAAAGAATTTGGGAAACTCAAAGAATACGCTAAAAAAATAGGTACAAATGTTGTGCATGAAAAAAAATTAAAAATACCCATCATCTTTTTTTTTAGAAAATTTATCTTTTATTCGTTCTATAAAAACTTAAAGCTTTTTAAACTATATTTTTCGCAGGATATTTCCCTGTTAGGTATTAAAGAAGTTCAGAGGCTTTTTTCCATACTCATATTGGAAGAATTATTTTTGATTTATTTTAGAGCTAAAGTATTTATTAGTAGAGATGATTACGATGTTAACCATGTCATAAGAACTTCTTCTCAAAATAAATACGGCTTGCTTAATGTTGGAATCCAGCATTCTTCTTATTTAAAACCTAAATATTTACCATTTCAAGCTTGGTCTTATTTTGATAAATATTATATGCAAGGTGACGATTTTATTAATTTTTGGTTTCCTTATTTTTCCAATAATAAGTCTATTCTATCTATTGGCACTCAAAGAGACTTTAAGGTTCAAGAAGCTATAATGGATAAATCTACCAAAATTAAATTTAAAAGAAAATATTCAAAAACCACTAATATTCTCTTAATAATTACAGGCCCATCAAAGACATACTCTCCAGAGTGGCTCATTAAAAAGACTTATAAAAATTTTTGGAAATTATTGGATATTGATCCAAAGATAAAATTGATTTTAAGACCCAGAAATGATGAAGCAAAAAATAGTTTTAAAAAATTATTTCCAGAAATTATTGAATTTTTAAAAAGTGGGAGAATAGTATTTGAGGAAAAGGATTTCACTTCACAAGAACTTATGGCTTTTTGTGATATTTTCATTGCAGAGGATTCATCAAGTGCTATTTTAGAATTAGCGCATTTTAATCACACTTTTCTTCTCTCCATAAATATGAGATATCCTCTGAACCCTTTTTTGAAGGGAATATTATTTGAAAATTTTGAAGAGATTAGCACTCAGGTTAAAAAGTATTTGATTAACAAAAGTATCCCTGAGGACAATAAGAAAACTATTGAAAAACTTAAATCCTCCTACACTCTTCCGCCTGGTAAGTCTGCATTTTATAGATTAGTAGATGATCTGTACGACAACCTAATAAATTAAATCCTCTCATTAAGTATAAGTTCAAAATCCAACTGATCCATCCATTGGTTATTGTAAAATAAATGTTTTTTTTTCTTACCTCCAATCTTAAAACCATTTTTGATTAAAACCTTTTTACTGCCCTCATTTTTATCAGCCACTCCAGCATTTAGTTTGTTTAGATGAAATTTATTTCTTGCCAGCTGAATAATTTCCGAAATTGCCTTTGAAGCAACACCCTTACCCCAGTAGTCTATATTCCCTATCACATAACTTATCTCTGCTCTTTTATGTATTGTATTAATGTTGTCCAAGATAATATTTCCTATGTGATGAGATTTATGAAAAATCCCGTATAAATTACACGCTTCATCATTCAATTTAGACTTCACGTATTCTTTTTGTCCCTCTAGAGTAAAATTTTTATATTGATTATCTGAGAATAGAATCACCTCTTTTTGGTGAAACCAATTGACATATTCGTCCGTAACGTCATTTTCTTGAAGAATTTTTAGTTTTATATCTAATTCCATATAGTTTGAATTAAATTTTTTTTAAGAGGACATGTACTTCGTTTGACAATTTGTTTTGATCTAAAACGAATTGTAAGGAGTCAATGATTGGTTTTAACATTAAGTCAAAACTCTCAGAAGCAAACTCGCTTAACTTATTCATTTTTTTACTATGTACTAAAATGTGTCTGTAAAGATCAAGAATGTCTTGTCCAAACCACCACTCAGAAACTATTTTAAGTTTCATTTTTTTACATATCCACTCAATAGATTGTTCAGTATATAAATGAGTATGATCTCTTGAGAGTTGTCTGTGGAAAGTCTTTGGAGATAGTAATTCAAAAAAAACTGACGGTCCAAAAGTAGGGAGGCTTAAAAAGATATAATTAACATTAGGGTTTTGGACTAAATGAGATAACACTTGCACAGGTTCTTGTAAATGTTCGAGAACTCCAATTAGACTTACTACGTCAGAATCTAGTGTCTCTATAATTTTTAAAGTATTTTCTATTTCGTGATATTTAACTATTTCTTTACCAAGAACAAAATTACTTTTATTGACATTTTCCTTAGATACTTCAAATCCTTCAACTTTTTTACAGTTTTCTTCAAGTAAAGCGCTTATAAAGTAACCTAATCCGGCACCAATATCAGCAAATCTTAAATTTTCAATCTTTACAGAATCTTCTTTAAGTGACTCTATTAAAAATTTAGCCTTAGGTCGGTAAATTTCCTCAACTCTTTTTTTAAAATTTTCCTTATCTTGCTCCGAATAATTTTTTTGATAATCTACTGTTCCCGATCCTTGATAAGCAGCCTTACAAAAGGTATCAGTATCTTCAAATAAACCGTTTAAATGGCCACAATTTTTACAAATTGAGTAATCAATACCCTGCTTAATAAAGTCTGAACTGTTAATAGGAAATAAACAGTTTTTACAATGTGCCCTTCTTGGCTGTTCAATATAGACTTGATTTATTTTTTTATCGCCATCAATGAGCTCATCATTTTCCTCTATCAAAAAATTTTTTATTCTGGAAATAGAAGTAGAAGTTTTGCCATACTTAATTTTTCTTTTATCAATATTTTTCTTCATATTCTATTATGGATAACCTTTACCAACTGTTAAATACTCACAACTTTGTTTGTATTCTGGTTTGTTGTTGATTTTAAATTCAAAGTCTTTCGACCTATTTCTTTTTCCATTTTTTTTTATTTTAGAGCTGAGTCCTCTGAATAACCATTTACTCGAACTTTTTTTCTTCCAGTAATTTTTATTTCTATGTTGATCCATAATGAAATTGAGAGATTGCTCGCTGATACCGAGCCAATCACAGAAAAGATTAATATGATCAGGCTTTACAAGCTCATATTTTTTTACTAATTCTAATGCCTCATCTCGAGAAATTCTTCCAAACCTAATTTCCCTACAAGCGTGATCGGTTACTTTGGAGTAACCATGTTTATATAATTTTAGGATATCGTGCAAATTCATATAGTTGAAACAATCTACGAAGTCATAACAGTCAAATGTTCTTTTAAACTTGCTTGTTGAGTATTTATATTTTTCAATCATCTCTTCATGTTGAGCTTTTGGATCCCACCTGACATAGTTTCCAAGATAGATTCCTCTAATAGAATTTTTATTTAGTGAACTGTCATCAGGATATCTAAATTGCCAAAGGTCATCTTTGGTAAGAGAATCGAATATTGAAGGTAGTTGATCTGCTTCAACTCCAAACAGATCATGATCTTTCCTGTATCTACGTGTCATTTCTATTTCGTGTTTATGAGAGAACATTCCGACCTGTTCAATACCTTGATGGGCTCCCCATATGATTAATGGAATTTTAAATCTAACTGCACACTGAACAGGAAAAGATGTTTGTCCAGCTAAAATCGGCCAATAAATGCTGCCAAATCTTCTTAAAGTAGACTTTATAATCTCTTTAGTAATTTTTGGATTAACATTTTGTTGGATTAAATCAATATTGAATGTTGATCTTAGGTTTGCGAGGTTTTTGATTCCTAATGGTGTATTGAAGTATTTATTAAAACTCACTGCAAGCGGATTAAGTTTCAACTTTTTTTTAACAATATGCATAATAAAATAAGAATCTTGAGAGCCCGTTACAGGAACAATGCAGTCATATTTAGTCTTATTTCGGTAAGGCTTTACAATGCCTTCTAACTTTTTCCAACGCTTATTCCAATCTAGATTGTCTTTTTCTTCATGTATTCTGCAGCCTGAGCAAATTCCTTCTTCATCGAAAGTGATTCCTAGCGGATGATCTGATGAATAAAGGCAATTTTTACAGAATCTGATATCAGACATTAATCTTTCCTTCTTCCTTGTATACTGGATCTCGCAATTTATAACTTTTAATATTTTTTTTTAAATATTGTAGTTTGCTTTCCTTGTAGTTTAGGGAGTTACCAATGCAAACTGCATTGATATTCTTTTTTTTGATAATTCTGTTTATCTGAATAGCTTCAGAAATACCACCGAACAATAGTAATGGAATTTTTTCTGATTTGAGAACAGACAGCAAAGTCTCGTTGAAAGAATTTTTATAGCCCTCAGATTTAAAATCAATAATTATTAACTCTGATATAGAGGAGGTATTTACTACTTCGCTTAAATTTTTGAAATAAGTTAATTTCTTTGTAAGATAATTATACCAAAAGAGACCTTTATCATTGATGCCTAAAGGCATTGCTCCTATTACTCCCTGGAGTCCAATCAATTCAGATAATTGGACTACCGCATTAGGATTTTCATGCAAAAGCCTAGTGACACATATTCTATCCGCACCAGTTTGTATGATATCTTTTCCGTCTTTGATGCTACTTATGCCTCCTGAATAAATTAGTGGCGTCTCTATTCCTAGATTAGCAACTTTTTCTAATAGAGCTAAGTTAGGCCCAAGGCCTTTGCTTGATAAATCCATTACGTTCAATAATATTTCATCAGCACCCCAGCGATCTAGATTTTCGACAAAACATTCAGGCTTGCCTAAAGGTAAGTATTTATTGAAGCCAAATGATTGGACGGCTATACCATCTTTCACATTTACCACTCCAATTATTCTCTTCTTAAGCACCAAGAGCACCATTTATTATTTTAGCAATTAAGCTCCTACCAGCTTGCTGACTTTTTTCTGGATGGAATTGCAACCCATAAACCAAACCTTTTTTAATTATTGCTGAACATGAATAAGGTTCTCCAGATCGCGCAACTTCATATCTTGAATTACCAACATACTTGAAGGAGTGGTTAAAATAAAAATCTTTATTATTAAATTCCTTTAAACTTTTATATTTGTTTTTAATTTTTATTCTATTCCAGCCTATGTGCCATTTACTATTTCCAATTTTTTGTATCTTGCCAGGAATAATTCCTAAACCTAAAGTTTCTTTAAGTTCTAAAGAACTTTCAGCAAGAAGTTGCATACCAAGACATATACCAATTAGAGGTTTAGAGTTATTTAGCTGAAGCAGGTAATCTGTAAACCCACTTTTATTTAAATTTTCCATAGCTTGAGGGAAAGCACCTACACCAGGAAGAACAATCAAATCTTTATCATTTATTTGTTCTGGTCTTTTCACCAAAGAAACTTTGTAGTCCATTAACCTTAAGGCATTGACAATAGAACCTTGATTTCCCATTCCATAATCAATAACTGCTATTTTTACTATCATTTATTTCAATCCAACTCCCACTTCAAATTTTGGAACTATATCTCCATTCTTTTGCACTTTAAACAGCTTAGAATTAACTGAGTTCCTGACGTGTTTCCAAAATTCATCTACAGAAATTTCTATATAGTCACAGAAACTTTTTATGTATTTTTTATCGCAAGCATGATCATATTTTTCTATCAAAGTTTTTGCTTCATCTTTTCTTAATCTACCTAATCTTATTTCTTCGTTACAATAATCAGAAACTTTCCCAAAACCAAATTTATAATACTTAATCATTTGATTTAAAATTACCCAATCATCATCTAGTGCTGAAACTCCTAATAAATCTCCAGTTTTTTCTACTCCATCGGATCTAATATTCAAACCGTCAGTTACTGAATAAAGAGCGTTATTTACAAGAGACCAGTCACCCAAAAACCAACCTAAATAAACAATTTGCAGACCATTAACTTTGAATTGTTCTTCAGATGGGTAAAAATAAGGATTAAGTTCCCTGCTTGGAATATCTTTTAAAATCCATTTAGGTTTGCCTCCTGAGAGGGTATTCATATTTCTTAAATTATTTCCATCATAACCCGATTTTCCTAGGGTTTTTAAATCTCCAAGTTGTAGGCCAGGGTTTTCACCCCAAAAAATAAGAGGAATCTTATAAGCAATCGCAATTTGTGGAACCGTCGAAAATAAAGCTAATTCAGTTGATTTTGCCCAATTAGAGAACTTTAAAAAACCCTCTTTTAATAATTTTCGCCAATGCCCAGGAGATGGGTAAGAGACTAGTACATCAAAACCAAGCTCAATAAGGTTTGATAAATTACTTGCTCCTAAATTAGTGACTTGCTCAGGCGGATAGCTCAGACACACTAGCAAGGGATTAAGCTTAAGTTTGTCTCTGATCCACAAAGCTTGTCTAGTACTATCTTTTCCTCCACTCACTCCAATAATACAATCAAACGCTCCATCTTTTTTTTTATTTCTATATCCAGAAACAATATTTTCAAGAATATCGTATCTTTCCTGCCAATCAACATTTTTTAATTCTTCCGCATATACGCAAGCCGGACAAACACCTTTTTTAAAAGAAATATTTGGTCTGGTATCTGGCTGAAGGCATTTAGAGCAATATTTCATCTGAAAGTGTATAAATAGATAAGAATTGTAATTATTATAGTAATTAATTTGTTTAAATGAGGAAAGGTAAGCAAAAAATATTAATTTTGGGAGGGAGCGGTTTATTAGGCTCTCATTGTCACTCAACATTCTCAAAAGACTTTGAAATATTATCTACTTACAATTCAGTCAAGGTTGATCGCAACGATTATATAAAATTTTCTTTCAATAGCTTTGATTCAAATTTTTTAAATATTTTAAGTAAGTTTAAGCCCGATTGCATAATTAACACAGCTGGCCTTGTCACTGTAGACGGATGTGAAAAAGATGAGTTAAAAGCTATGCAATTAAATTCATTTTTTTTAAAAAGGTTGATTCATGATCTTAATTTTTTGAAACTTAACAAAACTCATTTAATTCAATTATCTACTCCTGGAGTATATGGAAATTCTTCTTCTAGCTTGCCTTGGAAAGAAACTGATCCTACCAACCCGATATCTGTTTATGCCGAAACTAAATTATTAAGTGAATTTATTGTAGAAGATTATCAAGGTCCTTTCACAATTATCCGTTCAGATTTTTATGGAATTAATCCTTATTCAGAAAAAAGTTTATTATGGTGGATAATCAAAAACGCAAAAAAAGAAGTTGAAATGAGCGGTTGGCAAAATATATATTTCAATCCAATATCTGCAAAAAAATTAGCGCAAGTCATAAGAAAAATTATTGAGGAATTAATATTAGGAACTTTAAATATTGGTTGTTCAAATAGTTGTAATAAATATGACTTTGTTGAAAATTCTTGTAAGTTCTTAAATTTAAAAGCAAAAGTAAAAAGAGTAGATCTCGTAAATGACAAAATTAGACCGAATTATTCAATAACAGATTGCTCAAAATTTTCTAAGGAAACAGGCCTTAACTTTTCTTGGGAGGAAGATCTCTCAGAATACATGACAAGTTTACCTAAATTTCCTCTAAAATTAATCAATCAATAACGTGAATTTATATGAAAGACATTCAAGTCGGTAAACAGAAAATTGGTTTAAATCACCCAACTTATTTCATTGCAGACATAGCTGCAAACCATGATGGAGATTTAAGTAAAGCTATAGATTTAATTCACTTATCGGCAGAAGCAGGGGCAGACGCTGTAAAATTTCAGCATTTTCAAGCAAAGAATATAGTTTCAGATTATGGATTTAAAAATTTGAATACTAAATCTTCACATCAATCAAATTGGAAAAAAAGTGTTTTCGATACGTATGAAGACGCTTCTCTACCAAGAGGATGGACAAAAGAACTTCAAAACTGCAGCAATGAAGCAGGTGTTCACTTTTTTTCAGCACCCTATGATTTTGAAGCAGTCAGTTTACTTGACGATTTAAATGTACCAGCACATAAAGTTGGTTCGGGCGATATTACTTGGATAGAAATCATTCGTAAGATGTGTAGTAGAAAAGTTCCAATTTTTCTTGCTACCGGAGCATCAAATATTGATGATGTTAAGAGAGCAATGAATGTTATTCAAACCGAAAAAGTTCCTGTGTGTTTAATGCAATGTAATACAAATTACACTGGAGAAAATGAAAACTTTGAACATATAAATTTGAATGTTTTAAAGCAATACTCTCAAATTTGGCCAGAGGTTATTCTTGGGCTTTCTGACCATACCTCTGGTCATGCAACAGTTCTCGGTGCAGTAGCACTTGGGGCCAGAGCAATAGAAAAACATTTCACTAATGATAAGTCGCAGGAAGGACCTGATCATGGATTCTCCATGGACCCCACAGATTGGAAAGAAATGGTTGATAGAACAAGGGAGCTTGAACTGGCTTTGGGAGAAGGAGAAAAAAATATATGTGAAAATGAAATTGAAACTGTTGTCTTACAAAGAAGATGCTGGAGATTGAAAAATAACTTACCAACTGGAACCAAGATTGAAGAAAATCATTTGGAGGTCTTGAGACCTTCTCCTTCGGACTCTGTTAAGCCTTATGAGATCAAAAAAGTTTTAGGAAAAAAAATAAATAAAAATATGGTTAAGGGACAACATATTTCAATCAAAGATTTTGAATAATAAAGAAATTTTAGTATTCATACCTGCTTATAACGAAGAAAATAATCTAAAAAAAGTTTTAGAAGACCTTATAAGTCGTAATTATTCCATCTTGGTCATCGACGATGGTTCAACAGATGAGACCTTCAATATCGCAACTAAGATGTCTGTTGAAGTTATAAGACATTCACATAACAAGGGTTATGAGCAAGCCTTATCTTCTGGATTAAGCTATGCAATAAAAAACGACTATAATTTCGCTATATCTTTTGATGCGGACGGACAAATGTTTGCTGATGATATAAAAAAATTGTTTAATCTTGCTAAAGAAAGAGATGCTGATATTGTTGTAGGCAAGAGACAAATTAAAAACAGGATTTTTGAGTATTTCGTAGGAGCTTTAACAAGATTTTATTATTCTATTTCAGACCCTTTATGTGGTTTAAAACTTTATAAAATTTCTACGATTGCTAGGCTTTTACCATTTGATACGAAAAACCTCGCTGGTACAGAATTGTTAATAAAAGCTTTACAAAGAAGAGGTTTCAGTATTTTAGAAATGAAAATAGACATTAAAAAAAGAATAGATAAGGCAAAATTTGGTAATTTTTTTACTGGAGAAATAAAAATACTTAGAGTTTTCTTTATAATTGTTTTTTTAATTTTAACAAGCGGATATGAAAAAAAATAAAATTGCATTATTAGGAGGTCACCCCATTCAGGATAAGCCTTTAAAGCCCTATAACACTATCTCAAGTCTTGAAATAAAAAAAGCAAATGATGTCCTAAATTCAGGTCAACTTTCAGGATATATAGCTGCTCCAGGAGAAAATTTTCTGGGTGGAAAATGGACAAAAAAACTTGAGGAAGATTTTTGTAGAAAATTTGAAGTTAAATATTCTATTACCGTAAATTCTGCTACTTCAGCTTTACATGCAGCATTAATAGCTGCTGGAGTTGGAGAAGACGATGAGGTTATTACTTCACCTTATACCATGGCTGCTTCTGCAACAACAGCTGTAATGTGTGGAGCTAAGCCAATTTTTGTCGATATTGAGCATGACTATTTTTGTTTAGACGTAGAAAAGGTTAAAAAAGCTATCTCTTCAAAAACAAAAGTAATAATGGCTGTAAATATCTTTGGACAAGCAGCTAATCTAAAAAAATTGAGAAAAGTTGCAGACGAAAAAAACATAATCTTAATTGAAGATAACGCACAAGCTCCTGGGGCAAAATTCGATAATATTTTCACTGGAACGATAGGACATATGGGAATTTTTAGTTTAAATAGACATAAAACTATTCAGACTGGAGAAGGAGGTGTAATTGTCACTAATAGTCAGTGCCTTGCAAACAGATGCAGATTAGTCCGTAATCATGGCGAAGCAGTAATTCCAGAGACAAATGAATTTAATGGCCATGAAGATATAATCGGTTACAACTACAGATTAACTGAACTCCAATCGGCCATAGCTATTCCCCAATTAAAACGTCTTGATAAACTAAATGAACGAAGACAAGAACTAGCTTCTTTTCTGTTTGAAGAAATATCAAAGTTTAATTTTCTTGAGCCTCCAAAGATCAGAAATAAATGTACACATGTATATTACTTATTTCCTATGAAGTATGATTCTTCTGTCTTAAAAGTTTCTAGAGATAAATTTGTTGAAGCAATAAACGCTGAAGGATTCCCTGTTGCAAATTATGTAAGGCCTTTAATGGAGATTCCTTTGTTTAAAAGAAAATTTGGAAACACAGAAAATTTAAATCTTCAAAATTATCCAATAACTAAAAACCTTTGGGAAGATTCAATGATAATAACTTCAATTTGTAGACCCCCTTTAAATATTAGTGATATGAAAAACTTCATTAAGGCCTTAGACAAAATAGCTAATTCCGCAAACCTTCTAAGAAATTTATGAAACGCATTCTTCTCCATTCTTCTGAAGCTGGAATGGCAGCACAAATTTATGCTATAAAAAATTTAGTAAAAAATAAATCTACAATTTTAGATTTTTCTATTTTTGATGATGCCAAATTATTAATTCAAGAACCTTCAAGCTCTTTAACAAAAAAACACGAACTCCTAATATGCGGATTTGATAAATTAGAAAAAGATATTTCTTCAAAATTTATAGATAAAGCTTCATCAATGAAAATTCCATCGTTGGGAATACTTGATTCTTGGAAAGGAATAGATAGATTTTTTAAGAAAGGGAAGTTATCAAGAAAATTAACAGATTATTTTTTAGTCCCAGATGATTCATGTAAAAAATACTTAGAAAAGAGGGGTTTTGAAAAAAAAATATTTGTTTTTAAAGATTTCGCAAATACATACTTTGTCGATAAATTGTCAAAAAACACTACCTTTGTGACTGAATCAAAAAAAAAGGCTAAATTGAACGAGAATAATAAAATAGCTTTAATACTCTCTGAACCTATAATTACATCAAAAGGAACTAGGTCCTTAATTGATTTAATAGAAAAACAGTACAAAAATAAAGCCGAATGTTTTTTTGACGAACTCATTCCTAAGTCTTTCACTAAAATTTTTAGATTTCACCCTAAAGAGAAAATAAAAAGAAGTTTTTTTACTAAAAATAACTTAACTATATTCGAAGCACTTTCAATAGCAGATTTAGTTATAGGCCTCTCTAGTACCCCATTATTTTATGCTGCCAGTGGAGGAAAAAAAATAATTTCGCTTGAAAATTATTTACCCGAGTGGATTCCAGAGCAGAGTAATATTCCTGCCGAAATTTGGCAGTCAGTTAAGGGTAGATTGAAATGCGATTTCAAAGAAAAAAATCGAAATATTATAAATATTGACAACTTATTTAAAATTCATGAATCGATTTCCATCAATAACTAGTTTATGACATCAAGGCTTTTTCGGTATGAAATTCTTTGCCTTTCTTTATTAATATTTGTTTTTTTATCCCTTTCTTTGGCATTTACAGAACATTTATCTTTAATAGGTTCAATGTTCTCAATTATTTCTGTAGGTTTATTTTTTCTTTTTTATTTGGTTCGAATAGAAGGGAAGATTGAGGTTTTTGACGCAGGAGCAATCCTAATCGCAATAACTATTTTGTATTCCTTATTTCCATTACTAAGTTTTGCAATAAATGGATTTGAAGTAAATATTTTTACAGAAAATAGATTGCGAAATTATAGAATATCAAGCCAGGAGATGGCAGAACACTCCCATAATCACTTAATCTATATTCTAGCTTTAACTTTCACTTATATGTTTTTCAGGCCAAAAAAAAATATAATTTTATTTGAAAAGCAAAGCTTCGAGCCAATTAATTCTTCTGAAATATTTATTGGAATATTTTTTTATGTTGCTTTAAATATTATCTTGACTTTGTTCGCTTTTACTTTTCCTGAAAATCCACCTTATTTTGTAAGGCAACTTTTAAACAATTTTTCTGCTTTAACATTTGTTATGTCTATTTGGTTTTTTGCTTTGACTTTAATAAATAGAAAAAATAAATTCTTTGCATCATTATTGTTTATTTATTTATTCTATGAATTTATAAAGGTAATTTTAGGATTATCCGGACGTACTTGGTTCTTTATTCACATGTTAGGTTTATTCTTTCTGTATCACAGAATCGTTAAGCCTTTTTCAGGGAAGCAAATTTTTTATTTATTTTTCATAGCTTTTGCAAGCTTTTTATTGTTTGGTTATATCAGAACCGGTCAGTCTTCAGTTTTAAGTATCGCAGGTTTTTTTACTGGAAATGAGGAGTTTACTTCTTTATTTGCTACCTCATATGACTTAAAAGTTAGACTACAAGAGTTATCTAATTCAGAAACAGTTCCATTTTCTGTTAAAAATTTTGACTATATTGCTTTGATACCCAGTCAATTCTTACCTTTTGAAAAAATTGATGGTCCAACTTGGTACGTTAGTTTAATTGGTTTACAAGGGACAGGCTACGGCGCAGGATTTGGAGTCATCTCTCAAGCAATTGTTGGATTTGGGAAGGTAGAGTTAGTACTCAGAGGGATTTTGGCAGGCTTTATCTATTCTTATTTGCACGGGTTTGTCACTCAGAATAAAATTTCGATATGGCGACTGGTTATTTACACTTATCTAGCAATCCAGAGTTATCACACTATGAGGAATGGCACTGGATATTTGCTCTATTTTTTCGTTTACTTTATCTTACCTTGTTTCTTTGTTTTAAAATTCTTTTCATTTTCTTCGAAAAGATTTTCTAAAGTCGATAATTAGTAATTTTTTAAAACTTTAAAAATTAATTCAGCTCTTTTCCAGTCATCTAGAGAATCTATGTCTTGCACTCTCCACCGAGGAAGTTTGTAAGCAAAAGAATTTTCATTAAAGTTCATAGCTTCTTCTAACCAACTACTTATATCCCCCCAATAAAATTGTCCAGCATCGTGCATCCATTCAGACAAATCTTGCGATCTTGTCATATACTGATCAGGGAATAGCATTTCTAATCCCTTACCAGAATCCTTTTTCCTAAATCCTCTTTCGATTGGATGAGGAAATTCTGTAGCTGAAAAAACAAATTTATAATCATTCTGTAAAATTAAATCATATGATTCTTTCAGGTCTTCAATTACAAGCAAAGGCGATGTAGCAAAAATACAACAGGCAAAGTTATAACCATCCGTATCTAGAATGTTGAGCGTATGGCTTATAACTGAATTAATTCCTGTAAAATCATCAGCTAGCTCTATAGGCCTAAGAAAAGGAATTTCTGCTCCAAAATCCTCTGCCACTTTAGCAATTTCCTCACTATCGGTACTCACTACCACTTTATCAAAAAGTTTTGATTCAATAGCTTTCTCAATAGAGTAAGCGATTATGGGTTTCCCATTGAAATCTCTAATATTTTTATGTGGAATTCTTTTACTGCCTCCTCTTGCAGGAATAATTGCTATATTCATTGTTATATTTTAAATGATATCAAATAAATTTTTGTAGGTACTTTGTATTAAAATTAGACAACACATTTAAAGATGAAAAAAGGTGTCATAAGAGTCGAAGCTAATTCTGATGTTGGTTTAGGTCATGCAACAAGGGCTTTTTCCTTGTGTGAAATGCTATCAAATGATTCTTCAATATCTTTAGCTTTCAGGGAAATGCCTTCTAAATTAAAGAAGGAGTTTGGTTTGTTGAGTTGTGATCTGATTTGTTTGAAAGATATAAATCCATCTGAAGAATACTCTTATTTAAAATCTGTTCTTGGAGATATTGATTTTGTGATAGTTGATGGTTATTCCTTTCTAGATTATTTTAAATTAGATGTTAAATCTTCTGGAGTAAAACTAATTCTAATTGATGACAATACCGAGATTTCAATAAAGGCTGATCTGCTTATTAATCATAGTCCTGGCTTAAGAAAAACTAATTATCCTTTATACAAAGAAAGTAATTTATGCTTAGGGCTTGATTTCGCTTTATTAAGATCTGATTTTCTTAAAGATAATTTTTATTCAGATGAAGTCAATGATAACCCTAAAAAGGATGGAGTATTGGTTTGTTTAGGTGGGTCCGATCCTTTGAAGATTAGCAATCTTATAGTGAAGGCTTTACTTTCCAAAACTAGGGAAGTTATTCATTGTGTATTAGGTGAGCTGAACTCAAATTTCAATAACTATGACATGAGTCAATTTATTGATAACAGGTTATTTTTATATCAGGGTCTATCAGCATTAGAGATGAGAAAACTTATGTTGAGTGCTAATGTAGGAATCTGTTCATCTAGTACCATTTCCCTTGAGTGTATCGCTTCAAGATTACCTATTTTGGTAGGCTGGTCGCTTGATAATCAAAAAAACATCTATGATGGAATTACCAATAAAGACCTAGCTGTAGGATTAGGGAACTTTAATAATGTCCAAGTAGAACAAATTGTAGATTCTGTGATGTCTCTTGTTGCAGATGAAAAGAGTAGAAACAGAATGATAGATAGTCAAGTATCTAATTTAGATTTAAAATCTTCTATTAGAATAAAAAAAGCCATTCTTGAAAATTGATCCAACATAAAACTTTAGATGATTGATAAGAGTAATTTTGTCAGCACAGTCTTATTTTTAGGGTATGACTCCAGTAAGACAAAAATAATAGAGCACATTAAAAAACTAGGAGTAAAGGTAATACACGAGGATAAAAAGGAAATAGAAGAGACAAAGTTTCAGGAATCAGACTTAGTTGTATCATTTGGATATAGGTACCTTTTAAGTGAAAGTATCTTAGAGAAATACTCACCTATGATAAATTTACATATAAGCTATCTTCCTTACAACAGAGGATCTTTAGCTAATTTCTGGTCATTTTATGATCAAACACCTAGTGGTGTAAGTATCCATCTAATCGACAATGGAATAGATACTGGAGATATTCTTTATCAAAAGAAAATTGAATTTGACCAAAAAAAAATGACCTTCAGACAAACTCATAAC
>MDTG01104202.1_pt1 | contig 19253 bp, 19 predicted proteins | sample 811421 | NCBI WGS metagenome assembly MDTG01 (sample SAMN05326645, study PRJNA326480) | marine metagenome | isolation source: seawater | place: Pacific Ocean: South East | collected 2011
CGATCACTGGGAAGCCGGCAATAACACCGTTTTCTTTACGTTGATCGATACCCTTTTCAACACCAGGGATATATTCTTTTGGAATGTTACCACCAACAACAGTGTTTTCGAATGTGAAGCCAGAATCTAGTTCACCCGGCTTAACGATCATCTTAACGCGCGCGAACTGACCAGAACCACCAGATTGCTTCTTGTGCGTATAGTCAACCTCAACTTCTTTAGAAATTGTCTCACGATAAGCAACTTGCGGCGCACCGATATTCGCTTCAACTTTAAATTCACGCTTCATACGATCAACCAAAATGTCTAGGTGAAGTTCACCCATACCCTTCATGATTGTTTGACCAGATTCGTGATCCACAGAAACTTGGAAAGATGGGTCTTCCGCAGCCAAGCGCTGTAACGCAAGAGACATTTTCTCTTGGTCCGCTTTTGTCTTAGGCTCAACCGCAATCTCAATAACTGGCGTTGGGAATTCCATACGCTCCAAGATAACTGGCTTGTTAACATCACAAAGCGTGTCACCTGTTGTTGTGTCTTTTAGACCAACAAGCGCAACAATATCGCCCGCAGATGCTTTTTTGATTTCTTCACGGTTATTTGAGTGCATTAGAAGCATACGACCAACGCGCTCACGCTTGTCCTTCACTGTATTTTGTACATATGAACCAGATTCGAGAACACCTGAATAGATACGAATAAATGTAAGCGTACCAACAAATGGGTCGTTCATGATTTTAAATGCTAGCGCAGAGAATGGCTCAGATGTGTCAGGTTTGCGCTCGTCAGGTGTTTCACCGTCAAGTTGTGTACCCTTAATCGCACCAATATCTAGCGGCGAAGGCAAGTAATCAACAACAGCGTCAAGCATAGGCTGAACACCTTTGTTTTTAAATGCAGAACCACACATCACAGGAACGAATGCACCTGAAATTGTACCCTTACGGATACATGCCTTAATTGTCGCTTCATCCGGCTCGTTACCTTCAAGGTAGCTTTCCATCGCTGCATCATCTTGCTCAACAACCATCTCAATGAGTTTCTCACGGTATTCCGCGGCTTTATCAGCCAAATCAGCAGGAATTTCTTCTTCGTGGAAAGTCGCACCGAGGTTTTCAGAATCCCAGATAACCGCCTTCATTTTAACAAGGTCAACCAAACCAGCAAACTGGTCCTCAGCACCGATTGGAAGCTGAATCGCGAGTGGGTTTGTACCCAAACGATCAACCATCATATCAATACAGTTATAAAAATCTGCACCGATTTTATCCATTTTGTTCACGAAACACATACGTGGCACGCGGTATTTATCACCCTGTCTCCACACTGTTTCAGTTTGAGGCTCAACACCTGCATTCGCATCGAATACAGCGATAGCGCCATCAAGCACACGAAGTGAACGCTCAACTTCAATTGTAAAGTCAACGTGACCTGGCGTGTCAATAATATTCAGACGGAAGCGGGCTTTAGGGTCAACACCATTTTCTGGACCATTCCAGAATGTTGTTGTCGCCGCAGACGTAATTGTAATACCACGCTCTTGCTCCTGCTCCATCCAGTCCATTGTCGCCGCACCATCGTGCACTTCACCAATTTTGTGAGACTTACCTGAATAGTACAGAACACGCTCAGTCGTTGTCGTCTTACCCGCATCAATATGCGCCATAATACCGAAGTTTCTGTAATGCGAGATCGCAATGTCGTCAGTTGTATTTTCAGCCATGATAAATCCTTATATACTTCCCTGTTACCTTAAATAAATTAAACCTTAAATTACCATCTGAAGTGAGCAAACGCCTTGTTCGCTTCAGCCATTTTGTGTGTGTCTTCACGCTTCTTAATTGCCGCGCCGCGGTCATTCGCCGCATCAAGCAATTCACTTGCCAAACGCTCAACCATTGTGTTTTCAGAGCGCTTACGTGCCGCACCGATCAACCAACGCATAGCCAATGCTTGCGCACGGTATGACTTAACTTCAACTGGCACCTGATATGTAGCACCACCAACACGGCGAGAGCGCACTTCCAAGTAAGGAGACGCTTTTTTGAGCGCTTTGTGGAACAGACGCAAGCCCTTATGCTTAATGCCGCCAGCAGATGAAGAACCTTCACCGCCTTCTGTTTCTGTTACATCTTCAATATCTTCATTCGCAACTTTCGTATCAACGATATCCAGCGCACCATATACAATACGCTCAGCCACTGATTTTTTACCATCAAGCATCAAGTTGTTCATGAACTTAGTCAAAACAACATCGTTGAATTTTGGATCTGGTAGAACTTCTCTTTTTTCTGCTCTATGACGTCTAGACATGATTATTTACCCTTCTTCGTACCGTATTGAGAACGTGATTGCTTACGATCCTTAACACCTTGTGTATCAAGAGCACCACGGACCACTGTATAACGAACACCAGGCAAGTCTTTTACACGACCACCACGCACAAGAACAACTGAGTGCTCCTGAAGGTTGTGACCCTCACCCGGGATATAACAAATAACTTCAAAACCAGAAGTCAAACGAACCTTAGCAACTTTACGTAGCGCTGAGTTCGGCTTCTTAGGTGTTGTTGTATAAACACGCGTACAAACACCACGCTTTTGCGGGTTTTGCTTCAACGCACGGTTTTTCTTAACTTTCTTTTGCAGCTCACGAGGCTTGCGAATTAGTTGTTGTATGGTTGGCATTAACTTTCCTACCTAAAGTTTAAAATTCATTTCATTTAAATTTATGTGGAAAGATGAAAAGGCGATCAGTGTCACTTTAAAGATTAAAGTGCGCTGCGCGGAGAGGAACTGAGTTTAAACATACGTAAAAGCTAGTCTTGAACCACTTTTTGGCCAGTTCATCCATTCACATGTGCGCGGACTATATAACCAAGGCCCTTAGCCTGTCAAGAAAGATTTAGCAAAAAAATGAATAAAAATTAAATATGCGTTTAAGGATCCGTACGCGGCGGCATATACAATATCCGAGCACCCCGCAAAAGCTTTGCACAAATAGCCCTTGGGCCTAAAAGCTCCCCATTAACATACTTAACGTAAAACAATGGCATCAAAAGCAAAGATATAAGCGCTCCCGAGAAAATTAGAGGCGCATTACCACTTGAAAGACCGTTTATAAGCCAGCCAATATTACCTAACAAAGAAAACGTCAACATCATCGCTGACAGATCTTTACTATTTTTCGTGCGCCAAGTTTTAATCACCTGCGGCGCAAATGTTAACGTAGCTAAAATAGAAGCAAAGAAACCCGCTAATTCACCAATACCCATAGACACCCCCTCTTACTACATATGGAGCGACAACACTATCGCTCTTTCAGCGTAAATGGATTTGATTAATTTTTAGTGAACACAGATATAAAAAATCTTAAGCAGCACATTCCTTGATAAGGTTTTGAAGCATGCCGACACCATAGCCTGTCGCCCCTTTGCCCCATAAATCATTTGGTTTAAAGGACCACACAACACCCGCCACATCCAAATGCGCCCAAGTGACATCTTCTTGAACAAAGGCTTTAAGGAAAGCCGCCGCCGTTGAAGCGCCAGCAAAAGAGCTATCGCCCAAATTCTTGAGGTCGGCATGAGCACCTTTCATTTCCTTGTCCCACGCCTCATCAAGAGGCATACGCCAAACCTTATCACCCGATTCACCGCCGGCTGTTTCGATTTTACGCCACAGTTCATCACTTGGTGTGAAAGCGCCGCCATATTCATTACCTAACGCAATCATACAAGCGCCAGTCAACGTCGCCACATCAACCAATGTTTCTACCTTGTACTCATTTTGCAAATACGTCATCGCATCGCACATCACTAAACGGCCTTCTGCGTCCGTGTTCAACACTTCAATAGTCTGGCCAGATAGGGAGGTAATAATATCTGACGGTCTATACGCCTCATCAGAAATCATGTTTTCAGCCAAAGCCAGCGCCGCTACGACATGCACCTTCTCTTTATTCAGGGCAATTGCCTTCATCGCACCTGCAACCGTACCAGCACCGCCCATATCAAATTGCATCCAATGCATATTAGATGTCTTTACATTATAGCCACCCGTATCAAAGGTAATCCCCTTACCAACAATACCCATACTCGGCTTCGAATTTTTCTTTCCCAAACCGTTATATTCCAAAATAGCAAGACGCGGTTTTCTGGCAGACCCTTTGCCTACAGCCATAATGGCGCCAGCACCCATCTTTTCCAATTTCTTTTCATCCAGAACTTTAACTTTAACGCCGAGTGGCTTCAGTTCTTTTTCTACGATCTTAGCAAAACTGTCTGGATACAAAGCATTTGGCGGCTCAGAGACCAAATTACGCGTCAACTCCATACCATCAATAACATTCTTCGTCGCCTCGAATTTGGCCGCAAGCGCTTTAGAATTATCAACATCATATGTAACAGATGTAAGCTTTGCACCTTCATCCGCATCATCTTTCTTACCTTTGTATTTATCAAAAAAGTAAGACTTACGTAGAACACCCTCAGAAACGAAATTTGAAATTCCAGCCGCCAATTCGCCATCTTCTTCTGGCATCATCAACACATCAACGGCCCCCGTGGCCTTCAACGCATCATACAACTTACCGCCAAGGACACGGAGCTTCTGGTCAGTCAACTCCTTCGCTTTTCCCACACCCGCCACAACAACACGCTTATAGTGTGCGCCTTTACCAAGCGGTAGAATATGCGTCTGGCCGAGTTTACCTTTAAATCTTGGCGCATTCTTGATCGAAGCCACCAAAGCTCCCTCAACAGCATCATCTAAAATCTTACCGCGCGCACCCAGCTTTAAGTCTTCTGCGACGAAGACGAGCGCCGTGTCATATTTCTTTTTTGAGGTTTTGCCAAATAGAATGTCCATGAATGTTCCTTTTTTCTTTAAAAATGACCTGCCTTATATTATGAGTCAACATCATGCCGGTATTTGGGACACATCTTTTTAAAAATTTAACCATAGCGACTATGTTTATCGCTATTGTGCTCACAGGCGTCATTATTCTGGCACAGTCTATCCGTTTTATTGAACTAATCATACAATCCGGCGCCAGCAGCGGCACATTCTTAATGATGATCTTTTATGCTATGCCAAGGTTTTTAGAAATCATCCTCCCCGTAGCCGTTTTTGCCGCCATTATTTTTGTCTATAACAGAATGTATAGCGACTCTGAACTTATCGTCATGCGAAGCGCTGGTAGCTCTCCCATGCAACTTGCCATGCCAGGTATTATTTTGGCACTTGCCATTTCTCTATTTATGCTCTTTATCACCACATGGCTATCGCCAGTAACCCTAGCAAAACTTCAAGCTCTGAGGTTTATCGCAAAATCCGAATATGCTTCCGTCATCCTGCGCGAGGGCGTTTTTAATACTCTAGATAACGGCCTCACAATCTATATTGATGAACGTAAGCAAAACCAATTACTCGGCATTATGGTATTTGATGACAGGCCCGGCACAGAATCACCTTCCGTTATCACCGCCGAAGAAGGGCGCGCATTCGCAGACGAAAATGAACAACGCATTGTTGTTTACAATGGAAGCCGCCAAGAATTCGACCCAGAAAAGAAAATTCTTTCCCGTCTAAATTTTGATCAATACAGCATCACCCTTCCCGAAAGCAAAGGACCCCTTGGCCAACGCCATAAAAAGCCTGATGAAAGAACCTTAAGCGAATTACTTAATCCCGATTTGGATGAAAAATTTGACCGCATTTTCCTTCGTGATTTTTTTGTGGAAGCGCACCGCAGAATAGCCAATCCTTTTCTACCGCTCAGCTTTGGACTTATCGCATTGGCCTTTTTTACATTGGGGGAAGTAAACCGACGCGGTTATCTTAAGCGTATTGTCGCCGCCACCACATTAGTCATTACAACACAAAGCGCTTTTCTGGCCAGCGTTAGCATTGCCAAGGACAGTGATTGGGGGCTTATTTTCATGTATATTACCGTCTTAACACCCATTTTGATTGGCCTCTTGCTTTTGACCCCCTACACACATCAACTCTCTTCATGGAAAACGGTGCAAAAATGAAGATATTATCCTGGTATACCGTTTCTCATTTCATCCGTACGCTTTTGTTGTTAACGGCTATTTTCTTTGGGATGATCTTGCTTTTCGATAGCATTGAGCTTCTGCGCCGTAGCTCTAAACATATCTCCGTGCCATTTACGACTATTATTCAAATGGCCCTGCTTAAGCTACCTGCCACAGGTCAGGAAGTTCTCCCCTTCACCATCTTGTTTTCTACTATTATGTGTTTTTGGTCCTTAACCAAGAAACATGAGCTTATAATTTATCGTAGCAGTGGTCTGTCAGCCTGGCAGTTTATCCTCCCTGTTTCTCTAGCCGGATTTGCCTTTGGTCTCATCTATTTAGTTATTTTCAATCCTATATCTGCGGTCATGACCAATAAGTATGAACGCATGGAAAGTCGCTATTTGGGGACAGAACAGAAACTGGTTAGCATTTCACGCAACGGATTATGGCTTAAGCAGGACCAGCGCAACCCAGTTACGAAAGAACAACAGAACATTATTTTTCATACACAAAATATTGACCTGAAGAACTGGCGCATGGATGGTATAACGGTTTTATATACGAGTAACACGCATCGTTTCCAAAAACGCATTGATGCCCAGAGCGCTGTTCTTAAAGATGGCTACTGGGAAATATATGAGGCTTATATCAACACCCCTACGCAACGCTCGGTACATCAAGAGACCTACAAGCTCAAAACAAATCTGACAAAAAAAGAAATTATTGAGTCTTTTTCAGATCCGCGTACGATTTCATTCTGGTCTCTTCCCGACTATATAAGGCTCATGGAGAATTCAGGCATATCATCTCGTGCCGTGCGCATGCATTATTATACGCTTATGATTCAGCCGCTGTTTTTTGCTGTCATTGTGATCTTAGCGGCATCTTTATGCCTTAGAACCTCACGGATGCAAAACGGACTTCAGCTTCTGGTACTCACGATATTCACGGCCTTTTTCCTTTTCTTCATATCAAATCTCTTAAGAGCATTAGGCACATCAGAGCAACTTCCTGTCATTTTAGCCGCGTGGGCGCCATCTATCCTCACCTTTTTGATAGCCGTTAACATCATCGCTATTACAGAAGATGGGTAAGAAAACAGCCAATACACTGGTGCATATGTGTTTTTTAATGATATATTAATACTAGATTTGTATAAAAATACTGGTATAGTCCGCTTAGTATTATTTTGGGGAAAGTATTAAGTAATTCGTTTTAGGTAAGCACATGAAGACATTAAAAATAAGTTTAATCGCATTATTGCTGGCTTTTTCAGCGCCGGCTTTTGCGCAAGAAGATAGCACAGCATCAAACGACGATTCGTATTACGAAGAAGGCTATGCCGGTTATTATGACCCCCTTGAAGGTGTAAACCGCCAGATTCTTAAATTTAATAACGTCATGGATAAATACGTCTTTTATCCCCTTATTGACGGCTATCGTTTCATTGTGCCCTCACAAGGCCGCAAAGTTATTTCAAATTTCCTGCGTAACCTCAAATCGCCTGTCGATCTTGCTAACCAGATATTACAAGGCGACTGGGACGGTATGAAAAACACCGCTTTCCGTTTTACGGTTAACACATTTGCTGGTTTCGGCGGTACACTCGACGTGGCGGCATGGGAAGGCTACGAACATGAATCTGAAGATTTCGGTCAAACAATGGCTGTGTGGGGTATTGGCGATGGTCCATACCTTGTTATTCCATTTTTAGGCCCCGCATCTATGAGAGATGGCCTTGGTTATGGTGTTGATGGCCTCATGAACCCTATCAACCACTATTATAACAATACAGATGAAAGACACATTGCCTACAAACTTACGGCGGCTTCTTTCTTTGAAATGAAAAACCAGCTATCTGACTTTGAGAAATCTCAGAAGAAAAATTCATTCGACTACTACTCGGCACTTAGAAGCGTTATATATCAAAACAGACAATCAGAAATTGCTGATTACAAAAAACATAAATCAAACGGCACATCACGTTTTGTGCCTCAATATGAAGAATACTAAAACTATGCGCTCTATATTTTTAACACTTTTCTCACTCCTTATGGTGCTTCCTGTTTTTGCAAGCGCCCAAGCATCGCAAAAGGCTGAAAACTTCGTAGAAAATCGTGTTCAAGAAACGCTGAATTTTGTTGGCGATTCGTCGATTTCGATGACTGAGAAAAAGGCTAAGTTCGAGAAAATGCTCAACGCAAGCTTTGATATGAAAACAGTTGCTCGTTTCGCCTTGGGACGTTTTTGGCGTAAACTACCGAAGTCAGACCAAGCGCGCTACTATGATCTTTTTGAAAACTATATTGTGAACGTATATGCACAGCGTTTTGATGAATACTCAGGACAAAAATTTGACGTAACCGGCTCTCGTGCTGAACAAAATGGCGATTTCATCGTCTTTTCGGAACTTCGTCCTGACAAGGGCGCTAATGTCTTTGTCGACTGGCGCATCCGTGAAAAAGGCGGCCAGCTCAAAGTTATTGATGTTATCGTAGAGGGTATATCTATGTCTGTGACACAACGTTCTGACTTTGCCTCTGTCATTCAACGTAATGGCGGTGATATTTCTGCTCTACTCGATTTCTTAGACAAGCAAATTGTTGCGTCTAAAAATTAAAGACAACAGACACTATAATTCATAGACCCACCCCATTGGTCATGGTATCTTGTGTTTCATGAGTGATTCAGCACAAAATTTTGATGTTATTATCTTAGGTGTCGGACACCAAAGTCTTGTCAGTGCTAATTACCTAGCTAAATCAGGTTTTTCTGTATGTGTAGTTGATGCTCCCATCCCGGCATCCGGTGCAACGCCCTACACCGATTTTCATGAAGGTTTAAAGTCAGGACCTTGCGCTCACACCCCTATTCCACTCAATCGAAAAATTCTGGATGAATTGAATCTAAAAGAATATGGCTTCGATGCTGAACAACAATGTCATGATATTTTATCTATCGCCAAAGGCACAGACCCTTTCGTCTTCATAGGCCAGCCCGACGGCCACAGCTACATCAACACAATTGCCGATATTGCGCCCAATGATTACGCCCGGCTTATTGAGCTCCACGAACAGCTTGCAGAGCTGGCGCAGGTCATGAGCAATGTTGATCTGTCTATGCCTGAATACACGCAAAAAGGGTGGAAAGACATTTGGGCAATCTTCGAAACAGCCAAGCATCTGGCGACTAATCAAGATACGCTCCAAAAGCTGTTCGCTGATCTGATGACGATGAGCCTCACACAATTCCTTGAACAAAATTTCGAGACAGAAACATTGCGCGGCATGCTGGCCTTCCAATCCATTCTTGGCTCTATGATTAATCCCGATCAGGAAGGATCTGCCGCCTTTTTGGCCATGCATGTACTGGCCCTGGGCGAAAATCCACTCTTCGGTGAGAACCTACAACCCTTACGCGGAAGCATCCAGCCTCTCATGAAAGCACTGACACAAGCAGGCATTGCCAATGGTGTAAGCTTTAATACTGGTGCGACGGTTACGCAAATATTGCTAGAAAATAACCTATTTAAGGGCGTTGAGACGGATACAGGCATCTTTACCGCCCCACTCCTGATCGCCGACATCAATCCGCAGATCCTATTCTTAGACCTAATTGATGAAACAAAAATCCAACCAGAATTCAAACTGCGTATTAGCAATATGAGCAACGCCAATGGATTTATCCGTGTTAAACTAGCCCTAAAGGAACTACCGCAATTCACATGCCTTGAAGGTAAAGACCCCGCTTCTTATCTCAAAGGCAACACCCTCATTGCACCAGATATCAACTATGTCAGAACAGCGTTTGACCAAACCATGAATGAAGGCGGATCACAGCGCCCTAACGTCTCTATGGTCATTCCATCCTTATCGGACCCTGAGCTTATGGCTGATGGCTTGCATTGCTGTTCTCTCGTCGGCCAATATTTTGAGCCTAACCTGCCTGACACCAAAGAAAACAAGATCGCGGTTGCGCAGGCTATTACAGCCGCGGTTAACGATTTCGCGCCCAATTTTCAAGATTCCGTTGTCACTTTCCTCCCCATTATGGGCGAAGCGTTCGATAAAACCTTGGGACCTTTGAACCCTGATTTAACAGGCGGTACATTACCACTGACACGGTTCTTACGCTCAGGCCTAACTCATCATTCTTTATTTGCTGATTTGCCGTTTGAAGGGATGTATATCTGTGGCTATGGGCCAGAATCCTCAGCCAATGCGCATCTTACAGATTTTGGCTATCACATAGCAAAACATGTCAATCAAACAAGGAAACCTTCAGCCGCTGCTTGAAAAAGCTGATTTGTTGTGGGACAGTAAACACGCAGTAATTTTCGGATATACAGGATACGCATATGTCATTTCTAAACTTCTTTATTGGATATTTATCGCCAGTGCATAGCTTACTGACCATTAAATGGCGCGGCAAATTCATCGGCGAAGACCATTTGGGCAATAAATATTTTGAGGGAAAACCACGAAAAGGGTACAAGCTCAACAGACGCTGGGTGTCTTTCAAGAAAGATCAGGAAGCTTCTAATGTACCGCCGGAATGGCATGGCTGGCTTCACCACCAAACAAATATCGTACCGAATGCGGAGGACCCATCTTTCCGCAAAGAATGGCAAAAACCGCATATTTCCAACAAAACCGGCACGATAGCCGCATACAGACCCAAGGGTCATGTGCTAAACGGTGGCCAAAGAGCTAAGGCAAGCGGTGATTATGAAGCATGGTCACCAAATCAGGATATTTGATCTCTTTACATTCCCATCAATCAAGGATAAAAAAAACGCATGAAAAGAAATGTTGTAGAAATGGTTTTGGGTGCTGTCGTCTTATTGGTCGCGGCATACTTTTTGGTTTTCAGCTATAAAGCATCAAACGTCAAATCAACAAATGGGTATGCCATCCATGCAAATTTTGCAGAAATTGGAGGCCTAAGTATCGGTAGTGACGTACGCATGAGCGGGGTAAAAATCGGGAATGTTTCCAGTATTACACTGGATCAGGAAAGCTACCTTGCCAAAGTTACAATGAGCATTGCATCTGATGTTAAGCTTCCTGAAGACTCAAGTGCTTCCGTTGCAAGTGAAAGCCTAATGGGCGGAAATTTTCTAAACATTGAACCTGGCGCGGCGGAAGAAAGCATCGCTAACAATGGGTATATCCAATATACGCAGGATGCACAAAATCTTGAAAAACTTCTTGGCCGCTTCATTTTCTCTCTTCAAGGATCAGAGTCAGAAAATGAAACTGCTGAATAAGACACAAATAGTTCTTAGCTTTATTGCCCTTATCCTCGTTGCAATGCCTTTGCAGGCCCGCGCAGAGTTTGAGGAATATGGCACAGCAGTTCTGCAATCTTTGGATAAAATCACAGCGCGAACAGCGACATTCGAAGCCAATATCGGTGCCACACTTTCTTACGGTCAGGTCTTCATGAAAGTGATGTCTTGCCGCAAGACAACACCGATTGACCAACCTGAGTCTGCTGCTTTTTTAAAGATTTGGGAGATTGAGCCCGGGCAAGAGCCTGAGTGGATTTTCAGCGGTTGGATGTTCGCATCTAGCCCAGCTCTTTCCGCCATGGACCACCCTATTTATGATATCTGGGTTCTTGATTGTAAGAACAAGCTCAATAGTGATTCTGAATCTGACGGCTCTTCAGCAGAAGAAGCATCTAAATCGGCGGATAAGGAAGGATAAAAGCTCGCTTTCGTGTTAAGCGCTTTTTCTAAAGTTACCATATAATCATCATGTTCCATTTCATAGGCCCCGAACTGATCCAGATGATCATTTGGGAATTGCGCATCCAAAAGCGTATAGCCACCGTGATACAGCCGAGCAGCGAGATGAATGAGCGCTATCTTACTGGCATTATCGGCTTTTGAGAACATACTCTCCCCAAAGAAAGCACCGCCGAGAGAAAGACCATACAGCCCGCCAACAAGATTTCCATCATCATCCCAGACCTCAACACTATGCGCCGTGTCGAGGGCGTGCATATGCTCAAAGCCTTTGATGATCACATCATTAATCCATGTCTGTTCACGCCCCTTATACACATCTGCGCACGCCCGAATTACCTCAGGGAATGCGGTATCAACAGATATTTTATAAGGTTTTTTCTTTAATAATTTCAGCAAGGAGCGTGAAATATGAATATCCGCGATTGGCAGTACACCGCGTATTTCAGGACATACCCACTCAATTTCAGTTGATTCAGCGCTCTTAGCCATAGGGAAAAAGCCCTGAGCATAGGCGCTGATTATCATTTCAGGACTAATTTCCATGTAGACATTATCCTTCATAGCTTTTACCCTTTATACCATGACAAAAAGACAAAAAGTTGCAACGATTTTCGGCGGAACAGGATTTTTAGGCCGTCATCTGGTTCAGGCTCTGGCGTCAAAAGGATATATCATCCGTATCGCCACCCGTCACCCGCAGAAAGCGTACTTCCTTAAGACAGCTGGCACACCCGGTCAAATCGTCGCCCAGTATGTGAACTACAAGGACGAGGTAACTTTATGTAAGGCTATTCAAGGGTCAGATGTCGTCATCAATCTCATTGGCGTCTTATACGAAAAAGGCAAACAGAAGTTTGACCATGTGCACCGTCTCATCCCTGCCAAGATCGCAGAAGTTTGTGCGCAATACGGTATTCTACAATTCCTACATGTTTCCGCCCTTGGCGTAGACCGCTCAAAATCAAACTATGCGAAATCAAAGCTGGCTGGTGAAGAAGCCATCCGCCATTACATGCCAAGCGCGACAATCATCAGACCAGGTCTGATTTATGGGCCACAGGACGATTTCTTCAACCGCTTTGCGGCGATGGCAAATATTCTCCCCTGCTTGCCTCTTATTGGCGGCGGAAAAACATTATTCCAGCCTGTCTATGTTTGTGATGTGGCACAAGCTATGACCAATGCCTGCGACCCGCGCAGCCAATCACTCGGCCAAACATATGAACTGACAGGTGAAGAAATTTATTCCTTCAAAGACCTTATGCTGGAGATGTTTGCCTGTACAAACAGGCCACGTGCTTTGGTTCCACTGCCATGGTTTGCCGCGCGCATCAAGGCTTTCTTTTTGTCTATTTTGCCCAAACCACCTATCACACAGGATCAAATCACATCATTGAAATATGATAATGTTGTTTCAGGGACACACCCCAATTTACAGCAGCTTGGCATTGATCCGACGATCATGACATCTATTTTACCCTTATATCTAAGCCGTTTTTCGGCAGATAACACATATCTATATGAACAATAAAGAGGCTATAATGACTTTTAGAACAGCTAGGGCAGTCCATATTTTTGCGTTTTCAGCACTCATCATGCTTATGGGCACTGTATCTTATGCCCAACAAACCCCAAACCAAACAGCAGAACGCATTATGGCCGTTGTTAATGATGACATCATTACCACATCTGAGTTCTCCGAACGTGTGCATATGGTCATGGAAACATCTAATCTTCCTAAAAACCCAGAAGTAGCGAGACAAATTGGCCCGCAAATTCTGGATGCTATGGTCGATGAAAAACTGCAGCTTCAAGAAGCGAAACGCTTGGGGCTTGACGTTTCAGATGCCGAAGTGAATGACGGCCTGAAACAAATCGCCACAAAAAATAAAATGGAGCTTCCAGATTTCGCACAAATGCTTAAGAAGGAAGGCATATCAGCCTATACACTGGCTCAACAAGTCAAAGCGCAGATTGCATGGACTAAGGTTATCCAGCAACGCATCAGACCGCGCATTGATATTACTGACTCCGATATTGATGCACGCATCAAGCGGCTTCAGGATTTAGCTGGTAAAGATGAATACCTCATCGCGGAGATATTCTTACCTTTCGATGAAGAACAATCAGAAGATGATATTCGCGGTCTCGCCCAAAACTTATATGACCAACTCGTTTCAGGTAAAGCGGGCTTCCCGATGCTCGCGCAACAATTTTCGAAAGGTGCCGGCGCAGATCAGGGCGGCGTAATTGGCTGGGTACAGGAAGGACAAGTAGCAGCGACAATTGAAGCGGCCCTAAAACAGGCCGAAGCAGGCAATCTCCTCGCCCCTATTGAAACGGATCTCGGTTACCATATCGTTTATCTACGTGATAAGCGCGAGATTGAATATGACCCTGAAACCACAAATATGCTCGTTCTACGCGCTGAAATTGGCAATGACATTGGTAACGAACGTCTAGACTCACGTGCCCGCCGTTACTTAAGAGATCTCCGCTCTACGGCCTTTATTGAATATCGCGCTTAATGACTGAATCAGAAGAAAAAACACCCTTCATTGATGATCTTCCGCCTCTGCGCGAAGTCATTAATAGCAACGGTCTACGCGCAGAGAAATCATTCGGCCAAAATTTCTTATTGGATTTAAACTTAACGCGTAAAATTGCGCGACAAGCCGGTGATCTCAGCGGTAAACATGTCATTGAGATTGGCCCTGGCCCCGGTGGCCTTACGCGTGCGTTATTAAACTCAGAAGCTAAAACAGTTACGGCTATTGAATTCGACAAACGCTGTATTGATGCCCTTCAGCCCGTTAAAGATAAGGCTGGCAAACGCTTAAACCTCATTCACGGTGATGCCCTGCAATGCGATTTAACACAGATCGTACCGAACACGCCTCGCGTTATCATTGCTAACCTACCGTATAACATCGCCACTCCCTTGCTCATAAGCTGGCTGAGAAAGATACATGAAGACAACGGCAATTTTGACGCCATGGTCCTCATGTTCCAAAAAGAAGTTGCAGACCGCATTATCGCCACCCCCAAAGACAAAGCTTATGGCCGTCTGGCTGTCATATCTCAGTGGTTATGCCAATGCCACACAGCTATGACCCTACCGCCAAGCGCTTTCACACCGCCGCCTAAGATAAATTCAGGCGTTGTTTATTTTAAACCGCGCGCTGAGAGGGCTATCGCTGAGTTTAGTACTGTTGAAAAAATCACTGCTGCCGCTTTTGGTCAACGCCGAAAGATGGTCAGACAGAGCCTTAAAGCCTATACGGAGTTTTTCGAAGAGGTGGGCATAGATCCAACAGCCCGTGCTGAAAACATTGAGGTGGATACTTTTATTCGACTGGCACACCGAATAGATCATATTCATCAGAATCCTCAACCTTGACCTGAACGATATCACCTTGCTTCACATGACTTGCATTTCGCAAGTATATACGGCCATCAATTTCAGGCGCATCTGCTTTTGTACGGCCATCCGCGCCGCCAGCATCTTCTCCCTCATCAACAGCATCGATAATAACATCTTGAATTGTGCCAACTTTAGCCGCTAGTTTTTTTGTGCTGATGGCTTGCTGAACCGCCATAAAACGTTCCCAACGCTCTTGTTTTACCTCGTCAGGAATTTCATCCAAGCCGAGATCATTGGCCTTTGCGCCATCAACCGGCTCATACTTAAAACACCCTACGCGGTCTAGCTGAACATCCTCAAGCCAGTCCAGCAAGAATTGAAACTCCTCTTCCGTTTCACCCGGGAAGCCAACAATGAATGTTGAGCGCAAAGTCAGATCAGGGCATGCCTGTTTCCACGTATGAATACGGTTTGCCGTCTTCTCCTGATGCACAGGGCGACGCATATTTTTTAATACACTTGGCGAAGCATGCTGAAACGGGATATCAAGATAAGGCAAAATCTTACCTTCATTCATCAGCGGCAGAACTTGATCAACATGCGGATATGGATAAACATAGTGCAATCGAACCCATATGCCGAACTGGCTTAGAGCCTCACAAAGGTCATAGAATTTTGCTTTCCAGATTTGGTCACGATATTTGCTTTCAGCATATTTAATATCAATCCCATATGCCGATGTGTCCTGAGAGATAACTAGAAGCTCTTTCACACCTGCTTTGGCAAGTTTTTCTGCTTCATACAAAATCTGGTTAATAGGGCGTGAGACAAGATCACCGCGCAAGGCAGGAATAATACAGAAGGAGCAACGATTGTTACAGCCTTCTGAAATCTTCAAGTAAGCATAATGACGCGGCGTAAGCTTAAGCCCTTGTTCCGGCACAAGATCCGTATAAGGGTCATGCATCGGCGGAACCGCCTTATGAACTGCCGAGATAACCTCTTCATATTTATGCGGGCCAGTAATGGCCAGAACATTCGGATATTTCGCCTCAATCTGCTCAGGCTCGGCACCCATACAGCCTGTCACAATAACTTTGCCATTTTCTTTCATAGCATCGCCAATGGCCGCCAGAGATTCTTCTTTCGCACTATCCAAAAAACCGCATGTGTTCACAATCACTGCATCCGCACCTTCATGCGTAGCGGAGAAGCTATACCCTTCAGCGCGCAAATGCGTCATGATGCGCTCAGAATCGACTAGCGCCTTCGGGCATCCGAGAGAGACAACGCCAAGTTTAGGGTGGTGGTTCTTTGTATTCGTCTTCATTAACATATACTCTTCAAAACTGATTTACTTCATGGGACGCACTACACAAGTATGATTTTCTCGTGCCTTTATTGACGGTCCTCTTCTAATCTTCAAAACTGTTTCTAACATAAATGCTATATGAAAGAACAACAAAAAATGCCCATACAGACATCCATGAGGAATATCCTTGCCTCGATATGTTTTCTTTGTGCTTTTATATTCTTTCACCTCTCAGCGCACGCCCAACCTGCTTCCTCCTCGTGCAATCAATCAAGCGAGGTCGGTCAAATTCGCTATAATGAAAGCTCCAAAGATTTCTATTTCTGTCGTAATCACGTAAGAGGGTGGGAAAGTCTGGACAGCATATTTTCCTTACTTAACGCCATTATTCCTCTTGCTGGCGACAATACTGCCAACATAGATGAACAAACAAACAAGTTTGAGGCACAAGATGATATGTTTACGACCAATCAGCAATCATCTGAATAACATCATCCACTGAAAGGCTTGTTAATTCAGGCTTACGCAAGGTTTTAATATCTGCACCAACAGGAGCATGCTTAACAGGGTCCGAGGCGTATGAGAACAAAACCAGTGTTTTGCATCCTGTCGGGCCGATCATATGCATTGGCCCTGTATCATTCCCAACCGCCATAACAGCGTCTCGCCCAAGGGCAGGAATATCAAATAAAGATGTTTTGCCAATGAGGCTCAGCGCATCCGCGCAAGCAGATTTAATGATCTCAGCTTCTTTAGCTTCGTCCTTAGTGCCTATAATCACAGGTTGTATGGCTTTATCCGCAAAATATTGCGCGATAGAAGCATAGCGCTCCGCTGGCCATCTTTTCTCCGGACGGGTCGGGTCACAACCAGGAACGATGAGCATATAAGGCGCAGCAACACCTAGCGCTTTAAGATCTGTGTCTTGCCCTGCCCATTCCATCTGGTCCAATGGCACATCATTAATACCAGCACGTGCCAGAATTCTTTTGTGCCTTATTGAGGCATGCTCTTTTCGTTCTAGCTCATTTAAAATTGAATGCCATACAAATCCTTTTTGCAGTAATGGACGATAATACTTACGAACACGGCTGTTATTTTGCAGGTCGAAAACATCATCATAGGCAACCGCTGATAGTTTGGATTTGAGATCGAACCACTTACTTAGCTGATAAAACCGCGGACGTTCATCGACTATAATATCATCAAAGTAACCTGACTTTTCAGCAAAGCTAACGAATGGTTTTGTTGTAAGTATCGTAATTTTTGCTTCAGGATATGCCTTGCGGATTGCCTGCATCGGGCCGAGAGCCTGAATAAAATCACCAAGAGCCGAGAGTTTTATAACAAGAATATTTTTCATCTTTTAAGGATTAGCATTATTAGCTCTTAAAAAAAATCACAAAAACGACAAATAAAAATTTGACCACATGGTAAAGACTCTTCCATAGTTAATTGAGAATGATTTTCATTTACTATTAACCATCAATACAGGAGAGTGAGTTATGATTGATGCCTTATATGAAATAGAGAGCTATTTTGGCCGCCTTGAGGCCGCCATGCCTAAAAAAGAATTATCAGAAATGTACGGGAATGAGGCTGTAGATCACGCCATCCAAAGAGGGTGGATCAAAGAATTCCGTCCCTTATGTCGCGGTGATGAATGCGATCCAATGTGCTGGTTAACCGAAAATGGTAAAAAACAAGTAACGGCCAGGCACATGCCTAAAACTACTGCTGTTCCTCAATCTAGGCCGCCGCGTCTTGCGGTTGGATAGAATTATTAACCGCCGTATCATCCAAACCATATTTCTCGCGTAATAGCTCAGCATACACATTGAGCGTCTTATCGCACATAATGTCTTTGGTGAAATTAGCGTTAACATGGGCAATGCCTTTATTAGCCAGTAATGCCAATGACTGATCATCTAAAGATAAGACATGCGAAAATGCACGTGCCATATCCGCCGCATCGCCTGGAGCTACATGCCAGCCCGTCTCATTGTGAATAATTGTCTCAGCCGCGCCGCCGTGGTTTGTACCAACAATCGGACGCCCCATTGCTTGTGCTTCAATTGGAATACGGCCAAAACCCTCTGGCTCAATGGAGGCAGAAACCACGATATTCGACAGCATATATGCCGCAGGCATATCGGTGCAGTGGTCAACAATACGAATTTGTTCGGAAAGTCCTTTTTCTGCAATCGCCTCATCAATTTCAGCGCGGAACTTCTTACGCCCCTGATCAGAGCCAACAATCACCGCAAATACATCTTTTCTACCCAACTGGCTGAGCGCATCAATAAATTCCAAATGGCCTTTCCAGCGCGTGATACGTCCCGGCAACATAATGACCGGCGCACCATCAGGAATACGCCATTCCTGCGCCAGTTTAATCAGGCGTTGCGGCGTTACCTTACTTGGATGAAATCTGGATACATCGACGCCGCGGTGAATCAAGCGTACTTTATGCGGGTCTAGGACGTAATTGTTATGAATATAGCTTTCTACATGACCTGAAATCGCAATCACGCGCTCACCTTTGGCCATAATCGCATTATATATCTGTTTCAGCTTGCTTCCGACATTATACGGCGCATGAAATGTTGTCATGAAACGCGCTTCTGTATCCTTACAGGCATAATAAGCGCTCCATGCCGGTGCACGTGAACGCACATGAACGATATCCACGCCTTCTTTACGGATAATATTTCTAAGGCGTTTAATATTTTTATACATCACAAGCGGATTTTTTGAGTGTACGGGCAAAGAAATATGC